>Ga0307507_10006622_pt1 | contig 17581 bp, 16 predicted proteins | sample 7_EM_MG_FD_207223 | JGI IMG/M metagenome (GOLD analysis project Ga0307507, IMG submission 207223) | Populus trichocarpa ectomycorrhiza microbial communities from riparian zone in the Pacific Northwest, United States - 7_EM | ecosystem: Host-associated > Plants > Roots > Unclassified | place...
CATCTCGAGCGACAAGGGCAGCAATCCACCCACACCAATGCCTCCGACAGTGGAAACCGAATTCTGGAAAACCGGGGAGAAAAGAAGAGTTACGCTTTGTATTAAATAGTTCAATGTATATGATTTTTGGTTTTTGAGAAATTGGGATCTAAAGTATTCTTCGCCGGCTAATAGCGCATGGTGAGCTTATGGCAATTACTGAGCTACATCTAATCGTAGCATATTGTACACTATGTAAGCTTAGTGTTGGTGATGGAAATAATCGATGCGGAGGTAATGATCAATGGTGAGGGTTTCACACGGGAGGGTGAAACCGCTTAGGTGGAGATACAAAATTTCTCTTAGGCAGAGATGAAGATCATGATGTATTGTAATGAGTTGATAGAAAGAAAAGTTGTGAACTTGAAGAGAGGTGTTAAGCGAGGGAAGACAAGAAGGAAAGAAAGGCACGGTATGAATATTTTTTCATAGCTTGAGAGTCGCATCACTGATGGAGACGCGTACCATCAAGTGCAGGCATCTACCACATTATGTGTGGCCATTAAACTGCTGTTACCAACAGTTAGATCCTTAAGAGGACCAGTAATATCCTATGATGTGGGAGTTTATCGGTGAGCTACTAATAAGAGTACAAGTATGCCCCCCAAACATAGTTTTATGGAGAAAAGATCACATGAACGTAAGACAAATGTCATTTTTCCCGCATGCAGAACAGTGTCTGCAAGCAAGGATATCAAGGGATGCCAAGAAAACTTTAGTGGCATGCAGGGTCTCACCAGTCACTCGATAGACTACGTCAGGTCTGTAGAAGAATCTCGGACTCACAATCCAAACCCATGATTTGGAAATGGAGGACCTTGCATCAAATTGGTGGGGGCAGCAATTGGAGGAAGCATTATGTGGTGTGTGGTTGTGAAGCTCAGTTCGCAGAAGCAATTCTACCTGGGAAAAATCGGGTACTCGCCAAGATCAAATTCACTTCGGTGGAGCCATTAATTATCGTAAGCGAGTCACCTCTTGTTCGGCATTCCGGAGACTTTAAAAGATGGGAAGTAAATCTTGAGGATAGCCATAATTAATAGCAAGGTATACAAAAATGCTCTTGATAGCTATGGTCTACAAACTAGAAACCCTAAAGTTAGCACTTTGCGTAGTATGGGAAGATAAGGAAAATGAGGTGAATTCCTTTGAGTTAGGTGCGATAATGTACAGCGCTTATTTTTGGATGGTCAAAGTTCGAGACAGGTTACTAGAATCGGATCAGCAGAGATGTGTTAGTCATATAGGGGTTGTAACCTCTCACGAAACTGGGCCAGCTAAGTAGGGTAAGCCATGGGGTGGTTGACATACTGGGTCAGAGTGCCGTATTATTCTGTAAAAAACATGTTGAGCATGGGATTCTAGTTCTAAGTGTATACTGGTACCGTATTGGACACTTGTTGCTGGAAGAGCGGGCATTCTGCAAGTTTTCTGCAGGTCCTATTGTAGTGCCCAATTGGCCGAGTACAATACTAGTATTGAAAAACTTTAATCCGTTCGAAATCGGAGGTATGCAAAGCCAAGCCGAAACCGGGTCGGCTCAAGAATCTCCGATAGCAGCGGATGTACTGTACTGGGCGTTCGCTTCGTTAGGTGTAAGCCCCGGACTTGCGCATCAAGGGAGCTTCTTGATAAGTAATACTTGTACAAGTACCAGATCAAAAATACTTCTTGTCCGGATTCCATTGGATGCAGAATGCCGGTATTTTTATCTTTCATTTAAACCACTATTTTGTATCATAGTAATTTTCTTCCTCTCTCGAGGGCGCTTGGCCGTGTCTCGCCCGGCCGAGGCTGAAAAAGACTCGACATAAGAGAAGAATGCGCTTGCGCACTCGATCATGCGTCTATCATGTTGATCAGGGGCATGTGATTTCCTAGGCAGAGAAATGATTGGATAGCACTTTTGTGTAACCCCAACCTGATTTTGCTCTCCCATCGTCCAGATCACTTCCCCGCTCTACACTCTTTCATGACATCGCTCCGATACCCGATCAAACCATCTCCGAAACCAAGTTCCAGCAGTCAAACCAATACTCGAGACGAAATGAATCCGGTGACACATCAAAACCGAGTCCTTTCAATAAACAACAACTGTGGTAACACCAAGGGCAGTTACAACAATGTGTGGAATAACTGCAATATATCGGTATCGGATGAGAAACGCCAGGTTTTAGAGTGGTTATCTCCGTTGGCATCTCGGGAAAGGCACCAGGCTGTTCGTGATTCCCGGGCGGATGGAGTCGGAGACTGGCTACTTCACACTCAAGAGTTTTCTACATGGCGTTCATTACAGGAAGGAGCGGCACAGCCTGTCTTATTATGCTATGGAGATCCGGGAGTTGGGAAGACGTATATGAGGTATGAGCCACTGTAGTCCCAAGTGAATGCAAGGCTAAAAAAGCAGCACAGCTCTCTTGTGATAGACACACTTTGTGATGGGATTGGTGAAGACAATGTCGCCGTCGCTTATGCGTACTGCGACTTTAGCACTCCGAATGCGCAATCAGCGAGCACTGTTCTGGGGTCACTATTGCGGCAGGTTGTTGGAGCGTTGACACAGATCCCAGATGATGTACAGAAATCGTTTGAGCGAGCAAAACGACAGGTCGACGGTTGCGGACTCCGGCTTCCTGAGATTGTCGAGGTGCTTATCACGTCTTTATCATCCTTGAAATGGAGCTTCATATGTATCGATGCCTTGGACGAGTTTCCCTTGAAGTTCCGGCCTCAGCTTTGGGAATGTTTACAGCGCGTTGTCCGGCAGTCCCCAAACACACGGCTATTTGTTACCGGGAGGCCTCACATACGCGACGAAATCGTAAAATATTTCCCCAGGGCTGCCGGGATGCTTCCGGTAAGCCCCAGCAAGGATGACATTGGATTGTATCTTAAGATGAGGTTGGAAAGAGACCCGGAGTTTGATGTAATGGACGACGATTTGCGAGCCGATATTCTCAGAGTTATCCCGGAGAGTATCGCGGGAATGTCTGTATTATCCGCCAATGTTGACATACGTAGTGTGGCCTAACGATGACCTCTAGATTCCTTCTTGTTTGCATCTGTATGGACGCAATCCTTTCCGAGGCGACCATTCACCAGAGGAGGCAGGCACTGCGTAAAATGACCAATGGCCTTGGTTTACGGGATGCATACAGCACGACGTTGAATCGGATACGGCAGCAGGATGGAAACAAAGCGAGGCTTGGGATGGAAGTACTCATGTGGCTTTCCCGCTGTGAGCGAGCCTTGAAATCGGAGGAGTTGTGCAATGCGTTAGGGGTAGAATTAGGAGCTGAGGAAGTGAACATCCACAATGTACCTTCAATACGGACAGTACTGAGCTGCACCTTGGGACTTGTCAGAATGGACGAAAATACATCCACGCTTCGTCTCCTCCATCACACACTTCAGGAGTATCTTGGACAGCATCCCACTCTATTTGTTACCGCTCACTCGATGATGGCGGAAATATGTCTTACTTATTTGAACTCTCGGTCAGTCCGAGCATTGCCACCAAATTCCGATACTGTCTCTGCAACACCATTTATAGAATATGCTGCAAGTTTCTGGGGAACCCATGCCGCAAGGGAGGTGACACAGCCAGTAAATTCTCTCGCGATGCGGCTCCTCGAAGGATACGAACACCATGTATCTGCTGATATTCTCTGGCGAAATATACGTCCGCCGTACCCCTCGGAGAATGTCTTAGGAATTAGTGGACTACACGGTATGGCATATTGGGGGATTGCAGAACTTGGTATAACTATGCTGGAAATGAAAAGATGGGACGTGAATGGGTGTGATAGTCGGGGTAACACACCATTAATGTGGGCAATACAATATGGAAATGACAGAATAGTAGAGTTGCTTCTAGAGCAGGAAGATATCAGACCTAACATAGTTACTCACGACGGTCGCACGGCATTCTCGTTTGCTGCTGAGTTGGGGAGAGAACATGCAGCGGGGCTACTTCTTCAACGCGCAGATATCAATCCTGATTTATCAGATAATGAGGGCCGAACACCTCTATCATATGCCCTTGGAAAGGAGCCGGGGTATGAGGGTATTGTGAAGCTGCTTCTGGAACGAGGAGATGTCGATCCCAATTCAACGGACGATGATGGTAGAACACCCCTATCATATGCTGCCTGCTGGGGATCTAAGGGTGTCCTGAAACTCTTTCTTGAATGCGCAGATGTCAATCCCGATTCATCGGATAGTGAGGGCCGAACACCTCTATCACATGCCGTTGGTGGAGGTCATGAAGGACAAGAGTGTATCGTGAGGCTACTTCTGGGGCGGGGGGATGTCGATCCCAATTCCACAGATAGCGATGGTCGAACGCCCCTATCACATGCTGCCTGGTGTGGATTTGAAAGTGCGGTCAAACTACTTTTAGAACGCGAGGATGTCAATCCCAATTTAGCAGATAGCGAGGGCCGGACTCCTCTATTACATACCGTTTATGATGAGTATGAGGACGAGGGTACTGTGAAACTACTTCTAGAACGAGGGGATGTCGATCCCAATTCAGCAGATCGCGATGGTCGAACGCCCCTATCACATGCTGTCGAGCGGGGATTTGAAAGTGTAGTGAGGCTACTTCTAGAACGTGCGGATGTCAATCCCAATTTATCGGATAACGAGGGCCGAACACCTCTATTATATGCCGCTGATGCGGAGTTTCTGGATGATGGTATTTTGAAACTACTTCTGAAGCGAGGGGATGTTGATCCCAATTCAACAGATAGCGATGGCCGAACGCTCCTATCACATGTTGTCGAATTGGGATATACAAGTATGGTGGGGCTACTTCTAGACCGCGAGGATGTTGATCCCAATTTATCGGATAGCAAGGGCCGAACACCTCTATTGTATGCCGTTGATAAGGAGAGGGAGGATCCGGGTGTTGTGAAACTCCTTCTAGAACGACCGGATATCGATCCCAATTCAACGGATGACTATGGTCAAACACTTCTATTAATTGCTGCGGAGTGGGGATATGAGAATCTAATGATTCTAATTCTTGAACGAGGGGGTGTGGATCCCAATTCAACAGATAACAATGGCCGAACGCTCCTATCACATGTTGTCGAATTGGGATATACAAGTATGGTGGGGCTACTTCTAGACCGCGAGGATGTTGATCCCAATTTATCGGATAGCAAGGGCCGAACACCTCTATTATATGCCGTTAATGAAGAGCTGCTGGATGAGGATATTTTAAAATTATTTATCAACCGACGGGATGTTGATCTCAACTCAACAGATAGCAATGGCCGAACGCCCCTATCACATGCTGCTGAGTGGGGATATGAAACTGTAGTAAAACTACTTCTACAACGAATGGATGTCAATCCCAATTTATCTGACACCCTGGGCCGAACGCCTCTATTATATGCCGCCAGCAGGGGCCACGAGGAAGCGGATATCGTGAAACTACTTCTGGAACGAGAGGATGTCGATCCTAATTCAGCAGATCACGATGGTCGAATACCCCTATCACATGCGGTTGAGGGGGGATTTGAAAGTGTTGTGAAACTGCTTCGGCAACGCGGGGATACCGATCCCGGTTTATCGGATCGCAATGGCCGAACGCCCTATCGTTCGCTCCTGAGGCGGGACAGGAAGGTGTAGTGAAGCTACTTCTGGAGCGCGTGGATATAAATCCCTATTTATCCGATAGTAGTGGTCAAAAACCCCTCCCACATGCCACCATGAAGGGGCGGGGGGCGATCGTGACGTCTTCTAATTCTAAAACTCCCAATCGCGAATCTTCAGAAGCTTGTGATCCAATGCCAGGCTCTGTCACAGATGAGAATGCTTCACTTAGAGAGGTATCATGTCCGCTCGCGGCAGCAGAGCCTGCTACTTTAAATACAGTAGATGATCCTCCGCTTGAGTCTTCTACGATTCTCTCCTATATGGGCTACCTCTAAAACAACCTCTACTGCTCAAATAGCTTCCACCAGATCACCTACAGGCACTCCTGTCCCTATCAATCACTATCCCAACCTTTCATTCCATTTCTGCATTTGCGTTTCCTTTCTTCCCCGGACCTCAATCTTATTCGCCTTCCTATTATTTTGCGCCTATGATATGCTAAAGGTGTGTGGATCCTCTTGAATTATTCCACGCCATCCACCATGCCTAGTCGTACCTGATACTTTAGTGCAGGTTAAATTCGTTATGTTCAACAATTTCTTCTGTACGATACAGCTTCCCCCCTTTTTCACTTCCATCTTTGATTGAGATTCACTCTATATAGTATTTCTGGTGTATCCTATAGATAAAAGCATCTGTTCATAATAATATCAATCTCATTTTCACTACTAACTGCGCGTGTCCAAAGTAAATCACAAGGCTAGCAAACCCCTTAGCATCTCCCAAACTGACCCCATCTGCCCAGCTATCCACCCCCTGCCTTTGCTCAGCTACCTCTGATCTGTCAGTGAGGGGAGAAAGCAATAAAACTTCAGTGGACACCCTCTTTAGTATCACGCACCAATTTATTACTTGCCAGAATAAGCCCTAGGTTACGGTTCCATAGTAGCCCAGGAAAGTGGACTGTTTTTTATTACAATCTTGCATTATCGCAGACAGGATTTTGTCATTGTCCTGCATAAGCACATGCAGAGATCCTGTGAGTGAAAATGGAAGGTTTCATGAACGGTCTTTTCCCTTGGGCTTCACCAATTTTAGTTTTCAATAATCTATACAAGTTAGAATATTATACCGCTTCCGTTGAATGCAGAAAATCCCCCCCCCCTCCCAGGGGCCAATACACCCAGGCTAATCCTTTCATGAAGCGAGTGTCGGGGGTTCTCATCACTAAAATAAGGCTTGAGTTACCTTCGATTGTTGGATTAGGCAAATTGGAGATTCTAGTTGTTACAGTTTCTTTGCATGTTTTACTACAATTTACCGTGATGGCGTTCCCCCTTCCTGCCTACCTCTCTTATCTTGGCAGGAGGGCTGTGCAGCCGGTTCTAGACGAGAGCGGTGGTGTATACTAGAAGGCTGTGGTAAACTTTGGTACAGTAGTTGCCCTAGTGTTACATATCGTTCTGATGCATTGAAGGTGGTTTGGGGGAGTGCGATAGATTTTTCAGCAGTTTAAGTTACAGAATAGCTTATATGGACATGTCACGCTTTTTTCGCTGCCACGATGTAGGGATGAACAGGGAAATGTGGGGAAATACAGAGATAGGTGTCGTCCATCGGAGGATAAGGACGTGCTACTTATGTTTTGCTTATACGGATGTCTTTGCCGTTAGTTTTAGTTTTTGTTGATTAGGAGTGAGTGAACAAAGTGCAAGTGGCGGGAGTTACATTTTTATATTTTTTATTAGCAAGGGCCTAAGTTCCAGGTGAATTCTCTCACTCTATTTTCTCCACTGTATATCCGCAATTGTCCACTTTGACAGTATGTAGGATTTTAGGTATTAAGATAGGTCAGTGTTCCCAACCGTCCCGTCCGGGTGGGTAAGGACGGCCGTCCACGGCGTCCGTATTTTGTAAAGACCGCAGGACTGTAGGTTGACGGGCGGGCCCTGCAGTCTTTTTTTGGAAATGGTAACTTCCGGTAGGTACCTACCGTCCTGAGTAAGGACAGTATGATAGAACTACCTTGCTCGCTATCATTTTCCCCTCTCCCACTGTTGCCCTTTCGGTGCCGTATTTACTCTTTTATTTTCTTTAGTTGATTGATAGCGAAATTTGATACATGATAGTAGAGCTTGAGCTTCTCTACATTAGAATAAAAATGTTTCACTTCTTAATAACACTGACATAATGCTCGTAAAATTCGAAAATGAAACATAAACTAAGACACCTATAGGGCCCGGCCGTCCGTCCCGTCCAAAGGTCTCAAACTTGGCGTCCGTCCCGTCCTAGGCGAAAGACGGACGGACTGGACGCTTGGGAACACTGAGATAGGTCAGGATGAGTGTGCTTAGGACTTGGATGTCATACTCTAGTAGTTCGGGTGAGTAATTGGGCCTTGGTGGTGTGGCTAAATCAGTTATAGGGTCTATGCATGTGCGGCGAGCATCAGCTACAGCATAGTGATTGTAGTGATTAGGCTGGTTTTGGATATTTGAGATGGCGGAAAATCCCAGTGTTTCTGAGTGGGTTATTTCTTTAGAGTTCATTCTGCTTCTAAAATTGTTGGCTATTGAAGGATATATATGCTTCGGTCTATCCTTAGCAAACAAGCATCCCATAGACCGCCTGGTCCACCTCGCTCTTTGTAAGTGATTATTTATTCCCACACGGGTTTTGGTTACCCTAAGCGATATTTCTGTCTCCGCAGGGGAAAAAAGTATTGCTTCACCGTAAGTAGGGAATAATTCCTGTGATAGGCAAGAACAAATATTAGATTATTCGATAGAAGTGATGTTAGAAGCTTTTAGTGCTGCTCGGCGTGCGTAGCCTACCATGCACGGGGATAGCTTATCCCTTTATCGTCCGGAGAACGGCTTTGGATATGGGCTTAAAATTGATACAGTGCTGGAAGCTATGCAACTATGGAAGAGACGGATGCGGGAGGAGACGGATGGGGGAAGAGACGGGTGCCGGGGCGGAGGCCATGAGCCGCTGGAATCCTGCATGATTCTTATTATTCATTTGTTAGCATGTGAATCTGTGGAAGGAAAGGGGGCATACACAGAAGAGAAAGCACCAGGGTCGTGATCGATGGAAGGATGGGAGGATGACTTAGTTAGCCTTATGTATACTCCTGTCTTTAAAATCAGCTGGTAGTTGAGAGCGTGAGTAAGAGCGAGCAGTTGAATGAGAAGAAGTTCCCCATTCCTAAGTTGTGCTTTGGCGATCGAAGTCTTTTGTGGCCATAACTCTTGGCGCTTCGTTTCAGTTGTCGCCGTTTAGTTTCTCCGTTGTCGTCCCCGTGGCTGACTAAAAAGTGATGCTTTGCTCATATGGTAAATGAGATTACACCCCCGGGTTTGAAATGGTAGCTTGGTTTATATCCTTAGATATTCTTATCGCTTCTATTAGAGCCTTAGACTATCTCCCCCTATCGTTTAGCTTTGGGACTTCATCAATCAATGTTGCACTAAGTTTTAGAGGTTGGTGGAGAGGACATGTAGGAGATAGATAGATAGATGTGGTGACCCACGGAAGGATCAGGATGTTATAATTACAAGTATATTTTAATTATACACCTGTCTTGAGCATTACCGGTAGCCTAGTTTTAGATTGGTAAGATTGAAAGAAATTGTTAAAATTACCGGTATGGTACATGGGTGCAATCTAGCAAGGCAACCATTAAGGTAAAGAGTAAGATCTCTACTATGAATATCTTAACGAAGTCAACTCGAAAAATGGAATAGTTCCCCTTTGTCTTCCCCCTCTCCTTGCTACTTTACAAGCGATGATTCTTGATTTTGGGGTGATTTTTGACTCCGGAGTTGGTGCTCACAAGCTACTAACGTCAGTGTTCCCAACGGTCCCGGGGCCCGACAGGGCCCGGAGGACGGACTGCCAAGAGCCCGGGACCGGACGGGACGGCAGGAAATATGCCGTCCTCGTCCGCAAAATCTAAAGACGGCCGTCTTTAGCGAGGACGACGGGACGGCAATCTGAGACACTAATATGCAGGGTCTGCATGAAGACTGCGGGTTTGTTGTGGGAATTGTAGTCAACGGTGGAGGACGGCAGGGGACGACGGGGGATTGTGGGAGACTGCAGGGAAAGGCGGGGACCGTAGGGGACAGCGGAACACTGTAGTGAATACTGGTGACTGGAATCAATGATGGGATGCAGTTAGTATGGTGGGTTCGTGTGGAGGATAATCGTACCAGGAGTCCAATTAGCAATAGAGTCCTCATAGATCAAATGGAATTACGAAGTGGGGAAATATGTTAAGGTAGATTCGAATACCAATAATAAAAAGTCTGTGAACTTGGCAATTGTTTAAAATGGAAGATAGTACCGTATCTGATACAAATCGCAAGGTCGGCTTGATACAGTAGTTCACCGCCAAGTTTGACTTGACCTATTTTTCATATCTCGATTCCTCGATTTCTACAATCTCTATCCCGTATGTCAATTCCCCTTCAGGATTCCGCATCAGAAGAAACCATCTGGGATTTTGATGTTAGCACGGTGCCAGGTGTCTCAACACTCCCGACCTCGGCCTAATTGAAGGTATGGAGGATTGGTTCGAACGATACCAAGAGTCCATTGGTTATAACAGCAGTCCGACTACAAGTATTTTAAGTTGTGCGCTAAGTGGCCTTTGACTCTGATAATAGCAAGCTGCTCAAACTCGAGTGAGAGGAAGTGGAAATTGGGCTTACTATTTTGTGTAGCCTTAATTCTTGGCGTTTCGTTTCAAAACAAATCCTAGCGCAAAATCAAATGGCCAAACTGAGACATTACAGGGGTTAATATAACGGTGGGGGACCGCCGGGCCCGACGTCCTCCACTCGGAATCGTCGGGCAATTTGGCTGGAGGACGGGACGGGACGGCAAAATGTCGTCCGTCCTCGTCCTGACACAAGACGGACGGACTGCCCCGTTGGGAACACTGACTAACGTTGTGGTTGGTTCATTATCACATGCTCAGGGATGTGTCATAATTTATTTTAAGGGCTAGTACTTGTACTGTACTGTACTAGTACTTCACCTGCCTTCCCCCTACACAGTGCTTAAGTTCCAAGTCAGTGCTCTCTGCCGTTAACTGCTGCACTACAGTCACCGGGGGCATGGCGAAACTGGGCGGGCGGCGAACAGGGATTAATTTCTAGTATTTTTTTTATAACCCTAACCTTAGGGAATCCATTTTTACCCATAAAGACCCCTATACGCCATCCGCCCCCAGTGGTGACTGTATTTATTTCCATTTTAATACGGTAGTCTGAAATTTCATGCGCCGTCGCACGCAGCTCCCAGGTGGAATGCAAAGAGCCTGTGCGACGTAAGGGATAATCCGAGACACTCTAGTTTTTTAGCACGAACTCGCAGGAATGCAAACGTGCCGCAGCACAGTATCTGGTTGTCTAGGCCCAGGATACAAGTAGAGGAATACTACCTTTCATAGCAAGAGAAAAAGTACCCAGTTAGGGATAGAAGAGTTTTGGAAATCTTGGCCAGGGAGGGCTGTCGCCACACGTAAAACTTTCACCAGCTCGAGATACCCTCAGACCATCGGGAGCCTGTTGTGAAAGCAAACTTTTGCGGTGAGATATGGAGTAGACGGCTTGCTAGCCGCCAGACACACCCCACCCACCCAGACAGATGCTGCTTGGTGGGTTTTGTCTAAGGAAACGGGCGGCGGTCAGCGCAGTCGCCATAGTTCATCCAATCAAACAAAGAATACCACTCGAAACCTTTGTTATTTGGGTTTAGCTCTCCGGGTGAGGGGGGTGACTAGGGAGGCTGTCTATCGTGCTGCACCTGGTTAGCGATTATATCGGGTAAGCAATCTGCCTCACCAGTAACAACTGATTTTTGTGCGCTTGTAGTCTTGAGGCTCCAAACTAGAACTCATTCTGTTGATACAGTAGGAGTCCACAGCCAGGTGATCAAACACCCCTCAGCCCCCGAACAGAGTTGCCGCCCAGTTAAAAATAGTATTTTTCGTGTTTTGTCGCTACGAGTAAATAATCCTTGCCACGCAATCCTTGGACCTGTAGAAGCGCAAAAAAGAAAAAGGACCGTGGACAGTATTTGGCCAGGGACATCCCCTGAACCAATATTGAATATTACTCATACTGTCTCCCGCCTCCCACCAAACATACCGACTACCGAACATCAACATCGCCTACCCTCCTTCCTACGAATGAATTTCAACCACAGAACCGGCACGCTAGACCAAATGAATCCGATAGCAGATCGAAATCCCTTCATTACAGTAAACAGCAACTGTGGTAATATCACCGACAGCTACAAAAACGTGTGGAATAACTGCGATATATCAGTAGCCGATGAGAAACGTGCCGTTCTGGAATGGCTATCTCCTCTCGAACCTCGCGAAAGGCATCAGGCTATAGGTATGGGCCGAGTAGCTGGAGTGGGTGATTGGTTTCTTCATACAGAAGAGTTTACTCAGTGGATTCAAAGCGGTGACGGAACTGCCAAGCCTGTCTTATTTTGTTATGGGGATCCCGGTGTTGGGAAGACTTATCTTAGGTATGGATGGTGGTTACCGTTGAAGAGTGTGGGCAAGGCTAAACAGTAACAATAACAGCTCTCTTGTGATAGATAGACTGTATGATTAGATCGATGCGGGCAATATGGCGGTAACATGTGTGTATTGCGACTTCCATGCTCAGAATGAACAATCGGCAACGGGGCTACTGGGGGTGCTGTTAAAGCAAGTCGTCAGCGCACTAGAACTAGTCCCAGACGAGGTACAGGGGGCATTTGAAAAATCAAGGGGTGGGGTTGGTGGTCGCAGACTCCTATTTCCTGATATCCTCGAGATGCTCGTCAAGTCTTTGGCACGCCTACCGAGGGTATTTATCTGCATAGACGCCTTAGATGAGTTTCCCGCAAAGCATCGACCGGAACTTTAAGAATCCTTGCTACAAGTCGTGGAGAAGTACCCAACTACTCGGCTATTCTTGACTGGGAGGCTTCATATACGAGATGAGGTACAGAAATATTTTCCCGGAACTGCCAAGATGCTGCCGATAAGTCCTACGGAACATGACATTAGATTATATCTTACGATGAGGCTGAGAAGATATTCAGAGTTCGATGCAATGGACGTGGAATTAGAAGCCGAGATTTTGAGAACCATCCCGCAGGTGATCTCGGGGGTGTATGTGTCCTCTCGGGGAATTGAATTTTAGAGGTAGAGCTAATAGTGGTCAATAGATTCCTCCTTGCTTCTCTCAATATGGACGTAATCCTTGCAGAGGCGACCGTTCACCAAAGGAGACAAGCTTTGCATAAAATGACTACCGGTATTGGCCTACAGGATGCATACGACACGACATTAGATCGGATAAGAAAGCAGAGTGGAAGCAAACCTAAGCTTGCAATGGAAGCGCTCATGTGGGTTTCTCACTCTGGGCGACATTTGAGGCCGGAGGAGTTGTGCTATGCGCTTGGGGTGGAATTGGGAACCGAAGATTTTAACACCCACAATGTACCTTCGATGCGGACCATACTGGGCTGCACTTTAGGACTTATTACAGTAGACAATCAGGTATCGACGGTCCGTCTCCTGCATTTCACACTACAGGAATATCTTGGACAGCCTGCAATCTGATTTGTAACGGCTCACTCCATGATGGCCGAAATCTGCCTCACCTATTTGAACAGCCGGTCAATTCGGGCGTTGCGGCCAAACCTTAATAACTTGCGGGAGACAACACCGTTTCTTGAATATGCCACATGTTTCTGGGGAACCCACGCAGCAAGAGGGGTGACGGAGCCAGTGAAATCTCTAGCGTTGCGACTGCTTGACGGATACGAGAACCATGTTTCTGCTGCTGTTATCTGCAGAAAGGCGATACCTAAGCGGGGTTGGATGGGCTGTGCCCAAGGAATTAGTGGACTACACTGCATGGCTCTTTGGGGAATTGCAGAAATTTTGATTGCGATGCTGGAGATGGAAATATGGGACGTGAATGGGCGCGATTCTTGGGGCCACACACCATTAATGTGGGCAGTGAGATATAGAGACGACAGGGTGGTACAGCTGCTCCTAGAGAGGCAGGATATCGAGCCCGACATGATCGTTGGAGGCGGTCGCACTGTGTTCTCGTTCGCTGCAGCGTCAGGCAATGAAGATATAGTGAAGCTACTTCTAGGCCGTGGGGATGTCAATCACGATTCATCGGATGATTTTGGCCGGACACCCCTATCATTTGCAGCCGGGGAGGGAACACAAAGTGTAGTGAGGTTACTTCTGGAATGCGGGGATATCAACCCTGATTCAACGGATCACGCTGGTCGAACGCCCCTATCGTTCGCTGTCCAGAGAGGGCATGCAGGCGTAGTGAAGGTACTTCTGGAACACGGAGATGTCGACCCCGATTCACCGAATAGGGGGGGACGAACACCCCTGTCATTCGCTGCGGAGTGGGGGGCGCAGAGTGTCGTGAAGGTGCTTCTAGAACGCAGGGATGTCAACCCCGATTCACCAGATATCAGTGGCCAGACACCCCTATCCTTTGCTGCCTGGAGAGGACACGAGGGTGTAGTTAAGCTGCTCCTAGAGCACGGAGATATCGATCCTGATTCACGGAGCAGAGATAGACGAACACCCCTCTCATTTGCTGCCGAGTGGGGTGCATGGAATGCTCGAAAACTGCTTCGGCAACGCGGGCATCTCGATCCCAACCTACTAGATGCCTATAGTCGACGGCTATTATATATCGATATTTCGATGTCTGAAGGTGTAGTGAAGCTGCTTCTGGAACGCGGGGATGTCAATCCCAACTCACAGGATCGCAATGGTCGGACACCCCTGTCATTTGCCGCTGAGTGGCATGGGGACCATCTAGTGAAACTACTTCTAGAACGTGGGGATGTCAATCCCAATTCGCGGGATAGCAACGGTCGAACACCGCTCTTATATGCCGTCACCTCAATGGCTGAGGGTGCAGTGAAGCTACTTTTAGAACACTTAGATGTTAATCCCAATCTATGGTGTAAGGATGGCCAGACAGCTCTATCGCTTGCTGCCAAAAAAGGTGCGCAGAGTGTAGTGAATCTACTTCTGGAACGTGGCGACGTCAATCCTAATTTATCGGGTAAAGATGGCCAAACACCCTTATTATTAGCTGCCTGGAGAGGCTATGCGGGTGTGATGAAGAGACTTCTAGAACCTGAGGGTGCTAATCCCGATTTACCGGACAGCAATGGTCGAACACTCCTATCATTTGCTGCCGAGTGGGGACGAGAGGGTCTGGTGAAACTGCTCCTGGAGCGCAGAGATGTCGATCCCAATACGCGGGATAGCAAGGGTCGAACCCCACTATTTTATGCTGTCGTTTCCAGGGCTAGGGGTATAGTGAAAATACTTATGGAAAGCAAGAATGTCAATCCTAATTTATCGGATAACGATGGGCAAACGCCTTTATTCTTAGCTGCCTGGAGGGGTTACGGGGATGTATTAAAGCAATTTTTGGAGGGTCAGGGTGTCAATCCCGATTTACCGGATAGCAATGGACGAACACTCCTATCATTTGCTGCCGGGTGGGGGCGGGAGCATGTAGTGAAGCTGCTTCTTGACAGTAGGGATGTCGATCCCAATTCATCGGATAGCAATGGTCGGACACCAATATCGTTCGCTGCCTGGAGCGGACATGAAGGGGTAATAAAGCTACTTTTAGAAGGAGGGGATGTTAGCCCCAATTCACAAGATACATATGGCCGAACACCACTGTCATTTGCTGCTGAGGAGGGGGCACAGAGTGTAGTAGGCCTACTTCTGGAATACGGGGAGGTAAATCCCGATTCGCTGGATATCAATGATCGAACACCCCTATCATTTGCTGCCTTAGGAGGACATGAGGATGTAGTCAAGCTACTTCTGAAATGCAGGGATGTCAATCCCGATTCACCGGACGTCAATGGTCGAACCCCGCTATCGTTTGCTGCCGAATGCGGCCGAGAGCATCTAGTGAAGCTGCTTCTAGAACGCGGAGATGTCAATCCCAACTCACAGGATCGCAATGGTCGGACACCCCTGTCGCACGCTGTCTCGCAAGGTCATGAAGGTGTTACGAAATCACTTCTGGGACGGGGAAATGTCAACCCCAATTCACCAGATGGATATGGCCGAACACCATTGTCATTTGCCGCTGAGTGGGGGCAAGAGGATCTAGTGAAGCTACTTTTAGAATACGAGGATGTCGATCCTAATTCACCGGATAGCAACGGTCGCACACCGCCCTTGTATGCCGCTATTTCCAGGGCTTGGGGTGTGGTGGAGCTATTTCTAGACCGCGCAGACGCCAATTCCAACCGTTGCGGTGATGACGGCCGAATACTTTTATCATTTGCTGCCGAGGAAGGCGCAAAAGGCTTAGTCATGCTTCTTCTGCAACGCGAGGATGTCAATCCTGATCTGCCTGATAGAAACGGTCGAACACCTCTATCACCCGCTGCCTCAAGAGGGCATGAAAGTATAGTGGAGCTACTTCTGGAACGCGGGGATATCGACCCTAATTCGCCGGATTGCAATGGTCGAACACCCCTATCGTTTGCCGCCCCGGGAAGACATGAAAGTGTTGTGCAGCTACTTCTGGAACGCGGGGATGTCGATCCCAATTCACCCGATAGCAATGGCCGAACACTCCTATCATTTGCTGCCGAATGGGGGCGAGAGTATTTAGTGAAGCTACTTCTGGAACACGAGGATGCTGACCCCAATTTACCTGACGATAATGGCCGAACACCACTGTCACTTGCTGCTTCAAGGGGACATGAGGGTGTAGTGGAACTGCTTCTGGGGCGCGGGGATGTTAATCCCGATTTACCTGATGGCAATGGCCGAACGCTACTATCGTTTGCTGCCGAGTGGGGGAGAGAGCATCTAGTGGGGCTTCTTCTAGAACGCGGGGATGTCGATCCCAATTCGCTGGATCACAACGGTCGAACACCACTATTGTATGCCGTAATTTCAAGGGCTGTGGGCGCAGCAAAGCTACTTCTTGGGCGTGCGGACGTGAATCCTAATTTATCTGCTAATGATGGCCGAACACCCCTATTTTTGGCTGCTTGGAGAAGATATGCAGATGTGGTGAACATACTTCTGGAACGCGAGGATATCGACCCCGATTTACCCGATCGCAATGGCCGCACACTCCTATCATTTGCTGCTGAGTGGGGGCGAGAGCATCTGGTGGAGCTGCTCCTGGAGCGCGGGGATGTCAACCCTGATTTACCTGATACCAATGGTCAAAAGCCCCTCTCATATGCTGTCATGAGGGGGCGAGAGGGCATAGTGAGACTATTATCGGGTCCCAGAGCTCTCAATTGCGAATCATCGGATAACCGTGATAAAATTCCAATCTCTGTCACTGATGAGAATGCTTCACGCAAAGAAGCCACCCATCCACTCCCGGCAATAGAACCTATTACTTTACGTACAGTTGATGACCCTCTACCTAGCCCTCCTACCTCTGATTCTGCTCTATCTGGGCCACCTCCAGAACAACTTCCGCCTCTCAAACAGTTCTCACTAGATCAATCGCACTCACCCCCGGCTCTGTCCGCCCTTATCCCTTTCTTTGGTTCCGGCTCCGTTTTTAGTTTCTTCCTTCACACCACAATCTGGCTCATTTTCCTATTTCTCGCGCTTATGATATGCCACAGATATGGAGATGCTCATGAATTATTTCATGCCATCCATTCGGCTTGGCGGTGGTCGGTGTTTTAGTGTTGGGCTCGTTGTTTTTGTAGTTTCTTCCTACCACACTTTCGTGCCTTTTTTTCCTCCATTTTTAATTGAGATCAAGCCTCGCAATGGGCCGGCCCGGGCTTCAAAATCTTAAGCCCGGCCCATACCCGGCCCAAACCATGGTGGGCCCGACCCGAACCCGACCCGACCCGA
>Ga0307507_10006623_pt1 | contig 17580 bp, 5 predicted proteins | sample 7_EM_MG_FD_207223 | JGI IMG/M metagenome (GOLD analysis project Ga0307507, IMG submission 207223) | Populus trichocarpa ectomycorrhiza microbial communities from riparian zone in the Pacific Northwest, United States - 7_EM | ecosystem: Host-associated > Plants > Roots > Unclassified | place...
CTAAACCAAAGCTTGTAGATTGCTACTATACAAGAATACTAAGCTAAGGAGAAGAAGAAGAAGAATCGTTTAGGGGCAGTAGGTAGGCATGTCGCGAGGGCCGCCAAGGCGCTAGTGGTAAGCGGGCTAATAGCGATTTTGCATACCGGGCATGGAAAATCCTGATTGGTTAAATATGGCCGGTAACGCGCTTTAGCACCGTCACATCACCCCCCCCTCCTAAAAAAGCCTGCCCTTAGGCTTTGTCTAAGTTCTTTATTATTATCTAAATTATTATAGTTATCTAACCCCTCTTTCTAGCATTTAACCCAGCTATCTAACTTACGTAGTAGTCCAGGGAGGTCTAGGTAGGCTAGGTAGAAATCTTATAGCTTATAGGGAGAGTACTTAAAATCAGATATGGGGTACCATTCTAGATCTTTATTATAACCTACCCAGCTCGCACGGTATTTTAAGGTACTACGGTCCTTCTTCACTGCTAAGATCTCTTTGACTTCCTATTCTTCGTCCTCTACAATCTAAATTGGCGGCGGGGGGTCGTTGTACTATCCAGGCAATAGGTCGTCCGCGGCCTTCCGCAGTTGGTCTAAAAAGAAGACAGGGTGGATCTTTATTAACTCTAGTAGCTTAACCTTAAAAGAGTGCCCTACCTTCTTAGGGATTTCATAGGGGCCAGCTATTTAGTGGTCTAGCTTGCGGCTTGGCCTCTAGGTTTTCCAGTTCTTTATTAACACCCATACCTTATCTCCTACATAGAAGTCTACCTTATAGCAATATTGGTTTACATTAGACTCTTTCTTCTCTTGTGCCCTTTTTATAATTGCTTAGGCAGTCTCTTAGGCCCCGTGCATTCTCTTGGCAAATATCTGGGCCTCTTTATAGCTAAGGCGTTTACGGGCCGTTATATATCCTATAGGTCTATCCTAATTAAAGGATATTCGTGGCCTATATCTATAGAGTAACTTAAATAGCGACATTCCTATACTATTATAAGGGAGCATAAGCTGTGCGTAGTCCATTATAGGTAGTAGTTCCAACCAGTTATCCTAGTAGTAGTTAATAAAGGGGCGAAGTCGCTAGTTAAGGTACTAGTTTATAATCTCGGTTTAGCTGTTAGTCTAAGGGTAAAATGCGGTAGAGAGCTTAATCTTAATCCTAAGGATACGGCAGAATTCGTTCTAGAAGTCTAATATAAACTAAGGTCCACGGTTAGAGATAATTAACTTAGGAGCGCTATAGATCTGGTAGATGTTGTCTACATACATACAGGCTATGTCCTTTACGGTTATAGTCTTAAAGTAAGGGAGGGAAATAGCTTGCTTACTTAGTTGGTTAACTACTACAAAGGCCATATCGTAGCCGTATTTATCCTTTAGGAATGATTTAAAGTCCATTATAATATGTTGCCAAGGGCGTTTGGGGACTGGCAGTGGTTGCAGCCATCCAGGAGTTCGGTCCCTGGGGGTATTTATACATTTGCAAGTATAACAATTTCTAATAAATCGTTCTATATCAGACAGGAGTCCTCGCCAATAGTAATAAGGCGATAGTAGTTAGTAGGTCTTATCTTAACTAGGGTACGCCGTAGAGACTTAACAGTGGGCTTTACGGATTAGCTTTGTTTATAGGTTGTTAATATCTGGAACTATAAGCCGTTCTTAGTATAGGAGTAGTCCGTCTTCCATTTCTAAACCAGGGTCACCCCCCATAGCTTAATCGCGGAGGGCTTTTAGGGATTCGGCTATACGGTTTATGGTTAGGATGCGATTAATTAGTCCCATTAGTTCATCTAGGGTCTTTCCTTCTATAGGTGCTACCTCATTCTATTCAGAGCTTAGTTCCTTAAGGATACGCAGGTTAAGTTGTTCGGTATAGAGGAGGGCGCGTATCCGGTGCTAAGCCTTTAGCTTGTCTTATAGCCCCATGTCCTATTCTTTCCGGGTTAGGGCGTTAGCCTTAGCATTTTGCCTACTGGGACGGTATATAATCGTAAAGAAGAATTAGGAGAGTATTTTGGCCCACTAGGCCTATTAACCAGTAAGTTGTTTTATTATTATAAAATACTTAAGGGCTTTATAATTGGTATAAACCTTAATTTAAGAGTCTATGCTTCTAAGCTCTACACACTACTAGGACAATAATTGTATAATAGCCAACATTTCCTTATTGTGCACTTTGTAGTTGCACTTAGCTAGGGCTATTGTTTTTAAAAAGAACGTAATAGGGTACTATTCGCCATCTAGGTATAGCTATAAAAGGACTCCCGCTACTACCCTATTGGAGACATCCGTTTCCAGTATTAATTTAAGGTCTAGGTTATAGTAACAAAGGATTAAGAAGGAGACAAGTTGGTCCTTTAACTCCTTAAAGGCTTTTATATAGTTATCATTAAAGATGAAAGACGTATTGTTCTTAGTTAGTCGTATAAGAGGCTTAGCTATAACTTCGTAGTTACAGATAAACTAATAGTAGAAATTATAAAAGCCAAGGAAGGACTGGATTCCTTTTATAGTATAAAGGGGTTTTTAGTTGCGGATTGCCTTAACCTTCTCTGGGTTAACTTTAATTCCTTCTATACTAATAATAAACCTAAGGTACTTTATGCGTTTTACTCCAAATTTACATTTTTTGATATTAACTTGTAGGCCTGCATTTTATAGTCTCTCTAGGACCTTCTTAACATAAACTTAGTACTTAAGTTCGTTGTCCAAGTATATAAGAATATTATCTAGGTATACCATACAGAATTTGTTAAGGTAGTTAAAAAGAACATTATTTATATACCGTTGATAAGTGGCTGGCCCATTCGTCAGTCTAAAAGGAAGGACTTTATATTTATAAGACCCATAATGGGTATAAAACGTCGTTAGGTTTTCCAATGCAGGGTCCATCCTAATTTAGTAAAAAGCTTAGCGGATATTAAGCTTAGTAAAGATTTTGGCCTGGCTTAGACGTATAAGGGTTTTATTAATTAAAGGGAGAAGGTACCGATCCTTTTAAGTAATAGCGTTTAGCTTCCGATAGTTAATACAGAAACAAAGGCCTTTATTAGGTTTCTTTATGAATAAAATAGGGAAAGTAAAGGGAGCCTGGCTTGGCTTAATAAACCCTTTATAGAGGTTGTTAATTAGGTACTGCTTTATTGCCTTTAGTTCCTCTATAGTTTACTAGTAAAGGGGGCTGTAGCCTAGGGAGTTATTGGTCTCTAACTAAATCTTATAATTATAGGTTTGGTAGGGGGGTAGTATATCTAAAGCTGCTTTTAAGAACGCGTCTCTATAGTTTAAAAGGTAATTAGGGAGGAGGCGCTTAACTAATTCCTTATTAGTTTCCTCTACTAGCACTTCTTCCCTCTTAGTAATAATCCGGTCGATTTTATATAAACTGGTAGTAAAGACTTTATTATCCTTCTAATATATATTAAAGTGGAAACCTATAGCACTAATTACCGCGATGTCTACTATAGGGGTATTATATAATAGTAGGGTTATCCGTGGCCTTAGGGGCTTTTAGGGTATTGGCGTTATCCTTACTCCTCTTAGCTCTTATTACATCTTCCAAAGGTTATCCTTTATGTCCTATTAGTACGTCCTCTTCCCCATTGGCCGGATCTCCGCAATTTAGAAGTTATCTATATTAGTGTCCGTTTTACTTCCGTAAGTAGAGTCCTCCTTAACTGTAGTCCTTTAGGGGAGTATTCTTGTCAGTATGGAGTTTCTGCTGGCCTCGTGGCGGGCATCTTCTTAAGTAAAGGCTAGGTCGCGGTTCCTAATATCTTACTAGTAGGTAGGATTAGCCTTCGCGGCTAATATCTTGCGGTTAGTACGGATTTCCCTAATAAAGGAGGGTAACTTTAGTCTATTCTCTGGCTAGATAAACTGTCTTTATTAAACGTTCAGCCAAATATTAAAGTAGGACATCTATTTTCGGCTAAGAATTATGTCATATAACCCTAGGTCTAGGATGCAGAAGGGGATACTAAACTAGCGTCATCCATTAATAGCGATATATAGCTTTAAAACGTGGGTAACCGGCATACCGGCTTAACTGTTATAGCCTTTTACTTAAACAGGCTTCTTTAGTTAGGTAGCATTTATATTTAAAAACTTAGCAACATTATTTATATAAGTAGTGTTTATAAAGGCAAAGCCATTTGCTCTAGTGTTAATAAGGGCAGTTGTATTAACTCTATATCCATTTTAAGATACTGTACATAGAACCGTAAAGTGTTTTCCACCTATTAGCTAACTTAGATTAATCTCTTTAAGATTAATAGGATACCCTAGGGGGGAGTCTTTCTTTAGGGTTCTTCTTTTCCTAACTTATTAGACGTTTCTTCTTCCTCTATCTTCTTAATATCACCCATATCCTTTAGCTCTGGGTAGGACGTAGTAAAGTAACTATCCTTTCTACAATTAAAGCACGTGACCATGGCAGGGTCAATTAGGGTATTGCGACAAGCATTGGTTAAAGGTATAGTACGTAACAGGTTAGGCGAGGTTCGCGGGTAGGCAGTTATAACCGCTTTTAGTATAAGGGCGGTTATGGTTTATCTTCTAACGCTAGCTCCTGTTGGTGTAGCAGATAGGTTACGGTCGCTATAGGGCCGCTTTAGTTGATTAAAACAAGCATTAATTCGTTTTAGTTCTAAATCCAGCAACAAACATTGGGCTGCAAGTCTTTAGTAGGTTAGTAGGTCGTCTAAGGCTACTATAATCTTCTCTTATAGTTGGACCGTTAGCTTGTTATATAGGTCTAAATAATAGTTCTTAGGGGGAACCTGGCCTTCGCCTACTAGGTATAAGAATTAAGTCTAGAACTCAGTAAAGAATTAGTTCAATTTCATTATTAGGCGATTATAGTCATAACGGGCATCCTATACTTTATTTGGATTAACATAGATAGCAGCTAGATGCTATATTATCTCGTTAACAGATATAAACCAAACAGGTAACTTGTCCTCAAACTTAGCCTAAAGGTGTCGCTGGGCGTCCCTAATAGTTCGACTAAAGAGGTAGAGCATTTTAGCTTCTTTAGAGGGGAAATGGTTATGGTTAACACAAAGCTTTCCTTATACCTAAATTCTCTAGTTCTTAAAGGTCGGGTCTATGCCATCTAATAATAGTAGGGGGTTAGGGAGCTTAACGGACTTTAATTGCTTTATTATTATGTCTGTACTCTCTAGTATATTGCATTTGGTTAAGCAAATAGGTTAACTAAGGCTTTATAAAGGGAAGGCTAGGCTATTTTATAAGGCAGTAAGGCTTTCTAGGATCTCCTTTAGAGTCTCTTATATACTTTAGGCTTAAAGACAATCAACCTTCTAATTAGCAGCAAGGGCATAAATCTGCTTATATACACCTATAATGTTGTTATTATCTTTAATTTCTAATCCTAACTGGATCTCGTGTTCCTCTCGGGTAGAGGCAGGTCTTTTAGATAAGCTCACTTTAGGTGCCATCGTCGGCTTCCTAAAGTTCGTTGGAATTATATAATTCGGTTTCAATTCTAGGGTTCTTTCGGGGGTACAGGTTAAGTATAGTCTGGCCTATAAAGTGGGATATTATTAGGGCCTTCTTAGGCGTAGTAGTGTGAGTTTTTTAATGTCTAAGTATAACGCGTTGACGCGTCATTGCAGACAAAGGTCTTCTTTTAGGGTGGGATATTATTAAGGCCTTCCCAGGCAGTGTATGGAGAGCTTAGTATAATATAATAGGCTCATACAAATGCTTCTAAACCGAAGCTTGTAGATTGCTACTATACAAGAATACTAAGCTAAGGAGAAGAAGAAGAAGAATCGTTTAGGGGCAGTAGGTAGGCATATCGCGAGGGCCGCCAAGGCGCTAGTGGTAAGCGGGCTAATAGCGATTTTGTATACCGGGCATAGAAAATCCTAATTAGTTGAATATAGCCGGTGACGCGCTCCAGCACCGTTACACACTAATAGCGAATTCTAGATATAATAAGGACACTTATATCTCTTTATAGCTAGCCAATACTTAAGCCGTAAAAATAGTATTTTTAATCTAAATCGGAAAATCAATTAGCTTGGCTTTACTATAGACGCAAAGGCTCTTACCTCTTAGCCATTAAGATCCTTCCCTACCAGAATATCGAGGTCCTTTTCCGTGAAATCTATGGCTCCTTTTGTTGTGCTCGCCTTATTAAGGAAACTCCTCCAAACTGCCTCTTGAGCGTTCCGATCTAATAGACCATACTAGAGCGCGAGGTATATTCTACTTACAATAGCTTTATTAATCGTCTTTACCTGGTTAGTTATAAGAAACAAGATTCCTTCATAGTATTTAAGCTTGCGCAAGAATACACAAACAAGGGTATTGTGATGGATATTACTGGTAGCACGCTGTTCCACAAACACGTCCGCCTTATTAAGGAGCAGAGTGGCTTTCCAGTAAGTTACTATCTTAAAGATATAAGAAAGCCTCTCCTTAAGTACATCCGCGGTCATGCCTAATTCTCCAGCAGAGATCTACTTAGTTAGAAAAAGCCGCAATTGTAAGGGAATAGAGATATATAACGTAAAGTGGTCTCCTAAGGTATTCCAATATCGCCTTTGCTGTCAAGGTCTTACCAACACCAGGCGGCCCACTAATTTGCCTATCTTAGTAGATAATAGTGTAACTAATATTGTAAGAGAGGGTATAGTAATATACTGCAGGAGGGTAACGAGTCCGCGCCCTTTACCCAATATAAAGTTATCTAAGATAGGGTAAGAGTTCTAAGATAAGTAAGTTTTACTAAAAGCTTAAATAATCTCCTTCTGCTAAGCAGGAATCCTAAGGTTATTAAAGAAAGAAGGGTTCCACGTAATGTTGCTAATATTAGCAACTGTAAACTCAACTATAACGCGTTAGTAAATGCCGCTTATGTATAAATAAAGATAACGTACGCTAGAGCTTATCACCTAAACTAAAACCTAGCACAGTTGGGCTGCTAATTAGGAAATCTTAATCTTTTATTTTAGTTAGATCTATATCTGTCCTCTTAATTTAGTCTTTTCTTTTATTTAAGCTCTCCGCGGAATTGTAGATGGCCTATAAGTCTAGTATTTCCGGCAACTTATCAATTTGTGGTCTAGCATAATTAGGGTTAATTTGCCGGAAATACGCCATATTAACTATAATTTAGCTCTTAACAGAGACTTTGATCCTATTGCCGTCTTTATCCTTATAGAAGGCAGTCCCTTGGTACTAGCGGTAGTGGACGCCTCTTAAGTTATTAAACGTTTGACTATATCCAATCAGCCGTGCTCTAATCTCGCTTGATTTTTAGTGATACTCCAGAGGAAATGCCTGAAGGAAGTCTATCCGTTTCGTTCCATGGAACTTCTTAATGGTAAGCTTGAGGGCGGCTTCTCTAAACACTTTCCTATCGAAATCAAAGTAGCGACAGTCCAGATAGAAGTACTTAGCTTTATCTAGTCTTGCTTTCTCCTTACCATAATTATACTTAACGCATCTCGGTTCGCTGGTACCGGGATAGGTAGTATAGACCTCTAAGTTCGGCTTAAAGAGAGCCCAGAGCAGATTATACGTGATTTTACGGTTCTTAAGAAGGGGTTTGAGGCGTTCAGTTATAGACGTGTGGGTGGTTTTAATAAAGCTAATTAAGAGGTCCAGATGTTCCAAATATACTTTGTTCTTAGAGTTAACGTTTATGCTACTTTAATACAATTCTAGTTCTAGGAGAAAATTATATAGGACGTTCTGTTCGACCTATGCGCAGTATAAGCTGGCGAGTTTTAATAGCGGAGATTTTCCATACCAAAGGCTTATCCTCTCTTAGGCAGATTCTGTAGATATCTTTAAGGACCTTCCTTAGAACGTCTCGCAACCCCTTAGACTTAACATTAACGTAAGACGTGGAGTCTTTGGTTTTCTTATCTATAATTTATCTTTAGTAATTAAAGGTACTTATTAAGAGTGTTATGCCTACTAATTTAAATACGATTAATAAACACGTATTGGTCCAGTTTATTAACCTCTCCTATTAGGGCCACTAGCTTAGCAATCTTGTACTAATAAGCTTTCTCATCCCAACTATAAAGAAATAGTGTCAGTAGGACTATATATGCACGACTATAAAGACATACACTTCATTCACCGTCTTGTACTCTAACTTGGAGGCTCGCGATATCGCTTTAGTTTTAGGGTCTTCTAGGGCTAGTAACTCGACAACTGGGCCTCCTGGGGTAGAGGTAGAGGTAGACAACGTATTTATTGCTATAGCTACCTTTAGCAGCTCTAGGAATTGTAGAGTATGCTAAATAGTAAGGGGCTGCTAAGCTGGTGATAGAGTAGGGCTGCCTAGAGGAGTGTTTAGGGTCTTTAATATAGTCTTCATGTTGCCTAAAGGGTAGAGCTGATTCGAAATATAAGATTAGAGAAGTAGCTAGAGGAGGTTAATAGTACCAGTCTCTAGAGGAAAATTAGAGTGAGAAGCTGAGTATAAATAGTATCATTTCTTTAAAAGATCCGCCTTCTTTTATACCCTTTAATAGGACCTGAGCTGCTGCTGTGCCGCGAATGTTCACTGGAACCCGCTTTATACTATACAAATACTTCCCCCTATTTATCCTAGGAGACGCTATATTAATATCACTTCTAATATGGCACAGAACTTAACTAAGTAAAGGTATATAATCCCGCTGTAACTGTAGAAACAGAGCCGTGGCTCGCATTTGGTATTTTAGTTCTGGCACTAAAGCGACATAGAAGGAGATGCGATAGACACGCAGTTATATATATAGTAGAGGCTTGTAACTGTCTAATATTATTTAAACTAGAAATGATGCGGGAAGAGATATAATTGGGACCCTATTAGGACTTTAATAGGTGGCTTATACCACGGATCGCGGCTTAGATTCTATAATATTATAAAAGAAGGTTAATACTAAACGAGCTAATTACTCTTTTAACTGAAGTAAATATATGCCAGGCGTTATAAGTTCTAATTGCTAAGGGCATAGTTAAAAAAGATATAATTATTCTGATTAATACGCAGGAGCTAGGTGGACGGTTTTAAAGGATATAAAGAAGCGCTAGAGGCGGAGGAAGAATAGATGCCGATTAGTGCTTAAGCTCGCCTCGCTTTAGCTTATTCTATTCCACTCTATTCCACTATATTTCATTCTACTTTATTACAATTCCACATCTCGCTCCATTCTATCTCACTCCATAACTATCCTGTTTTCCCTTATGTAATATAAAAGAAGGCAGATACAATGGCTCTAATTGATATAGTCGCTTATAAAATCGGCTTCTGGTTGCTTAAAGGTATATTAAAGTCTAAAACTTAGCTAAAACGAGATGAAATGGAGTGAAATGAAATATGGGCTATAATAAGACAATACAGTCCCCAGACATTCTACTAGCTGACATACAGCCGTGCCTGATGGTTGAGATCTTCCTTATATACCTATTAGCTGAACCAATCCCTGTGTAACACGTTATAACGTGTAGGCGCCAAAATTGGAACCTAAATCTATATAAAACTATATTTCACCTATACCCATCTTACTTTATTTAATATTGCATTTTACTTTATTAAGTTTCACTCTATTATTACTAGCTATAATATTCTAGATCTGTTCCTAACTATGGACTAATATATAACTTCTAAGGCGGGTTGGTTGACCCTACTAAGTTCTAATATGGAAATTAATAGATTCCTTATTAAGATTGATAAGAAAGTCAAGTAATTGAAAATGAATGGTATAATGCGTGGCGATTAAGCACTCTTGAAAAACTCCCATCTTAACTTTATTTGGGGCGAGCCTATTGAGGAGCCTAGCGGCCAAAATGCAATGAAATGGCGGAAGGCCTGAGCCTGTCGCGCATATACGGATATTTAGGATGCAAACGATTACGTCTTTCTTGCTGTGGTATTAGTTATCCCGCTAACGGAATATGCTAAAACAAGCTTTGATATTGTTGTGGAGTACCTTAATTGCCTTGAAAACTACAAACCATATTATCTAAACTTGAGGCCTGCAGCTAAAAAGTTCCTTAAGTCAACAGTTGTAGAATAGGGCTTTACTAGCAGCTGTGGTTACCTTAGTTTTATATAAGCCTTATTTCCTTAAAGTATAAACCCTTCTTTTATATATGATATTATACTAACTGGATTAGCACTTCTTGAGCTCCGACCTGCGAAATATAAGTAAGATAAAGGTATGCAAACCTCTATTCCCTATTTAAGGAGAGAGTATAACTAATTATAGTAGCGTCGCTAAATTAATAAGCTGGACCTAATGGAGAAACTTAGTCGACCAGAGCCCAAGGCCTAGGCTTAGGTGCGTAATAATTAATTAGTTATATAATTGGTGCTTAGTTTTAACTATTGTTAGGGTTAGCCTAAGACTCCTAGTTATTAGAGAGGCATTCTAAAGCTCCAATCCCTTAGAATGCTTATAGAACGCTTAATATATAAGTCTTAGGTGCTTATTAATTGGTTGCTTATATATCTTAGAGCAAGATTTGTTATAGAAGGAAAGTATGATTTTATCTAATAATCCTAAAACCAACGGTTGGACACCTTGTTCCCCAAATTTAATGCATTAATACTTATTTAAGATAGACGCCTCTTCTAAGAGTCCTCCAAGCGCCATTATACTAGTGTATTGTTAAGTTATAGATAAACTATTACTAAAGCGTCTCTGGTTGGAATCACAGTAAACTCTAGGTGTGTGAAATGACCTTTAATAAGATATTACATCTGTGGTTAACATTAAATAGGAAATCCAATATTGCTAAGATAGGGCCAGTACTTTTCTTTCTTATTTACGAGGCGCTATATGATTGAAAACCTCCCCAAGCCATTTCGCACCAGGATAAGGACGAGCAATTTATAGAGAGAGGAAAAGGAGAAAGGAGGACTAGCGGTTACAAATTACCTATCTATATATATACCAAAAAAGCGAAATAAGGACGCTCTATTTATACTTAAGATCGGTTATAGGGATAGATAGAGCATTTTTAATTTATTTGGTTTAGGGGACCTAAATACTTTAGAGTTTTAGGAAAATACTATAAAAGAAGCTAGAGATTGGCTCTTATCTATAAATAAATAGTATATATCGCTTTGGGTTACCGCTTAGCACTACCTCTTCTCTAACTTAATCCGTGCCCTTATTATATAACATTTATACCCAGCAAGAACCTTTTTTGTTACTTATCTATCTTCTATACCTAAATCTTTAACCAGCTTCCCTTTGCCGTCTATAATATTATATAATCCGCCTTTAAATGTTATAGTTATGTCCTCTATTATCTTAAATATATAACCTCCGATTGCCTCCTATTCCCCACTAAGCGCCTTATCCCTGGCCTTAGCGGATATAATTTATATAGCTAGAAGTATAACCGCGCAAGTTGGCGGGACTAGTAGTTATAAAGGAGAGGTGTTCTATAGACGTGAAATATTAGGTAGATATTATCTTTTACAAAGCGTTTTTAATTACGGATAGTTGTCTAAGGAGGAATGGCGGCTAATTTAGGAACTTATTTTAGAATAAAAGGCCGCAAAGCATATGCGTATTAAAGCACAACTATTATAGAAGACGTAAGTAATTAGGCATATACTATATAAGGTAGAATAGCTAAGCTAATATTTACCTTAATGGCGAGAATAGAATTTTTAGATAACTATAAAAGGCAGAACATAAGAAATATAAAAAGAGGTAGATTGTAGGCTTAAATAAAGAGCGGCTTTGCGGAGCTACGCTATAAACAATTAGCGAAGTAGGGTTAAAGGAAATTTATAAGGGAAAATAGAGGTGTTGCTATAGCTAATAGGTTTATAGCTGCTTAGAGGTTAGTGCCCAACGGGAAGGGTTATATAAAAGAATTGCTAAGCGGCTACCTCTTGGGCTTGTTACGGACGCTTTAAGTACGATGTTACAACTACTTAGAGAAGAGTCGGCGGAAGCTAGTTAGTTAATACAGGCACAGTCCAGGATGGATCCGGTGGAACTATATAACGAGGAGTGGTAACTAAGGTCACGTGGTGTTAAACGTATTAACTATATTAAACGGAAGGGACGTTACGTTTAATACAGACAACACGTACCTCACATACAAGAGAGAATTTCTTAGGAGTACGGTTGTGTATTTAAAGGACCTCAGTCCCTACTGTAGATAGTTCTCTCCTTGTAGTAAATCTTAGGATATAATTAGAGTTAATCTATTAGGCAACTACTCCACCAGTTATTATTACGTTGTTATTTTTGTCGTACCTATATACCTAGCCCAATAACAGAACCCACCGTAGTTTAAGCTATAAGGTTCCGTTACACATTCACTACTAAGGTTACGGTATTGGAATAAACTTAAACAATATACCACTAAGAGCAGCACTAGTCACGACGGCGTTAACGGGAGCCACAACCTCAGGGCTAGGTGATACCAGTATAGATGAGGGAGATTCTTAAGTAGTTACGCAAGGTTAGTTACAGGAAATAGTTAATTACTTATAAAATAATAATAGGATACTTAAAGAACGCATTAATAGAATTAGAGCAGTAAAGATTAAGTTACCGTTAATCAAATAATTCTTAGGAGAGAAGTTGAAGCTTAAAGGATTTCTTACGCAGATATACTTTAAGGTAGTACAGAAAGGAGCGAAGTTAGCAATATCGTTAGATTAAGTAGCCTATGCAGGATTGTTCCTAACAGGGAGGGCACTTAAGTGGTTTAAGCCATATCTTACGGAAATACAGGCCAATAGCATAACAACTACTAACCAGGATGTACGGTATATATTTACTAGTTAGAACGGGTTCGCAGAGCAATTAATATAGATATTTAGAGACCTAGAAGCTATAACCACTACGGAACAAAAGCTTTAAAACTTAGTACAGCGCACTTTAGTAATTAAGTATATAACACAGTTTTAAACACTAGCTATATAGGTTAAGTGGAATAACAAGGCGCTTATAGCATAGTATAAATAGGGACTTAAGGCTAAAGTCCAGGACGTAATTATCCTAATGGAAGATGCGGATACTCTAAGGGAGTTAATAGATTAGTTAATAAAGATTAATAATAGGATCTACCAAAGGGAACAAGCTAAGAGAGGGCAAAACAGAGTTCCATAGTTATATAAGGCGCAGAGTACGCAGCGACAGACATAGAGTTAAAAACTATAGAATAGCGTAGAGCTAATAGACCTAAGCGGTACCAAAGAAACCTAAAGATAGGAAAAGAAACTATGGAAACCTAGAGGTTAAGGATTAAGTAATTAAAGGACCTAGGAGCAGAGGCCAAACCAGGGATCTTAGCAGCAGAAGACGTTTAGGCGGACTCTATAGCAAGAAAAATGGTTTAAAGATAGAGCTTACATAAATTGCGGAAAACAGGGTTATTTTGCTAGAGACTATAGAGGTGGTTAGAGTAACTATATGGTAAAGGGAACTAGACCAGCAGACGGCATATATATATAGAGGGACAACGGTATACTGCGAGGAATAAAAGAGTGTTTAATTAACAGTTTTGCGTATTGTTATAATAACGCATGCCGAATTCATAAGGACGCTAAGTATGGTGTAAGCTATTGGCCATAAGAGCTAGAGTTAAGAGGACTCAAAGAAACCAGAAAGTTAGACAAAAAACAAGATTAACTCTATAAGCTAGATCGAGATGTCACAGCAATATACAGACAGAGATCAGCAGTAATGATAATAGAGTTAGAGTACTTATTAATTAACAGTAATAAGGACAAAAAGGAGGCTAGCTAGGAGCACTCAAACCTTAATAACGCAATAGAAGCAGAGACTAAGACCATTACTAAACAAGGTTTAGTAACGGATGTTGTAACACCGTTAAATACAATTTCCATCGTTTCGCAAGACGATAGGAGCAATATTTAGAAGAAACTAAGTAAGCAGACAACTACTAGTGCTAGCTTATTACTTAATAAAGGCAAAAGGCCACAGGCTTAAGATTCTTAAGAAAAGATAAGAGAAGCTTAAGATTCTTAAAGTGAGATAAGACACACCTAAGAACCCACAATGGAAGAAAACCGATGGGAAAGGGTAGCAACTTAGTTTAATAACAAACGAATAAATACAGGACGCCAGTTTAAGAACTACAAGTTTAGAGAACAAGTAAAAATATCAGCAATCCTAGGTAAACGCAGTATTTAGCCTAAAGATTAAATAGTTAATACCAGGATTAAAAAACAAGACGGTTATAAAGATCCAGCTGCGAGACGCAGAAAATAAGAAACTATGGATAAGTTTAAAACAAGAATTATCGCATAGCAAGAGCAAAAGCTAGATAAGAGATCAGCTATACCAGGTCATATAAGGGACAGAGCACCCGTATAAAGAGTTACTAATAGGCCGAGTGCAGGGACACCTAGGGCAAAGTAGTTAAATAAACTAGAACAAGAAGAGGATCTAGATATCCCAACTAGGTTCAAAGAAAGATATACTAAAGGATATTACAATATAGCGATAACAAGGTACTTTCTAACGGATAAACCATACACACTAAACCAGTTATATGGAAAGTGGTATAGGCAATAACACAGTAATAAATAGGAAGATTTTTATATATAGCTAGACAAAAAAGTTGTCCAAGACTAACCTATTATGGAGAAACACATAAGTCATATTAAAGGAGCATTAATTATGACGTTAAGAAACCTAGAAGAGAGGTCCAGGGACTAGAGAAGTAAATGACAAATTTTAGTACCTACAGCAGAGATACCAGTGGTCAGGTCAACTAGGTATAGGTTTAAACTTAAGGATAAAAACAAACTAAGAGTTAACCTAAAAAACGCAGCGCATTATACACTATTGTGGATAGCTTGTGTGGATGATATATGTAATATATATAGAGCACCTAAAGATAAGAACTGGAAGTACCTAGCAAGAATATATTGGGCACTAGAGGAAAAGCGGTTTAGGAATACTAAGTATATACATAGTTAGCACCCAGTAGAAGTACAAGGTTAAGGGGACTTAATACTTTAACCAGGAAGATTCCTTACGGAAGAATACCTAAACGGACAATAGTGGTAGGAGTGCCTAGAGAACACTTATCCATAGCACATAGAGGAAAAGAAACGAACTAAGTATTGGCCAAAAATAGACTAAGTATAAGTAGAATCAAGCAGCCAACAGTTAGGAAAAGGGGAGGCGTATAGGACTAGAGGGAACTAGTATTAGAGCCTTAAACCCTTAAAGGAATTTAAGAATAACACCTAAATTTAAGAGCTAAGTGGCAAGATTAGCAGTTTAAAGCGTTAGTAGATAGTAAAGCAACGAGGAACCACATATTACTAAAGGCAGTGGAAAGGATAGGGTTACTATACAGACAGAAGGAACACTTATATCCACTTATAACAGTTTTAGGAGATTAGATAGCCTATAGAGGAGGCATTATTAATCTCAAAATAGGACCTATTTAGATAACTATTAAAGGGAGACCAGTTAGAATGTTTTTTAATATTCTATCATTGGGACAGGATGAGGCGATACTAAGAATGCCTTAGTTATAGAAGTACAATCTAAAGATTAATTGGGTTATAGGTTAAGTCAATATTAAGGATATATAATGGCGCAAAGTGCAATAGTAAACCAAGTTGGTATAGTACTAAGTTGGAGTGATATATAAAGAGACTAAGTAAGGCTTAAGTTATATACCAAAGAGATACCACAAGTATAGTAAAAAGTTGTGGTTACTAAAAAGTGAAAAGTTGTTAGAGCATGTAGCTTGGGACTATAAGATAGAATTAAAAGAGGGAATAAGTCTAAAGTTCTTTCCAATCTATAAGCTTACTAAAATAGAGTTAGTAGCGCTTAAGGAGTTTATTTAGGAGAACTTATAAAAGGGATATATTAGACTGTTATAGTTATTAGTAGGATATCCAGTATTATTCATCCTAAAGAAGAACGGAAAACTCAGGATATATATAGACTATAGATAGTTAAACAGTATCACTAGGAAGGATAGATATCCTTTACCCTTAATTAGCGAAATCTAAGATAGGATAGGCAACGCAAAGATCTTTACAAAGATAGATCTAAGATAGGCGTACCATTAGATTAGAATTAAGGAAGGCAACAAATAGAAGGCAGCCTTTAGGTTAAAGGAAGGACTATATAAACTATTAGTTATGCAATTTGGGCTTATAAACGCACTAGCAACGTTCCAGAAGCAAATTAATAGTGTGTTAGGAGAACACCTAGATAAATTTGTTATAGTATATCTTAACAACATTATTATCTACTTAGAGAATAAGGAAGAACACAGAGAACACGTTAAGTGGGTCTTAAAGAGACTATAAGAAGAACAGATGCCAGTAGTAATTAAGAAATACAAGTTCTTTACCAGGAAGACTAATTTTGTTAGATTTATTATTAAACTAGGCCAGCTTAGTATAGATCTAAAAAAAATCGAGGCTATAGTAAATTAGCAGGAACCAGAGAATGTTATATAGTTAAAATCATTTCTAAGGTTTTGCAATTACTGTAGAAGGTTTATAGCGCAATAGTTATAGAATATTAAGCCGTTTACATGGTTAACGAAGAAAGAAGAACCATAGGCATAGGGAAAGGAGTAATAAGAACTATTTAAGAGAGTTAAAGAGTTATTTACCTAGGAGCTAGTTCTTAAAATCTACCAGCCAGGTCTAAAGACGGTTATAAAGACAGATATATTAGACTTTATACTAGGGGCATACTTCCTATAGAAATATTAAGACGGATAGCACCCAGTGGCATACTATAGTCGGAAGATGACACCACTAGAGTTAAACTATGACATCTACAACAAGGAGTTGTTAGGTATAGTTATAGCACTTAAGGAATAGAGAGCATTCTTACAAGGCATAGAGAAACTATTTGTGGTTAAAACGGACTATAAGAACCTTATAGGATTCCTAACAATAAAGGAACTTAACTAAAGACAGGTTAGATGGGCGGAAATGCTTATAGAATACCATTTTAAAATTTAGTATACTAAGGGTACAGATAATACACGAGCAGACGCTCTAAGTAGAAAGGCTGAACTATAGAGTAGTAAAAAGCTATTAGGAGCTTTATTACGAAGGGATTAAGATGGATTAATTAGGTATAATTATCTAAAGATTATAGTAACTAAAAAAAGTTAGATCTATAAGTTACTAAAAAGCAATTAGACGCAGAGGATTTAAGAAGCATAGGTAGAGGATCCAGACTTAGAGCAATACGAAAATAGAAAGGTAATATATATACCTAAGTTTATCGCAGAAGAATTTGTTAAGGAATTCCACAAGGGAATAATATAAGGACACAACGGAGCTATAGGCTTAGTATTAAGACTCTAAAAAGAGTATATTATTTAAGAAATCTGGGGACTAGCAAGATAAGTTATAAGGGAGTATCTAAATTGCTAAAGGAACAAACCGACAAGGTATAGGCCGTATAGAGGGCTACAACCTGTTAAGATACCAGGAAGACCATAGGAAGTTATATTATAGGACTTTATTATTAAGTTACCAAAGTTAAGAGATCCTATTATAGGATAAGATTATAACGCGATTTTAGTAATAGTGGATAAGCTAATAAAGTGG
>Ga0307507_10006624_pt1 | contig 17577 bp, 13 predicted proteins | sample 7_EM_MG_FD_207223 | JGI IMG/M metagenome (GOLD analysis project Ga0307507, IMG submission 207223) | Populus trichocarpa ectomycorrhiza microbial communities from riparian zone in the Pacific Northwest, United States - 7_EM | ecosystem: Host-associated > Plants > Roots > Unclassified | place...
GGCACGGTCACTGAGACATGAGAGAAAGTTACCCTTTGCAGACAATTTATGCTTGGCGTTCGTTGTCCCCCCTCGTTCGTTGACCCGTCATCTAGTCTAATATTCCCGCAAGAAAGAGAAGAAGGTAAAATAGATTATCAAGCGCTGCGAGTGTTAAGATAAAACTAAACAAATCATTCTACTACGAGCCTTATTTCTCTTTTGAATACTTCCCTAAGCCTTTGCTTTAAGTTAACCCTTGTAGTGATGTCTCCTTTTGAAGAATAAATACTATTGAAGTGGCGATATCGTAAAGAACTGATGGAACTGGGGTTGGCTCGTAGCCTAACGCCTGGGATTTTCCTCAGATCCGGATATTCTTCCTTGCTTATTAGTTTACGCACATGAAACATGATTGGCCGGATCATAAAGCATGAGCGAGATGAAATCATGAACTTGACGTTTCTGGGCATACGAGCTGGAGGAGTGTAACAGAAAAAGATCGACTGGGCCCTACCGGGCCCGGTAGGGCGTCAGGTCCTACCTCCATCTGCCCTAGTCCGTCCATGGACTCGAAAAAAGAACTACCACCAGCGGTCCGTCCGGTCCTACGTCCAGGACGGACGGACTGGACGGTTCGGAACACTGTTTTGTACTAAGTTTGTAGGAAGGATATGAAAATCTAACCCCAGCCGCTTGCACTTCGTTCAAGTTCTTGCTTAAGTAAAACTAACAGTAAAGACAAGTGTATACTATAGGTAAAGCATAAGTTAAGTAGCACGTCCTGATCCCTCCATGGAGCACCACACCCCTCTCTATGTTTCCCCACATGCCCTTGCTCCTCCGTACACTCCCGTGATAACAAAGAAAAGACATGTTAGTATAATCTGTTCCGTAAACTGTTGAAAAATCTATCGCTCCCCCCCGAACTATCTGTAATGCATCTGAACGATCCGTCACACTCCGGCAGCTACCAAAGTCAGCCACATCCTCCTAACACGATAAGAGGCGCTAGAGCTAGTTCACCTCTTAGACGCAATGCTGTGGGGGCCGTATTCCAGGTCGATAGTACTCATTTGGTTAGCGATAAATAAGGCCTTTTGAATTAAGCTGGACGACCTACTCGAGTACCGCATCGATTTTGCCTGTATTTTAGTTCTTTGAAATACGGTAACTTGGTATGGTATTGTTAGGAAGAGTACGCTTAGGAATAACAGCGAGGGGAAAGCTCTTTCCGATTTTCAAACCCCTGGAATCATTGACCTACCGGTACACAAAGTATTTCTAGTGGCCTGAAGCTGTTCAATTATTTTTGGTATCATAGATCACAATGCCTCATCTCAAAACAGTTTTATTCCACAATCATTTACATCTTCAGCATCCTCTTGAGTCATTATGAAGTTGTGTCTAAGGAGCTGAGGACATAGACCTAGGGATTCTCATTTTATAACTCATTCTATTCCTAGATGTGGGTATTGAAGCTTGGAAATTAAGTACCTAAATTCGCGGTACTGTAGTACTCCTGTACTGTACAGTATAGTCCCCAACCAGGGCTTGACAAAAACCATGAATTCGTCAAAACAAGGTAAAAATAAATAGCGGTTACTGATCCCTGTTTGTCACCCGCTGGCTTTAGTCATGCCCTAATTAAGGATTATACCCGCATTCACAGGAAACTCATATAAAGAGGTACTCTTTTTGATAATTGACGGTTTTACAATCCTGCACAAGCTTAAAATTGCAGCCACATTTTTTTGAGCCTCTATATGATTACCGTGATGGGGGGAACTGTTGTTTAGCAAAAGATACATCTTCTTGCACGCTCGCGCTTGCATTGTAAGGCCACAAAAAAAGGTATTTTTAGTGTGAGATATAAGACAAACGATCAGCTACCTGCGCGCTACAGAACTGAGTACTCGAGTACAGTACGGTACATGCGGGACTCTAAGCGAGCTGACCAGACAGGTGTTGACCGACAAAACGGCAAGGTATCATAACCGCAACCCCGCTTTTCTTCAGCCCCGGGAACTCTATCTCTAGACCTTACCATCCTCAAGTGTGTCCACCTTCTGAATCCCTTGCATCGAATCTACTACAACTTTCCAAACAGCGAAAAAAAGGGAAATGTCACAATCTCATATTGGGGAAAATAGTAACTCTTTCAACAACTCATTCAATCACAACTCTTTCAATACCATCTCCTTCAATAATGTGTGCATCGCGGATAGCTCTGGTGGTGCAGAGCGGGCCGAGATTCTCAAATGGTTATCCCCATTAGAGCCCCGGATAAGGCACGACGATATTAGAGCCCATAGAGTTAAAGATGTGGGAGACCGGCTCTTACGAACAGAGGAATATCGGAATTGGTTCGATGGCATTCGCGATGGAGGATCCGATAATTCAGCCTTGTTTTGCTACGGAGATCCGGGAGTCGGGAAGACCTACATCAGGTAAGAAACCCTATCCTCCATGAAACAAAGGTGTCGCTAAGAAGCCATGATGCTAGCTCCTTAGTAATAGATACGTTATGCGATCAGGTAGGGGGACAAAATGCTGCAGTTGCGTGCTTCTACTTCGACTTCGCAGCGCAGAAGGAGCAATCCCCAACGGCCATCCTGCGTTGTCTCCTAAAACAAATCGTCGGCGGACTAGAAAGGATCCCGGCAAAAATCATCCAGACTTTCCGAGAACAGAGAAAGGCCATCGGAGGCCGGAAACTAGGTTTAGGCGAAATTCTAGAGATGTTACATGATGTCTCATCCTCATAGCGCACCTTCATCTGCATAGATGCTCTCGATGAATGCATGGAGGAGTATCGGGCGAAGTTGCTTGACTCGCTAAAACAAATTCTATATAAGTCCCCAAGCACTCGGATATTTCTGGCTGGGAGATTGCATATCCGAGATGAGATAGAGAAACATCTCGCTGAGAGGGTAGCGGTTGTATGCATAACACCCACTAAGGGTGATATCGTTCGATTCCTCCGAGCAAAACTAAAAGAAGATACAACACCGGACGCGATGGACAAGAACTTGGAAGAGGATATTATAAGGAGCATTCCCGAGACGGTTTCAGAAATGTAAGTTGGGAGCAAGAATTCTAGTAAAAATATGTAAAGTTATGAGCTGACGGATATGTCTAGATTCCTGCTAGCATCCCTAAATATCAAGGCAATCCTCCAGGAAACAACACTTCATCGGAGGCAAGCGAAACTCGGTGCACTCGCCAAGGGCCTGGGCTTGGGGGATGCATACGATTCAACTATAGGACGAATAAAGGCACAGGAAGGGGATAGGGAAAGACTCGGGATGGCGGCTCTTATGTGGATTTCACATTCGGAGCGACCGTTGAACGCGGATAAGATATGTCACGCCCTAGCAGTCGAGATTGGGTCAACAGACATTAATGCCAAGAATGTGCCTTCGATCCGAACAGTTTTAGGCTGCTGTCAAGGACTTGCCGTCGCCGATAAAGGGTCCTCAACCGTTAGACTAATCCATTTCAGCCTCAAAGAGTATCTTTCCGGTCGTACCGACTCATTTGATGGAGCTCACTCGAAAATAGCGGAAACCTGCTTAACATATCTCAATTTCTAGGCCATTAAGGGCCTTTCCGCTACCCGCTCTCGGGACCTCCGGGGCACACCCTTCCTAAGATACTCTTCTTTATATTGGGGAATCCACATGCGAATGGAGCTTTCAGATCACTCAAGATGCCTTGCGTTCGACCTTCTTGAACAATACGATCGCCACATATCTGCCGAATTACTTTGGAAGTCAACCGGCGAGCAGTACTTGAATTCCCGCAAGCCATTCTCTGCGCTCCACTGCATTTCGTATTTTGGTATTGCTGAGGTTGCGATTGATTTTATAAGGACTAAAGGGGAGGGTACAAACCAACGAGATAGTGTGGGTCTGACGCCACTCATATGGGCCGCAAGGTGTGGGCATGAAGAAGTAGTAAAATTGCTCTTGCAACAGAAGCACACCCAACCTGATATGCCGGACATGCAACATGGTCGAACAGCACTTTCATGGGCTGCCGGGAGTGGACATGAAGGGGTGGTCAAGCTATTTCTTGCTCCGCTATCTGCCAACCTTGGGAGCATAGGCCGTCGGTGGGGAAAGGGACCCCAAGCAATGAATCTACTATTTGGAAGGAAATACGTCAACCTAACAGGCCGGACAATGGTGGCCAAACACCGCTCTCGTGGGCCGTCAAGAATGGGCATGATGGAGTAGCGAAGCTCCTATTAGGGCAGAAAGACGTTATCCCTGATAGGCTAGACAACCATGGCCAAACACCGCTCTCGTGGGCCGTCGAAAATGGGCAGGATACAGTAGTAAAGCTACTGCTGGGACGGGACGACGTTAGCCTCGATTGGCCAGACAATTATGGCCATACACCCCTCTCATGGGCCGCCTGGAGTGGGCATAGTGGGGCAGTGGAGCTACTATTCGGAAGCGAAGACGTTAATCCCGATAGGCCTGACAACCGTGGCTAGACACCGCTCTCACGGGCCGCCCGGAATGGGCACGATCGAGTAGTAAAGCTACTGCTGGGACGGGAAGACGTCAGCCCCGATTGGCCAGATAATCATGGCCAAACACCGCTCTCGTGGTCCGCTAAGAATGGGCACGATGGAGCAGTGAAGCTCTTGGGACGGGAAGACGTCAACCCCGATAAGGCAGATAATCGTGGCCAGGCGCCACTCTTGTGGGCTGTGGAGAACGGGCACGATGCAGTAGTGAAGCTGCTGTTGGGACGGGAAGACGTTAACCCCCATAGACCAGACAGTTATGGTCAAACACCGCTCTTGTTGGCCGCCCAGAATGGGCGTGATGGAGCAATAAAACTATTGTTAGGACGGGAAGACATTAGGGCTGATTAGCCAGGCAGAGGTGGCCGAACACCGCTCTCGCAGGCCGCCGAGAAAGGCTATGATGGGGTAGTGAAGTTACTGCTAGGACGGGAAGACGTTAACCCCGATAGGCCAGATAATCGTGGCCGAACACCGCTCTCGTGGGCCGCCGGGAATGGGCATGGTGGGGTAGTGAAGCTACTGCTAGGGCGAGAAGACGTTAACCCCGATAGGCCCCACATTTACGGTCAAACACCTCTCTCGTGGGCTGCCGAGAATGGGCATGATAGAATAGTGAAGCTACTGTGGGACGGGAAGGCTTTAGCCCCGATAGGCCAGACAATTATGGCCTAACACCGCTCTCGTGGGCCGCCTGGAAGGGGCGTGATGGAGTAGTGAAGCTGCTATTGGGACGGGAAGACGTTAGCCCCAACAGACGAGACAAGTATGGCCAAACACCGCTCATGTGGTCCGCCTTGAAGGGGCATGTAGGGGTAGTGATGCTACTCAAGGCCCGAAAGGTTAGGACCCTGCCTGGTATAAGGCCCTCGATATATAGCCCCCCTCACCCCCTTGCGTCCAGCCATACGCCCCTTTCACAGCATTTTCAGGCACTTTACCACACCTTGTCCTCTCTTCCAATTCTTATTCGACCTCCCGGCGCAATGAGGTCGCCTTGCGAACATCGCTATTTGTTAGTACCGGAAATGCCAGGCGAGCTTATGAGGGCTAGTCTAAGATATGTGAGCTGAATTCATTTTTTTCTTTCGATTTCCCGTTTTTCTCTTTCCGGTGTTTCGGACGTTAAAGTTAGGAGCTTTCCATCACTCTTATATTTTTCCTTTCCCTTGTTTAGTAATAGAATAGACTTGGGCTGGGGCGTAGCATACAGTATGTATATTATCGCAGGATTTCTTTGGAAGACCTCAATGCTGTCTCTTACGTGTACCGTATAATGAAAAGACAATACAACGATCTAGAATACCTAACCAAATCTATTCCGCTCCTTTCTTCCCTCTGCCCTATTCCTTCCCCCCGGCCAAGCAACTAAGCATACCGGGAGGCTAGGCGGAACAGGCGTATGAAAGGAAAACCCTAAAGAGCGAAAACAGAGTCAATAAATATCTCGGGCTTGACAAAAAAAAGTAAAAAGAAGCTCCTTGCGAGACCTCCATATATTCTAAAGATAGGGTGTTATCGGGCCGCAGACCGAGACCAGTTACCAATAGACCAAGTTTTTTTTCCAACTTCCTTGAGATCTCGGGAGGCAGCACCAGTTTGTAGTGCTGTGAGATCCGGCGGTTGTAGAAGTAGTCCTGGACCATATGAACTAACCCCCCCTAACCTTCCAGATGAGGTATTTTCCGTCTAGAATGTGAGGTAATAACAGCTACAGTACGATGTTGCTAATCATCTAGATTCAAGTACATCATTTCCCATCCCATTCTTTCCAATTCATAATTACACACTTGAACAACAAATTTTTGTCCGGGGGTAATCAATTTACTCTACCAATCATCGACACTGACTCGGCTATTTCAGGAAGAAAATTAGTTTGTTGGATATTATCCCTGCCTCTGGCTCTAGTTTCACCACAATGCAGCCTTTCCCGACGGATTCAGCTCCCAGCCCCCACATCAACCTAAGCCGCAGAGAGCAAATCGTTTCCAATTCCCTCGACTATCATGAGGGGCCCACGTTAGACTATCCTACTATAATATACTGTTCGCCCAAAAAACAGTGTGCTGCCGGATCATTTGATCAGGACTATACTCTACGCCCATTACCTAACCGGTCACCCCTTCGTGCCAGCCGGACCCCGACCACCGGTTGAAAGCATTGTGGCCCAGGAAAGGTGGGAAAGGAAAAAAGTAGGAAATGTCATAATATATATGATACCAAACAACAGAACGAGCAAAAGAATTTGGTCAGCCAAAATTAGTAGGGGCAAATTCCGGTGCTCAAGGTCTCGAATACGGCCTTGCTACTTGTACAACCACCGGGTGGAAGGTCTTGGCACCACCACCCAAATCTTCACCAGAATGACGGAGACCTCAACAGCACCACAACTCATAACTTACTATGCTACCATCACGCCTTTCTAAAAAGTACGTCAATCCAGACGAGAGGTTTCGTATTATTAGTTTATGGTAACAGCAGAAGTCTTGGGAAGATATTGTCCATGAAACCGGAGGACAAAAGAGTACAATCCGAAATATCGTCAACCGCTTCCTCAAGCACGGTACCTACCATGACCTCGCCAAACCAGGCCGCATACGCAAATTGGATGACCGTGCTATTAGACGATTAGGACGTGCTGTTCTAAAAGACCCTACAGCTACAATTCAAGATCTTGCACGAGAGGCGACTTTAGACTCGGGAGAAAATGCTGTGAAAAGAGCATTAAAAGACCTAAAGTTTGGAGTTTTCTGGGTGAAGAAGAAGCTTTGGCTGAGCAAGGATGCTATGAGAAAGCGGAGGCAATGGTGCCTAAAGAAGAAAGAGTGGGCAGAAGGAGACTGGAGGAATATCATATGGTGTGATGAGGTACGAATTGAGCTTGGTCTAAAGTCAGGACTGTTGCGTATACAGTGCTGTCAGGGAACGGCACTGTGGCCTCACTATATCATGCCAACATTTCACTCCGGCCGGTTTGCTGTAAGCTTCTGGGCTGCTTATGCCTATGGAAGTAGAACTCCCCTCATGTTTCTTCGCCGGCGTACTCCTGAAGAGTACGAAAGGAAGAATAATTGTGGTGGACTAAATGCTACTCAGTATAGGGATGAGGTTTTGACACCATACCTTATCCCATATTGGGAGAAGCTTCAAGGAGACTCTCGTGGGCTGTATTTCATGCAGGATGGTGCTGGGCCACATCGGGCAAAGAAAATCAAGGGATTTCTTGAGAAGAGTGGGATTCGAATTTTATCTTGGCCAGCCTCTTCACCTGATTTGAATCCTATCGAGAAAGTTTGGCGAATGCTCAAGCAAAGGCTAGGGAAACGATTCAGGCAAAGGCACTCTCGCCCTCACACTGCAGAAGAGCTCATGCAGGCAGCCCAGGAAGAATGGGAGCATATTCCACAGGGGGTTCTTGATAGTTGGGTAGACTTGATACCACAACGGATTAAAGAGGTTTTACGGGCACATGGAGGACATACTAGGTGGTGATGGAGTTACTGGCTTCTCTGCTTTACTTTGATACATTTGTTAAAATTCTATGTTTTGTTTTTGTTTTGTATTCACGATTTTTGTCCTTACTGTGGTATCTTCAAAGCGGGTGGGGGTGCCAAGACTTTCCACCCGGTGGTTGTGGTATCTTAGTAATCCAAACCCGATAGCACACATAGTACGTAAAATTGCCATCCATATAAAACGCTAGTTTTGCTCCCACTCCCTGACTGCTAGTCGGAAGTCCGGACACCACATCCTACTCGTCGCTAAGGACTCGGTAGCAGTGGCACACCAAAGAAACATTCCCAGATGCGATCTATATCTTTTCTTGCCTCAGTAAATTTAAGCGAGTGTAGTTGATGAGCCAAGTTCTCATACTCGTGGCAAGGTTGTGGCTGGGAGCCGCAACCCAGAATGCTGGCAACTCACAACAGGGGAACCCCAAGGAGTGACCGACAGCCCAACCTGCTGTAAAAGCTCGCTTTTAATGAATTGGTCTGGGGCTTTTCGAATTCCCTGCCTTTTATTAGAAACCTAGCCGATTGTAAATTATCTTAGTCTAGGCCAGTTCCTCAAAAGCGAGTTTTTACGATATTATCATCGCGGCTTAATGCAACCGTGTGGCTTGGCATAGTAACCTTGTTGCTCAGCATGGTTTTCTAGCCCGGTATGACATTAGGAGTGTATGATAGCATTCTACGTCGATATCAATCTCCGCAACCTTGCTGGTTTCTTAATACCCGCAGTCATTAGCTTAGGTATTTCCTTTTTATAGGCTTGGACAGCACGTCTTTCTCTTGCCGATGCCTCTATCTCGCCAAATAAAGGCTTGCACTCTGTTCGCTCTGCTCTTTTTCTTGCCTTCTAAGCCTGGAGCAGCTCTTATGTTGAGCACCAAGGTTACTATGATAAGCCACAAATAATATTAAGCCGCAAAGTTACGTTTATTGTAGCTTTCTTTCAAGACTCGATTCTCTTCAGGCTTTCTCTGGGTTTATAGCCTCATCTACCCGTACCTCTACTCCTAAAAAAAATACAAAAAATTAAAAACCCCTCGCGAACTCCTCACTCACCCTTCTCCTACCCCCCCGCCAGACCCTAGGTACATTGAGCTATCAGGCACTCTTTAGAATGCCCCCGGTTGTGAATCTGCGAGCATTGCGGCGCTGTGGCGCCTAGCCACAACCTTGGCACTAGTACCCTACCCACAATGCCTATCAACAGAGCCAGAGCCCTTTGGATAATCACTTTCGGATATGTGCCCATAATTCGTTTCTTCCTAAACAATAAAAAGAGAGGCTAGCAAAATATTTCTACGGGCTCTTAGTATGTACTTGGAAAGGCATGAGAACTTAGCGGACATAGCTGTATTTTACTACTGGTACGGTATTATAATTTAGTATGATACCACTCTTTCATGCCTGACTCTTCTACCAGCACTATATTTGCGCTCAATAAGTACCCGAAAATGCGGCCGTTACAGCACTCAACTATCAAACTAGGACTAATAATGCACTTTACGCCAGATACCAGCAGTCTGCCGGGAGTGTTCCGGAACGTCCGAGAAAAAGAGAATGGTGATGGTCGCACAAGGCTGCCCAATCCCCAACCCAGCCTCAACCCTCAAGTAGTTTCGTTAATCGACCCTCTCCACCCCCTTCTCTACAAAATTTCTAGTATCGATCGATGATAAAATGTCCCAAGCTTACAGTAATAACACTAACTCTTTTAACGTGGCTAATGTGTCTAACCACTTTACCGTTTCCAACGATCGGTCTGAAATCCTGCACTGGCTTTCCCCGCTTGAGCCGAGCATAAGGCATCAGGACATCCGTACCTCTCGGGTCGCGAATGTGGGGGACTGGCTCCTGCAAACAGAGGAGTTTCGACGCTGGTGCGATGGAACTCCCGAAGGCGGATCTGATAAGACAATTTTATTTGGCTACGGCGATCCGGGGGTCGGCAAGACGTATATCAGGTAATTGACACCCCACCGTACTCGTAGAAGAATCCTAGAGAAGACATCCCTAACAGGCAGTGAATTTAGCTCTCTCGTAATCGACACGTTGTGCGATCAGGCTAGAGGAACAGATACCACCGTTGCATGCTTCTATTTCGACTTCGCTTCCCAGAAAGAGCAGTCTCCCACGAGAATACTCGGTTCCCTCCTGAGGCAGGTCGTTAGCGGTTTGAGAGATGTTCCCGCGGAAATAGTGCAAGCGTTTGAAGACCAGAAGAGGGTTATTGGCGGTCGGGGACTGCAGCTCTCAGAGATTGTCAAAATGTTACAGACTATCACACCTTCACGGCGGACATTTCTATGCCTTGACGCCCTTGACGAATGTACGGAAGAGCACAGGTCGGACATTCTCGGTTCGCTAAGACAAGTTCTTGAGAGGTCGCCTAGCACGCGAGTATTCCTGACTGGAAGACCGCAAATCCGGGGCGAAATAGAGATACGGCTCGCCGGAAGAACGGCCACCTTATCCATAGCGCCCAACAGCAATGATATCGTCAGATACCTCCGTGCTAGGCTGGATAAAGATACTATCCTTGGTGCGATGGACAGTGATCTCGAGGCAGACATATTGAAGCAGATTCCCGAATCCATTTCGGAAATGTACGTAGAAATGACTCTAGTATACCTATCTCGAAGCGCTCGCTAACCAATGCATACCCAGATTCCTTCTAGTCTTTCTCAATATCGAAGCAGTCCTACAAGAAACAACCATCCATCGTCGGCGAGAAAGGCTCAGCGCAATGTCCAATACCTTGAGGTTGGGTGATGCATATGGCGCAACGCTGGAACGGATCAAGGCGCAGGGTAGGGAGAGAGCGAGACTCGGCATGGCTACTCTGATGTGGGCGTCTCATTCAGAACGGCCATTGCATGCGAGTGAACTGTGTCACGCTCTTGCAGTCGAGAGCGGGGCACAACATCTCAATACCCACAATGTTCCATCAATATGGATAGTGCTCAGCTGCTGCCAAGGGCTTGTCGCGGTGGACAAGGAAGCTTCGACTGTGCGCTTAGTCCATTTTACTCTGCAAGAGTATCTTTCGACTCAAATCCCGAGTTTCGGTGGAGCTCACGCGACAATCGCAGAAACATGCCTAACATACCTTAACTTTCAGCACGTCCGAGACCTTTCGCCCATACTAGATGCCCCTCCACAAACCGCCCCATTCCTCGAGTATTGCTCCTTGTATTGGGGTGTTCATGCCCAAAGAGGGATCTCAAGTGACGCAAGATTGCTTGTGCTCAAGCTCTTTAATGGGCGCGACAACCTCTTTTCCGCTGGACTACTCTATCGGAATATCTTGCCTAGGCTCGCTTATAATATCGATGGTGCTCCCACCAAATTTCCCAGCCGTAAATACCGCAACGCCCCTCCTGCGGGCTTCACTGGCTTACACTGCGCATCCTTTTTCGGTATTGTTGACATCGCGGTTGATTTTATGAAGATGGAAGGCTGTGATATCAACCAAAAGGATTGCGCAGGTATTACGCCACTCATATGGGCGGCTATATCTGAAAAAGAGGAGGTAGTGAAGCTATTGCTAGAGCGCCAAGACGTCAATTCAGATATTTCAGACACCGAGTGTGGCCAGACCGCGTTGTCTTGGGCTGCTGGGAGCGGGTATGTGGGTGTGGTGAAGCTGATACTAGGCCAGAAAGATGTTAGCGCCGACAAGCCAGATAGATGGGGTCAAACACCACTGTCAAAGGCCGCCGAGAACGGTCATGAGGGGGTGGTAAAGCTGCTGCTAAAACTAGAAGATGTCAACCCCGACCAGGAAAATGACGTTGGCCAGACACCACTCTCCTGGGCTGCTCGGAACGGGCGTGAGGGAGTCATGAAGCTGCTGCTGGGACGGAAACATGTCAACCCCGATAGGCGAGGCAAACAGGGCCAAACACCGCTCTCGTTGGCCGCTGAGAATGGGCATGATGGAGCAGTGATGTTACTGTTGGGACGGGAAGACGTTAGCCCTGATAGGCTAGACAATGATAGCAGAACACCGCTCTCGTTGGCCGCCGAGAATGGGCATGATGGAGTGGTGAAGCTATTGTTGGGACGGGAGGACGTTAGCCCCGACAGACCAGACAATAATGGCCAAACACCTCTCTCGTGGGCCGCCGAGAAAGGGCATGATGGAGCAGTGAAGCTATTTTTGGGACGGGAAGACGTTAGCCCTAGTAAGCTAGACAATTATGGCGGAACACCGCTCTCGTGGGCCGCCGAGAATGGGCATGATGGAGTAGTGAAGCTGCTTTTGGGGCGGGAAGACGTTAGCCCCGATAGGCCAGACAATTGTAGCCGAACACCGCTCTCATGGGCCGCGGAGAATGGGCATAATGAATTAGTGAAGCTACTATTAAAACGGGAAGATGTTGGCCCCAATAGGCCAGACAATAATGGCCGAACACCTCTCTTATGGGCCGCCAAGAATGGGCATGGTGGAGTAGTGAAGCTACTGCTGGGACGGGAGGATGTTAGCCCCGACAGACCAGACAATAGTGGCCAAACACCGCTCTCGTGGGCCGCCAGGGATGGGCGTTATGGAATAGTAGAGCTACTATTGAGACGAGAAGACGTTAGCCCCAATTGGCCAGACAACAATGGTCAAACACCGCTCTTGTTAGCCGCCAGGAATGGGCATGACCGAGTAGTGGAGCTACTATTGGGGAGGGAAGACGTTAGCCCCGATAGGCCAGACAAGTATAGCCGAACACCACTCTGGTTCGCCGCCCAGAATGGGCGTGGTGCAGTAGTGAAGCTACTGCTGCGGCGTAAGGATGTCGATCCTGACAAGCCAGATTACATGAACCGAACACCCCTTTTTCTAGCCATCCGAAATGGGCATACGAAAGTGGTGAAGCTACTACCCGGAACGGATCACACCAAGTCAGCAAGTCGGGTAATGATGAAAAAATACAGGTCTTACTGGCCACGTCAATTGAACGGGAGTAAGTGGTAAGGTGACTATCCAGATAGAAGACGTTAGTTCTCACAGCGATGATGAGGGTAGAACAGCGCCCTCACGGGTGGATCGAGAGCTTAAGGGTAGTATAGTTGCTACAGGCCCAGAAGACCACAACCCCATCATTGCCTAAACCTGCCTAGACTCCTTTCATAAGACCCTCTTAACCCCCGCTAGTCTTCTAATTCTCGCCCAATCCCCCTCTAAGGTTGCACGATCTAGTTCGGCAAACATTACCCCCTTCTTTTCCCGCTCTACAATACCATCTCAACCCCGAGACTATGTTATCCTCCAATTTATCAGGCAAGCTAGAACATATGTGCATTTGTGCGTTCGGGTTTCCATCAGTATTTACTAGAGCGGCCGGGAGATTGACGAGTGTGTGGTTATGGCGTTCAGCGAAATTGGATGGGGGGGTGCATTGAGATAGGTTTATCATGGATTCAGCCCACATGTTACATTCCTAATGGCTCTTATTTCGGCCGCTGTCTTTGCTTTATATGTGCCTTTCGTAGGATTTTTTGTTTCCTACACTTTCTGTTGGACGGAAACGATTATTGGCTGCTCACCACATGCATCGCTCTTACTCCTGGACCTGGAACGAAAGATCCTTACACCTCATTCTGCATTATTATACTATCATCTGTTTCACCAACATTAGCTTCATACAAGCACCCAGGACGATCCTGCATATCTAGTGCAACAACTCAAAACAACCACTTACCTTATATCAAACAGCACTATCGAAGATAACCGAGTACCAACCTCTTCCTCGGTCCGAAAGAATACCCTCGGCCATTCAGTCTTCACCTCGGAAGTAGCTCGGCAAATGAGTGAAGTTAAGCTGCAGGAGCGGAAGGAATAGAAGTGAATCTCAGCATGCGCAGGAAGCATGTTGTGTGTGAAGGCTCTGCCAGTTGAAGGATATAAGGAAGCTGGTTCTCCTGTTCTTGTTCGTTTCTTAGTTATCGTTCATTCACTATCGTTCCGCCCAGTCGCCTGTCTTTCCGTGTTTGTCTTTTATCTTCTCGGTTTATCTTCATTGTTCTTTTGTTATTCGGAAGGTTTCCTGATTCGCATGCTCGCTTCAATCAATAAAAGTTGGTACCTTTCCGCCCTAAAGGATAAGATCCGCTGTGCCCGCTCGTTTGTTGTCAAAGACTTTCTATATTTTCTCCGGCGGACGGGCGATAGTCTATGGATGCACTTTTGGGTTTCTCTGGACCAGTGCAGGAGGATTAATGAGGATATTTTCTGAAGCGGTATAGAGATATAGAGATCAGTGATTAGAAGCTCGGTTACCAAAATTGTCTTGCTCTGTACCATAATTTTAATTTGATTAGTATCCGCACAACTCTGCTCCCCATTCAGATGCGAGTTCGGTGTTTCCGGAAGGCTACCAATGATACCATCACATCCTCTGCGAAACTCCTGCTTTCGCTAGTTTGTGAGCTTTTAGGTTCACTTCTTACTTTGCGATAGCCTAGTGCAACGCTGGGAAAATATGTGTTCCATCTCAGCGGCCAAGGTGATGATTTGGCGAAGAGCATATACTCTTCACAAATGAGGTCACTTTGCAAGAGAGATATGCTATCTAGTAAGTGCTCAGGTTGGCCATCTCTTAGACAAAATATTGAAGGGAAACCCCCCCCCCCCCCGCTACCGTATTAAAACACATGGTAGGATAGCTGGTTAACTTGTATGTATTTACCAATGTGAAATAATTTCTCTAGTGCAAGTTGTGCACTCTTCCACCCCGATAATGAGCAGAGCTCCTCTCCTCCCACACATCTACCAGGGTTCTACACATAGTCGCAATTTTCTGAAATCTGTAAAAACGCCCACTATTGCATGCCACCGAAATCCTGAGGCTTTGGTCCATTTTGTGCCCATATGCAATAGCAGCTGTTTTTACAAACATCAGAAAATTGCGAGTACTAGAGGCCTAAGGGGCCGTTTACCTATAGACGGCCGTCTAGCAACAGGAGACGGTGCCGACCGTTAAGGAGGGCTAGACGGTGCAAGGTGGGTATGGAGAATAGATGGTGTGCGTTTACCTAATAGACCGTCTACTCTGGTTTAGTGTGAAAATTTTGATCAACTAATGTAAGGTTAGCAACCATGAGGCTTTGCACTGACAAGAGCGCTCAGCAACCGAGATATCGGACGGAACAATACCTCTTCACAAACCCGACGTGGGAATTGTGTCTTTGAACTGGCACCAGATCATGAGAATGGTAATCACTGAGTGCACAAGGAAGATAAAGCAGATTGATAGCTATTCTTGTGATTTCCAACCTGAAAGGTGCGGGGTATTGTGGTGGTGTTGATAGACGGAGGTACCAAGACGGCCCCTTGAGCTGCGTCCTGTTTTGACCGTCTAGCAGCCAAAATATAGGACGGTTGAAAAGTAGGTAAACAGTGTTGCCACGTCTATTGGAATCGGATGTTGGTTGAGACGTCACCGTCTAGTTTCCCCACCAAAATCTCTTAACGAGACGGATAGGTAAACGGCCCCTAATAAGCTCTTTGTGTAAGGATCCAGTAGAGCCAGACAACAATTCCTAACTCCCTTTACCGAGCAAACTTTCCAGAAATTTACCCAATTGTTGAATTCACTTGAGCTAGATCACAAAAACTAGGTATGTGAAGCTCTTAATGATGGGCTGGGTTTACTTGGTTGGTGGGATGGCACAAACCTTTCATTGCCAGGAGCATATCTCGTCTACAAAGTAGCCTACTTTATGAACAGCATATCTCCTTGATCAAAAGCACATACTCTTCGCCAAGTAATCTTCTTGGCCGGTAAGATGGAACATATGTAAATATATCAACCTAGTGGGATTAAACTTGGGAGCTTCAGCACTAGCCATCAGTAATATAGCCCAACACGACGGCCAAGCTGTTTAGGGAATTCACGGGAATTAAAATTTTATGTTATCCCGATATCAATATACCCAGTCCCCGATTCTCGAAGTTTGTTAAAGTATCTACAGTAAAGTACCCCCCTCTCCCATATCCGTTCTGATTGCCATTGGGTCTTGCTCATGTGATGGTTCAATATTTTACGCCCCACGTTTATCCTCTCGAGGGTGATTCACGAAAGGCGCCCCGGATTAAGTGAGGAAGATGAATCTTTACACGTGAAGCGGATTGCAGGTTCCTCCAAAGGTTATTGGGAGCCCCCTTCTATATTTTATATGCATTCCAGATTTCATTACGGATAACCCCCCACCTAAGCTTCGGTTAGCAGACAAAACTGATAGAACAAAAACTTAACGATGCTAAAGAATTTGTGGGCGAGTTGGGCTGCCGTAGAAACTTGAATAATTGAACTGCGTGCTATATATTGTGCTGTAGCCAGGAATTCCCTCCTCCGGACAGTCGGCCAAAGGCACAGCCCCTTCCACCTTGAAAATTACCAGACCTTATTAAGAAAGGAAAGCCCGGCAACATCGCACACAGTTCGATTATTCAAGTTTTTACGGGATGGGTGGGTTGGGGATGAAATTACATAGGTAGGATTCCCCCCCGCCTTCGGTCAGATTGCACACAAGGCTCCCATATTCCCTAAATCGTTAAGTAATCTGTTTACTCAAGCACAGGCTTTACATCGCGCTATCACACCCACTAAGCCATTTCAAACTTTGAAAAGAGAAGAGTAAACAATTGGTGATGCACTGGCTACCTGTATCCCTGCATTGAAGCCTGGTTTTAGGGAAGCTAATCTAGCCAAACCTAGTGTTCTGAACCGTGTAGACAGGGTAGTCTATCATACTAGGGCAAGACTAAGCTACAACGCACACCTTGCTCATAGCTAAATCTACTAGAACCAAGGAATTATAAACCATCACAAATTAGCTGGACCGCAGCAATTGGTCTAGGCCGGAATGTGTATTTCTGGTTTGTGCTGGCGTGTGTGCCCTGCTCAAGCCCGAGTCTTAAGGGATGTTTCAACCGACAATATAGAGATTTTGTGAGATGTCATGAACCTGGACTGCGTCTAACATAGCAGAGGGGACAACAAACAGCCCCGCTAAATCAGCTCTTTATCACCAGATTTTTTGGTGTAGTGTTCACTGTGCCATGCCTTTCGTTCGTTGTCCCTTCCCCATGTCATTTTGTGACCAGTCACGTGTTACAGATTTTTCCCTCAACGCCAGCGCAAACTATATCAATATTCGGTAAACAAAAGAGTAAACAAAGACCGGCTACAATTATCTCAAATTATCTGAGAACCATCCTTAAGACTGTGTCGCGTCGAGCCACTGTTCTGGTGACAAGGACAATTCTAGCTGCGGCTCTGGTGACAAAGTCTCACTGGAAGAGAGCTCGTACACTAAGATCGGCTCTTAAAACTATGCTAAGGTTAGGCTGGTGAACGGACCAAACCCTGAGGATTAGCGCACATTGATACTCCGGCTAAATAGCATTGCAGCCTTAAGCTACCGTACACTCGCACCCCGCTATCCCGGATGGCTAGATTTCACGAATTCCGTACGGGACAACGGGGTATCCGGGACAACAGGTGAGGTTTTAGTGCAGGGGAATTTGGAATTCATAGAAATTCATACGGA
>Ga0307507_10006625_pt1 | contig 17575 bp, 16 predicted proteins | sample 7_EM_MG_FD_207223 | JGI IMG/M metagenome (GOLD analysis project Ga0307507, IMG submission 207223) | Populus trichocarpa ectomycorrhiza microbial communities from riparian zone in the Pacific Northwest, United States - 7_EM | ecosystem: Host-associated > Plants > Roots > Unclassified | place...
TGGCGACAGTCGTCTAGTTCTGGCGACGGTCATCTGGTTCTGGTAACGGTCGTCTGGTTCTGGCGACGGTCGTCTGGTTCTAGCGACGGTCGTCTGGTTCTGGCGACGGTCGTCTAGCTCTGGCGACGGTCGTCTGGTTCTAGCAACGGTCGTCTAGCTCTGGCAACAGTCGTCTGGTTCTGGCGACGGTCGTCTGGTTCTAGCAATAGTCATCTAGTTCTAGTAACGGTCCTCTACTGGCTGCCGTTCTAGTGCCTCCCTAGGTAGGGAGGATGTAAGGAAGGAAAGAAGGGTAAAAAAATAAGGCGGCTACATAGGCAGAGACACGTGTAGACGCTATTGGGAATATAGCGGGGACCCGATACAGAGCTTCGTGTAGAGCCTCCGTACGCAGAGCTTCGCGCAGAGCCTTGTGCAGAGCCTCTGTACGTAGAGCTTCGTATAGAGCTTCGTGTAGAGCTTCGTGTAGAGCTTCCGTATGCAGAGCTTCGCGCAGAGCCTCGTGCAGAGCTTCGTGCAGAGCTTCGTGCAGAGCTTCGTGTAGAGCTTCGTGCAGAGCCTCCGTACGCAGAGCCTCGCGCAGAGCCTCGTGCAGAGCTTCGTGCAGAGCTTCGTGCAGAGCTTCGTGCAGAGCTTCGTGCAGAGCTTCGTGTAGACCTTCGTGCGGAGCTTCGTGCAGACCTTCGTGTAGACCTTCGTGCGGAGCTTCGTGCAGACCTTCGTGCAAAGCTCCGTGCAGGTCTCCCTAAGCTTCGTTCCGCAGAGCTCTCGCAAGCTCCACAGCTCTACGCAGAGGGCTGGCGGCGTGGGCGTAAGCGTTCAGCGTTGGTGTTTACTGCGCGACTCGGCGGTGCAGAGGTGGAATTAGAGCCTCTGCGGCGACGAATTCCTCTTAATGTCGCGCGTGTATAAGGAGCTGAAGATATCATAACTTATAGAGTAGGCTTTTCTCTATAATTTGGTGTAATTTTTATGTCGACAGGTGTTATAGGAGGGTAGATCAATTTCGTTAAAGTTAATGAGGTCTTCTCGTATAAACGGTGTTTAGGTTTTCCTACAAATCTCGCCAAAGGGCCTTAGACCAAGAAAACGATTGCCGTCCTAAATCAGCTTAGCGGACGGTGCGGATATTCCTATATCCGCACAATCGATTTCTTGGTCTGAGCTTCTGAGGTAAGCCAAATGCCTTAGAATTAGCGGTCGTGCACACCGTCATATCTATCGTGCACGACCCAACAGCTACTTCTAAGGCATTTGGCAGTATTTTGGTGTTCCATCTACATCAAGAAGGCGGTGGTAACCGACCGTCATAACCCTATCGCCGTCATAACCCTGTCACTCATGTTATAATCTATAAATATATAAATACGATTACCTAAAGAATCTATTGCATCAATAAAGTATATAATAACTTTTTATGGTCAGGACGTCGCTTGTAAAAATATACAAAATTCGATTTTCGAAACATTCAGTTTGTACCAAAACGACGCCCATAAGCTCTCAGACGCTTTGCAGAAGATTTTGGTGACAGGGGTTCACACGTGATTCCGCTAGTTTCCCTGTCCGCGTTCATTCAAGGACTGATATCGGTTTCTCTAATTTACACTAAATAGTGTCCTAGCTGCATCCCTCTGAGAACTCATTTGTGGGCCTTTGAGGTAGTGTCTAGTGCTTGGTGAAAACATGAGGACCACGAAGGCAACCTATTTCCAACATTGTCGCGTTTATGTGGAGAAGAGGATGCTATTGCGGGATTAAATCTAAATATGCAGCCATTGCGACAAGTTACTCGTCATTAACTTGACGAAGCCGGCTGAGCGGGGTGTGAAGATCGTGACCAGGCTAGTTTTTTGTGGATAGACAGCAATTTATGATAGCCTCAGATACGCTTATTATCGTGACGAGATGGAAATGACAGGTGCACAAGATGGAAAATATATATAGAGGGTATAAAATGCGAACTGAGTTATGGTTGAAGTTCTTGACTTAAAAAATGACCGTTCCAGACCAACCTCGACCTGGTAGGCTCAAAAAAGGAAAAGTCTTCGTTCATAATCGAAGAACATCTCCAGAAACAGCCAAGTACGGCCAGCAGACAAATATCTGGAACATACAACATGTCCCGGACTCGCCCGGATGGCAGCCAAAAAAAATATGATACAATGGATCTGCTCTCAACATAGACGCATAACGGGAGGTATAACCACAAATCGAGACAGCCGCAACTTTGTTCGTGCGCTTTCAAAAACAGGTAAGAAAGAAAAGAGATTACAAATAAGAAATGCCAGAATAGCGGACCAACCCAATGCTTCCCAAAAGATTCCTACGCGAGGAAATTTTTCTGTCCAAATTCGCACGCGGTTCTATGACACAGGGAGAGGTAGATTTTATACACAAAATCAGAACGCCGCGCTTCGAAGAGATTGTGAGCCAATGTAGGGAAATTCCCGCATTACCGTCTTCAACTCCAAGAGAAGGGTAAATGGAAATGCGTGAGAATCATCGGAGTGAAAGAAAATCGTCGCTTTAGGTGCAAGCATAGAGAAAAAGGGAGTTCTCGTTCAGGACTCATCAGGAAGGATCCGCGCAAAGTGCTTCTCCCATATCCAGCCAACGGTATGGGATGCATCATCTTGATTTCTAGCAAGCCATAGCTCTCCTTTCAGGCCAATGACATCGAAAATCTAGGGGAAAAGGTTTAGTTTCCTTGATAGAGTGATAGTGACGGTAGGGAGACTGCTCACCTCTCCAGGGACGTAGACGAGATACGGATACCCCCCCTCTCTACGATCATGTGCTATATTGAATTCAAATAGGCTGGCTGCTAAGAAAAGTACTTCAGGTTCGTCATTGTTCTGTTCTTCTGGTGTTTCAGTGCCAGTTGGAGTCGGTGAATCAGACATTGGTAAGGCTGAAGAGAAAATACCAGAAGATCGTGAGTATGAGGGCGCAAGGAGTGTTGAACCATTTCTTTGCTCCATTTCGAGGCTTAAACGTGGGAAAATGTTGCTAGGCTCGCTAGTTCTGCCTACTCCAGTAGAAGGTCGGGGTTGTGGAAAGTTCGATATGGCAGGTGTTGTAGCATTAGTAGACCGTGGCGTAGATGGTCCTCTGCTCGAAAGCGCAGATCCAGCGCGCATCCTTCCTATAGGTGATGTTTGAGGCTGATTGTCCAGAGGCGGAGTGCTATCGAAATTTTGCCACGTGAAAGTTCCGCTGAGCCGCTGGTTTACATCGGGGGTTGACATGTCACTGCTAAGCGACTCAGTTCGCTTTGTGCTCGTGAAGGTACTCGACTTCTTATAGGAGGAGGCATCGTCCGGAACAAATGTTTGTGCTGGGGAGAGGAAATTTGAGATTTCTGTTAATAGTGTTTTGTTGCATACGCCCAAGCTCATAATCGGAGAACAGACACTGTCATAATCGCTTAGAAACCTTTGAACGTATTTGGCCATATCGTCGGAGAAGTCTTTAGTCCGCTCGGGCGGCTTCTCCAGTACTGACTGCAGTTTCCTCTCGCAGGTCGACTGCCAGGTAATCTGGATGTTGATTAGACTCAGCAAACACCGTTCAACTAACTTCTTGGTGAGAGCGTAGAGTTGTGGTAACTCGATTTTTAAAGTTTCGTTGAGAGCACTCCATTGCTCCCCAGCCTCCTGGGTTTTCTTGTCGGGTTTGTCGCCTCGATCCTTGATGGCTTTATACCGAGCATACTCCACGATACGTTTTTTCCGCTTTTGCATCATCTTCTGCGGCTGGTCATGGAGTTTCCAAAGTGTCATTATCGGCTCGATAACACACTTCCTTACTAAAGCTTTCTGCGTATTATTAGCCAACAGGCAACAAATGGTACTGTGGAGATAACGTGCATGTTCTGGGAGGGCGACAGCCGTCAGCTCCTGCATAATCTGGCCGTACTTCCGCCATTGGCTCTCAATCTCCAGGCTGGGAGTCTGCCCAACATCTAAGTACTCGATGAGGCCAGCAACTTGATTATTGCATTGATCGATGTAGCTTTGCACATCATCCATATACTTTTCGACGTCCCTCATCACTATCTGCAGTTGGAAGAAGTGCCCACCAAATTTCTGCGCAACTGCGTCGTACTCTTGATCGTCCACAGAATCAGAGAGTCCCACTTGCTGTTTGAACTTTTCAGTTCGGCGACCAAAGGCCTTTGTTAGGCCGGCGGGTAAACGTCCGTCTGACTCTTTCCGTTTACGGTTGACAACTTGGTCCAAGAGCTCTGCGCGTTTCTTCGATTCATTAATTCTGACCGACATGGCCCTTAGTTCCTTATGCGCAGAGTCGAGAGCCGCATAGTCGGGATGGTCCTCCGGTGTGTTTTCAAGCAGACTGCTTATTAGAAGTGGGTACTTAAGAACTCTTTGGGTTGGTTTCACTAGCAGCGAGTCCAAGTTCCAGGCCTGCGTGATGTCGCCAGCATAGTTGTGACACTCCGCCAACCATACCTTGACTTTTGGTTTATCTTGCAACGCAGATAGCCTTTGGTTCGCAGCATCGTGATTTTTGAGATATTCTCCATAGACTTTCTCCATACGAGCCATGTTTCTCCCGAATGCAGCACCTATGGATGTTTTTCTGTCTTGCTCTTCCTTTGGTGGCTCAGTTCCAGTGGTAGTAGATTGATCAGTGGCAGTGCTGTGAGAGGTCGAAAAACTGCCTCTCTTAAAATTCCAGCGGTTCGACTTTTGCAAAGTATATATACTTGCAGCAGCTGGTTTCAACGCGGCAAGGAAATCTTTTGAGAACTCTACTATCTCGGCGCAATTGCCAAAGAGGACTTTTCGGTCGTCCTCTCTGATAGAGTCTATGGAAGTAGATGTTGCTTTGTAGATATCTTCTACAACCATCATATCTTGAAGGAAGGTTGACTCCGTGTCGACTAGTTCTTTGACGAGATGCCTCCGTTTCTTTAGCCGTTTTGTTTCAGTAGTATCTTCCTCGACAGGGCGTTCCTTCGGCGACTCTTGTGACAATGCAGATACAGGCTGTGGCGTAAGAAGAACGGGTGAATCATCGAGCTTCGCAGCGTACTGGCTGGTATTTACGTTGGGAAGTGCAGGTGGAGGGGCTGAAGGGAATATGCTGGACGGAGGGTTTCGACTATAGACGCTGGGCGAAGGCGGCGACCGTATTCCGCGCTGGCACATAGGCGTCTCATCAACTGTAGGAGGTTGTGGCGGTGGCGGTGGCGGTGGAGAATGTGGAGGTAAAGGTGGATTTTGAAATGCGGGAGAACCCTCTGGAGGTGCAACTTGGATTGCAAGCCCAAGGCCTTCGCCCGCAGTTTCAATTTCCGGCAACTGAGGATGGTCGTACCGAGATAATCGGGGAGTGTTGTCTTCAGAGGCTTCGTAAGGAAGATGTACAGTTGGAGTATGTGCCGCATTTGGTGCCGGGGAGTATCTCCAATCCTTTGGTGGCGGAGTAGGCCTGTAGTTATGATCGTTGTGTTCTGAGTCTACTTGGCCGTCATGGGAACTTCCTTCCCAACGCGAGCTTGTTGCTGAACCCCGAGAGTAGCGTTGAGGCTGCGTATATATAATGGCTGTTCCTCGGTAGTCAGCGTCTGGAGAGTCGTCCAGACCAGCAAGGTCCAGAGATCCCAGCCTCTGCTCATATTCTTGTTCTTGTATATTTATATTCTCAGCGGGCGGCTCCGGAGTATTATTAGCATCACTCAGCAGCCGGGCAAGATACGTTTCGGTGGCTTCCTTGGAGTCCCAGTCCTTATGTTGTGCTAATGCGGGCGAAACAGCACGCACTTGTTCCCGGAAGCCGTGTGCCATCTCGGGTGTGACGAAGTTAGAGTTGTGATAATGCTCTAATACCCTGTTAATAGTGCTGTAGGCCTCGCTGTCTAGTGTGAGATGCCCATTCTGAGGCATAGATGGTATATCTGGGGTCCATTCTTCATCACGGTTGCTTCTGAATGCAACGCTGACTGAATCGTCCGGCATAACTGACGAGCGATTATCAAAGGGGTCAATAGGAGACTCTTCTTCTTCCAAAAACGATATATTGCCGGAAGAGTCCAAGGGCTCAATGCGCCATATCTGTGAGCCCATGCTGATACGTTGCGGGGTCTGAGTCGGCGCCTGCCATGGCTGTTGGTTCTGGTTTATCGTTGGAGTATCACGAAGCATTATTTGAATGGATTCACTGTCATCCACCTCCGATGGGTTGTCATCTCCAAAGTCTGTGTGAGAAGCATTCGAAGGGCTCTGTTCTCGTAATTTCATAACTTCGTTGAGAACTGTGCGATGGCCTTCATCTAGTTGAAGAAATGTCTGAGGTGGGAGCGCGTCATCGCTATCTCCTGGTGTCGAGGACTGAGAAACGTCGGTAACATTCACTTCTTCGGCCCGTAGTGCTGGTTCGTTATGCTCTGACTGTCGCATCGGTGGAGTCATTGCAAACCCTCCAGGCATTCCAAGTACCGGAGACTCTTCATTCTCGAACTCAGTCGTTCCGGTTAGTGGCTCTTCAGGATTTGGCTTCGGGAGATCTAATGTTTTGAGCGTCAGGCTTTGTCTCTCTGTAGGGAAAGACTCATGACTTTGACTCTTCTCGGGAAGATCAGCTTCAGCGGCTTCTGAGACGGCGTTGTCTTCACCAATATGTGACTTATGGTGCTTGTGATCTACTGCCTTGGCACTTCTCTTGTTTATCTGCTTCTCAACTTTCTCAACGCTCTTCAGGTTCTCTCGAGAGGCTTTCTCTAGAAGCGCCCTCCTATCCGCTATCTTTAAACCGCCTGTACCAATATCTTTGCGTGCCCTTGATCTTTCAGCATGCTGGTCCCGACCCGCGGTAACGTGCCTGCCAGCGCTTCGGGCTCTCGAGGCAGAGGTGGATGCAATTGATACAGGCTGTCGATCACGTGAATGACGGAGCCGAGGCGATGTTTGCTGAGGGGGCGCGTGAATGACTGCCTTCAAGCTGTTCCTACTATTCGGGCGTTTATTTGGGCTTGAGTTATATCTCTTCGAAGATAGTGTAGTAGGAGGCGGTGTTTTGTGTCGTTGGCGGGGAACGTGCGTTCGGAACCGCGGTCTTGATTCTCGAATAGGCGAGGTAGGCATATATGCAGCATGTCCCAGCGCGGATCCGGCTCGCGAGGATGAGTGTATCGATGAGCCGGAGTCTGAAGTGTTGCTGGGTCGTCTTTTCGGAAGAGGAATCTTCGAAGGCGGAGACGGCCTTCGTTGACCATTCACGTCGATCGTTAAGTGTGAACTTGATGGAGTATTCAGCTCTAAAGGTTTGTAAGACACGCTCGTCGATGGCGATACTGTCATGTCGCTGCGAGACCTCCGATGGCCTCCGGCGGATGCCGTTCGATCGGGAGGCATCACACCTATGTCTGTAGATAGAGACGATTGGTAGGAGTCTTCGATGTTGGACTGGCTCCTAGAATGCGTTGTGATACCGTTGGTTGGATGAATACTGGAATCGGATCCTCGACGCCGCTGTGCAAAACCAGGTATGCCATATCCAGGGCCTAGCGCTCCATCTTGATCACCAATGACCTCCCCAAAAAAAGGTTGACGGTTTGAGCCTGGTTGTAGATTTTGCGCGCTTACCCCCGAAGACAATCCAGTTGTTGACCCTGACCCTTGAGACCCTGAACTCTGACGACCGATATTTGTTTTCCGCAAGCTTGTTGGAGAGGCAGGAGCTGGCTGAGGCCTTTCTCGGGGTTTCAGATTATTGAACTTGTAGGACCCATACGAGACCTCTCTGGCTGAGCGAGAGAGAGGGGATGTCGTCGAAATACGGGGGAGTGAGGTAGACGATTTTGACGCGGAGGCGGTTCGAGAAGGACGATATCGAGGAGAGGTGGTAGGAGAGGTTGCGTTCGCGGACTGGTCGAACTTCTCCACGAGGCTTTTCACTGGAGGTCTGCTAGCGTTAGGCAGCGCTGGGGCGGACTTTGCAGTCGATAGCGACGAGGGGTGTGTTGTCGTCGGAGATCGTAGGCCTTGTCGAGTTGCGATGCGGGAGTTTAGAGGGGCTTGTCGTTGTCGAGCAGTAGTGGTCATGCTGTTGCTGCCTGTGTCCACAACTATGTCCGGTCGGTTCGAATGAGGGTTATAGGAGTAGAAGGTCTCCGGTTCCTGGTCCTGATTGTATGCATAATTATTGTATCGTTGCTCGTCAGACTGCTGCATGGCGATTTAGTTGATAACGCCGAGTCTCCTTAACCTCCCATATTCCACTGTCTAAGGGCAAGGATAGACGTGGTCGTTGCTCTTCCACTGGTCAATCAGCCTGTTTCGGCGATTAGAGAAGGCCCAATAAATGAGGCAAGCCAGGGTATCCAATATGTACAACTCACACTGAACTACTCGAAAACTTGAGAGCCAATGAAGGCCGTGGGACGGGACAGGCGTGTCAGAGGCTCGGACGATATCCTCCTCAGGCCCAGGGGGTCGGGCGCTGCGACACACACGATGGCGACGAGGATTAAAACTTGAAAAGCGAGCGGCGTGAAGGGAGGAGTGAGTTAAGTGTAGAGTCCGTAGGTTAGGGCTCCGCTGCCGTTTACCACCAGCAGGCTCTAGCGGTAGCCGGTTAATTGGGTCGCCTGCTTCGTCCTCTCCAATAGTCCGCGTTTGAGATCTGCCGGAGAAGAATTAGGAATACTGTACAGGACAGAGTGCCCTAGAAAGTCCATCAGCTCGTAATCAGCAGCTCAAAGACTCTTGTATGCAGATTGCGACATGTGCTGGAGGTGTTGCAGAGTGGTAGACGGAGCTCTGTGGCGGACTGGAATCAAGGCGGCTAGGACCACGCTCCTCAACGATCCCCTCGATCCGCCCCTCTCCCCGGCTTTCTACAAGGGGGATGCATGTGCGGATTGCTAGCGTCTAGGCAGATTTGTATGAACAAAGTGAGGGTTCTCATACATTCTATGCCAAGAGGCTAGCAATCCGCACATGTACCTCCCTTGTATGCCTGTAATTCAACGTTTGGTTTGCAGATATATATTGCTTGAGTATATTGTGACTTCGTTGTGGCGTACGTAGCGTGCTGCAAATATCCTGGAAGAAATCCCACGTCCGCGTCAAGCTGCCTCGTTTCAGTTTCTATTTCAGGCGAGGGCGAGCAAAGTCCTGAAGCCAACAACGCGATACTGTCAACATGGCCCATCTTTGACCAGGTGTACGTTCTCTGAACCGCAACGCGTTTACAATATCATCTACACCGCCAGCATGAAAAGAAAGCGAAAAGCCGATGTCGGGATTACACAGGCCAAAAAGCCAAAGCATGCCTCAGCCGGCCAATGTGCCAATGCCACGCTTGAAGGCGTCGAACATCCTGTGCTTTGTCGTCTCTACCCTCAATTGCTCACCCTGCGCCAGTACCTGTTGTCACAACTTCCCACGTCCTCCAAGAAAAAGCGGCGGCGAATATCACAGTTCGGTCTAACCAAACACGTCTGTGACTCCGAACTGACGCGTCGTGACGATGCTGAACTGTGCCATCTACTGGACTCAACTTTAATCGGATTGAGCCCGAAGACCTACAAGCCCAATGGCCATGAAGACTACAGGGCTAGAGATATTGAAAGTTTCTCACAGCAACTACCAGAGTCAACCGTGGGTAGTAACTTCAATCCTGTGTACTTTCTGCAGCCAGAGGTAAGCATTTTTCTTTCTACTGGTCTTCTCTCTCCATCCTTGTCCATAAAGTAGAAATATGAAACCATTATGCTATCTCAATTCTCTTGCGTCTAATATCTTGCATGCACTGACGAATCCTAAGACTGTTGATTTTGTCATATGGCTGCTCTTTAAGAGACAATCTTCTTCTCATAGACCCCTGCACCTTCTTTGCCATGGTTTCCAGCGTGCCTCTGCGAGAGGCCAGAACGGCCTCGCCCTCAGTGCTTCACCAGGTATCCCAGGAATACAGCCCAACTATCCAAACAGTTATGTGGAGACCGTTAAAGGCCATTTGTGGTGCCGTGTCCACTCTCTCCTAGGACAAGGTGGGGACCGCATAATGATGGACCTCCTCTTGGACTGCGGTATCTTCTGTTGTCTTGATGGAGAGAGTGGGAACTACTATCAGCTTAGTGGTCAGTCGTGCATTATTGCATTACTCCGTTTATCTAACGGAAGTTAGGTTTCCCGGTCTCTGAACTCAATTTGTTGCCAGACTCGAAAGAGGATGTTGAAGGGGCTGCACCAAAAGCCCCGAAGACTCCTAAGATACGTATCGACAATGCGCAGTCAATCGAGCCGAGAAAACCAACAGCAATACGTTTCGTCCGAAGCCGAATGCTCTATGCCAGGGCAGCCTTAAATGCCAAAGGAGGAGTGCGCTTCGGCATGCGTCATATCCGTAAGATTTAGGATAGAAATTTGAGCAGAACATTAACTTACTCACACAACAGATGTGTTGAACCGCTTTCCGAATCTAGAAGACCACCAACAAACTGTCCATATCATGAAATACATTTTCCCTCGTCAGTTTGGATTGCACAACGTTTTCACGTCTAAAGTCGACCCTCGAGATACTGCCTTACCATTCAAAGACTATACTTTACGCGAAAAAGAAATCCAGCAAGCCTTGCAACGTCAATCTTCAAAACGAGGCATATCTAGACCCAAGGTTGATGACATGAAGTCACATATTCCGAAGAGATTGAGAGGCGAACCCGTCTCCCTAGTTAACAAGCTTCGCAAATTAAATAAAAAATGCTCATATATAGAACTGCTGCGCCACTATTGCCCCGTAGAGGTAGAATGATCGCTGCTCGTGTTCGAGACTATAGCTGACTGTTATAGGGCCTTGATTTATCCCCAAAACCGGACTGGAGGAAGAATCTACTTCAGCCTAGTTTGGACGGAGACACGGATGAAAAATCCGTGCAATGCGACAAGGCAATTGGCCCATCAAATTCGAGTAATAGAACAGTTGAGCAAACTTGTTTCACCGACCTAGCCAGTTCGGTGGCGCACGTGTCTGCATTTTGTCGCGCCGTAGTAATGAACGTGGTGCCCAATGGATTCTGGGGTGACGAACAGAACAAGCACATTATTATGCATACAATCGATCAATTTATTCAGATCCGAAGATTTGAAAGTCTTACTCTACATCAAGTGGTACAAAAATTGAAGGTGAGCAACGAGCAAGGTCACTATCATGCAAAGCGCCATTAACCAATTTCTTAGATATCGAGTATATCCTGGCTCAAGCCACCAGGCACCTCTGCCATGGCAAGAATGGCCAAGACTGACTTTGCCAAACGCCAGGAGATATTCCTGGAATTCATTTACTATATCTTTGACTCGTTTATCATACCTCTGATACGATCGAACTTTCACGTGACTGAATCAAATGCTCACAAAAACCGCCTTTTCTACTTTAGGCATGACGTATGGCGAATGCTCTCGGAACCGTCTTTGACGAATTTGAAAGTTTCAATTTTCGAAGAGATGCCAATGAAATTCGCATCAAAAGTGCTATCTTCAAGGCCAATTGGTTTTAGCAAAGTCCGATTGCTCCCAAAGACGACTGGTGTCCGGCTGATTACAAATTTAAGACGGAGGCAGCAAACGATGAAGAATGGGGTCATGATGCTTGGACGGAGTATCAATTCTGTCATGACGCCTGTTTTCAATGTCTTGAACTATGAAAAGGTGATTACCGCTCGTCTTGTTAGTTTATGAGTCACAGCTCAGCATTATGTCTAGTCCCTCCAACCCAGTAGGCTCGGTTGCTCGCTCTTCTCAATTGGAGATATGTTCCCTAGATTGCTGAAGTTCAGATCATCTCTAAGAGAACGTGGCTTGTCAGAATCGAAGCTGTACTTCGCAAAGGTTGATGTCCAATCATGTTTCGACACAATCCCACAACAACGCCTGGTTAGTATGGTTGAAGGCATCCTTTCCATCAACGAATACCAAGTTGGTCGTCACGCCGAGATAAGTCCGCTCGGCCAACTGCAATGCCTAGATGGGCCTCACACAAATCCGTCCCCCATTACAAGATATGTTCCCCACAGCAGAGCTGCGGGAGATGTTTCATCTTTTGAACAGCTTCTTCGAAACAGGTATGTTGGTGGGAAATCTAACACAGTGTTTGTGGACTCTGTAGTGCAGAGATTCGAAACCAAAGAAGACGTGATGCGCCTGCTGAAGGAGCACATTGAACGTAATCTCGTCAAGATAGGTAAGAAGTTCTATCGACAAAAAAACGGCATCCCGCAAGGCTCAATTCTTTCGAGTTTGCTGTGCAATTTATTCTACGCAGAGCTTGAGCGTGACCTTCTGGGGTTCGCTCTTAATGAAGATAGTCTCTTGTTACGACTTCTTGATGACTTCTTACTAATAACTACTCGGCGAGAACATGCCGAGAGATTTCTGAAAGTCATGCATGAAGGCCACCCAGAGTATGGTGTTGTAGTCAAGGCAGAAAAGTCTTTGGCCAGTTTTGATGTGTCGCTGGGTAGCACCCATCGTATTCCCAAAGCACCCTCTGATGTTAAATTCCCATATTGTGGTGTCCTAATTGATACAGTCAGTCTGGAAGTGAGCAAGAGCACTGACTGCAATGGACGATGGAGTGAGTTAAACGTATTGTTTTTTGCAATGCACAAGCTAACGAACAGCAGAACTCGCCGACTCGTTGACAGTAGATCTCACAAAGGTTTCGGGCCAGACATTTCACCGAAAGGCTCTCAAGTGAGTCATTCGTTTATTTATGGCTTTCCGAAAATCTTTGTTTTCGTCTAGCGAGCGATTGCATTACTCGAAATCTGAATCACTTTGAGTTCACGGACTGAGGCTTATGTGGAAAAGTGCCTTTAAAATCCAGCTGCACGCCATGTTCCTGGACACATCATTCAATTCGGTACCGACTGTTTTTGCCAACCTATACCAGAGTTTTCTCGAATCAGCGGTGAGGTGTTTCGAGTATGTCCGGTATCTCTCTGCCTTGAAGGAGCCATCTTCACGACTGCTTATCAGTAAGACTCTCCACATTCCGAAATAAGATAGACCCGCAAAAGGAATAGCGCGAAGTGTGCGTTGCCGATCCAGCCACAGTCAGCTCTGCTAACTAGAATTGTTCCTATCATGCAGAAACAGTTGGCAACCTCGTCGCACTTGCTTTCGTAATGGTGCAAAGGCGCACGCTAAAGACGAGTGGTGAGAAGGATGGTAGTAAAAATAAAAGTACGGTGCGAAGAAGGCAAATTCAGTGGTAAGTGGCTTGAAGCGGGTGGTCTCACAAAACGCCGCCATCTAACGGGCGCGGGCAGGCTTGCTTGTCAGGCATTTCGGGCAGTGTTTCAGCGCAGGCAGACTCGGCACGCCACCTTGTTGGCCTGGTTGAACAGCAGCTTGGCTGCCGTCTCGCCGACATGTCGCGCGGATGCACGGATGATGAACAACGCCACGGCTGGGCGTGCATAAGCTCGACCCAGAAGTTGGAAGATGGCGATCTTCTGCTCGCTATCAGGATCAGCATGCAGCTACGAGCCGGATTTGTTAGCTCAGCTGCTGGCTAGTTCCCATCCGTTCAGCCAGAATAGGTCGCAATCTTAGATAGTTTCAATCGTGAACCACTTCATTGGATGTTCTCGCTGCTCTCGCTGCTCTCGCTCCTCTCTCGTCGTGATGTAAGAAAAATGCCTGGGCGGGGCGTCGGAACCAGCCAGCCACACCAACCATCCGGTTTCACATCCGCCATCTCGAACACTGCGAACTGCAGCAGTCGCTGAACTCCAATGCTTCCTCAATTACTTCCTCCATCTTCATACTCACTTGCAAGATACTGCCTCGACTTTGAAAATCATTTTGTTGTGGTCAATCCATCTTCGCAGCTGCCTTTCAGCGTCTTTACCCGTTTGCGCATAGACCTCCGGGAGAGCAGGGGCCATCTATCTCAGGGGGATCGTGCCGAAATTAACGTGCAAAACGGTCCTTGATCATGCCCAGTCTCTTCATACCATACAATCAGCAGGCCGCTGTCCATTATTCTAACAGTCCTCATGAGCTGTATCCTTTTCCAGAGCATGAGTACGTCCACTCATTGACCCGCAGCGCCCATGAGCCGGGCTGCGGTAAACATTCTCCCCCTCTCCCAGCAATCTGCACTCCATTGCACTCGTTGAAGCTTCAGAGACCTGCTGCGCGGCCTCTGATGGCTACAATGACTTTCTCCAGGGCATCCGCCATGGCAGTCGATGCGGCTCCTGGGTCACCGCCAGACCTGACCAACAGTAAATCCTCGAAGTCCTCGTCCTTTCACTCCTCGAGCTTATCTGACATTGCCGGCCCGAACGACATCTCCCATTTCGAGGACATAAACTTGGACGACCTGCATGCTGCGCTCCCCTCCGACCTCTACCACTCCTATACCACAGGGCCTGAGCATGGCCGTCCTTTAGCTCGCACGTCTATCTCCCCTGCAAGAAGCAACCGGAGCAGCACCCACACATTACACTCTTTTCGAGATCTGACGAACGGCACGAAGCCCCGATATCCAAGTTTGAGGGGGCAAGTTAGCAGCGCTTCTCGAGGACAACCAAACCTGAACACACCGCGCACAGTCCGCAAAGGTTTCTCTTCACCTTCCGCCCCTTCGCTCACCAACCACAACATCAACGGCCGACGTTCACGCTCACCCTCGCCCACACACTCGCAGGTATTCTCTACCTCTCCAAGATCACTGTCTCGAAGAAGCTCGCGCACATATCTTGACGTATCCCCGATGGCACTCTCTACTTCATGCCGCCAATCCTGGCAACCCGGTACCAGGAAGACGGTCGAGGAGCGCGAAGCCGAGTACGACGACTTGGACGAAGATATTCCTGAGGATGCAATTGTCTGGAATATTCCCATATCGCCCCGCCCTGCGCACGAACGATCCGCTCCTCAGAGCCCGCAGCATACTTCTCCCTCGCTGTCTCCGAGTAGCTTAGGCAGTGATATACCACCTGTGAATAGCACGTCATCTCCTGTATCAAACACCGACTGTGAATCCTCCGCTATTTCAGCGTCTTCGAGTCTGTCAAACATCGGAAGGGAAAACGTCACACCCTCCAACCAGTCGCTCAGAAAGACGAGGACACGCTCATGGCACCAAACATTCTCCGGGTTGGATCCAGATGCTAGGGATATCACAGAAGCTTTAGAGGCTTACCGGGAGGAGACTGCGAGAAATCACGAAGACCAGGTCCAGAACGGCGGAACCCATACGGGGACATCAGAAGACAAGCCCAAAATTAAGAGCTCAGTCATTGAACTGCCTCCTCTGAGAAAAGGAGACCTGCTCATTGATCCGCTAGGGGTCTCTAAAGAAAAGGAAAAAGTCTTGTCTCGCACCCGACCCTCATGGCTCCCACCGAAGGATCCTAAGGAGGAGAAAAAGCATCTAAAGCAGTACCAATTGATGATGGCCCATGCTGAAGCTGCCGGTGAGCAACACCCCATCAGTCATCCTCGATCCCGTCCCCATCTCTAGTGTATATGGAGAGCTCTAGACCTAGTACTGATTTACTGGCAGAGAATCGTAGGTTAGCCAAAATCCGAGAAGAAGAGCTCCGCCTGGAGAAAATACAGAAGACTCTCTTCCAGATGTGGCAAAACCACATAATTCCGAACTGGGCGAGCGCAGTCCATGGTGTCGAATATACCAAGAAAACTCGTCGCCTCTTATACTTTGGAATCCCCACCAAGTTTCGTGGTGAAGTTTGGAAGAAGGCGATTGGAAATGAGCTCCAGTTGAAAGAGCAAAGTTATTACCTTGCCCTCGAGAGAGCAAGGAAATGGGAAGTTCGAGGCGTCAGCCAGGAAAGAGATGAGAAGTGGGGCTTAATCGAAGCAGCTGAGGCGGATATGGAATTCTCCTTCCCGGAGCTGAAGATGTTCCAAAGGGGCATGGTACTGCATGAGGACCTTGTGGATGTTGTTAAAGCCTACATCATGTATCGGTCCGATGTAAAAGTGATATTCGGCATTCATGTGAGCATTCCTTTTATCTCACTCCAACTAGTCTGCGTATTAAGTATCCAATACTAATCCCTTATTAGGACATTGCTGCTGTACTGTTATTGAACATGTCCGCTCCTGATGCGTTCATCTGCTTGGCGAATCTGCTCAACCGTCCTCTTCCTATGGCATATCTTGTTAAGGATTCATATGGCCAAACGCAGGCTCATCATACGACTCTGGAGAATGTCAAGCGGAAGCTGCCAGTTTTGTACGGCCACTTTGAATCCCTCCGATACGAACCGAGCAATTGGCTCGGATGCTGGTTTGAGTCGTTGTTCACCCATGGCCTGAGTTTGGATCACGTCTGCCGTGTGTTCGATGCATATGTCTTCGAAGGCGATGCTTTCCTCGTCAGAACTGCCGTCGCAGTGCTGATGGCATTGGAAGGAAGATTGTATGGGACCGAGAAAGATATTCATGACTTGATCTCTTGGGAGAGCAGGGTGCCGGGCCGGCCTAAGCGCCCCTACTGGGACGTGGGTTCTCCGAATGACTTCATGGATCTGGTGAAGGAGGCGGGCAAGAAGGATGAGCCGAGTCATACACCTAATAGCAGTTAGCTGTGAGCGACCTCGACCGCGCGTCTTGGAGTTTAGCTGCTACGACTCGCCCTGATGTTGATACCTAGACGTCCGTGATGGCCTTAAGAGGCTGTTGATGAATCATGAGGGATGGTTGTTTTTCCTTTGCAAAGGTACCTCGCAATCGTGCATGGCTAACGGCGTTTCACATCCCCTCGGCGGATCTTTTACATTCGATACATTTTGTGGCTTCTGGCATATCTGGATCAGAGCTGCTGGTTTTCTTGACGGGCTTGGTCTTGTCTGGATCTTGCTCCCTCATGGGTTCTTTTCTTCTGGTTCCAATTTGTGGCACCAACTTCTGGTTCCAACTTCTGGATCCTACTTTTGGATTTCACTTCTGGATTTTACTTCTCCAGCTGTCCGTCGACGGCTGCTACTTTCTTTCCTCTAGCCGATGAGCTGGCACATTGAACGGAGGACTATTTTTGCGAATTCCTTAATTGTAGACTTATTATGGCGAGCGCTAGGTGGGAAAGCGCGCAGGCTTGCTGATAGTGGCAATGTGGAGGTACGCTTGTACATACTGCTGCACACATGCTGTCACGCATACGCCAGAACTTGTGTATATAAATTGGGGATGGGAATAGATAGGGGAATGCACAATCATAGTGTTTATCCACCTTCTTGACTGTAGTTTTAGGGGTAGCTCCACGATGCGGTCTAAACTCCTATTTTCCAGGTCTTCGAGTTGGTTCCGCCAACTTATTCAAGTTTACCTGCAGATTACGGCCTTTCAAACCCACTCCGAGCTAACAACCCACCTAGATTGTTCCTCCCTCCCATCCGAACCTCCTTCTACAACATCCACCCCCCATTCCAGCTCAGACCAGTGTGGTTTTGGATAATGCGAATAAGCGAGCATAAAATATCCTTTATCCAATAGAAAATGCATAAAATATCAAAATCGATAAGGATAAAAGTGCCCTGTGCGGGGCTTTTCTACCCCAACCAAGC
>Ga0307507_10006626_pt1 | contig 17574 bp, 7 predicted proteins | sample 7_EM_MG_FD_207223 | JGI IMG/M metagenome (GOLD analysis project Ga0307507, IMG submission 207223) | Populus trichocarpa ectomycorrhiza microbial communities from riparian zone in the Pacific Northwest, United States - 7_EM | ecosystem: Host-associated > Plants > Roots > Unclassified | place...
TCTTACTGTTTCAGACAGTCGCAGTCACGTGACTAGACGATCGTATAAAACCTCGAGCGGCGCTACCCTTCTTCTCTTTTCCTTTCTCTAGCTTTGGATCCTCGTTTATAGACAATCCAATTATATAGGCTTGCGCGTCCCTCTTGCCGTGCTCGTGCCTCAATTAACTGAGTCGCTAATACTAGGAGGGAACTCAATCTACCCCTCGCTACGCGAGGGGCGTGTCGCGGCTCGACTCAGGTGGCCTTTCGCTGTTTTGACTTACAGTCCCTCGTCAAAAGTGTCCGTGCCGAGGCCACCCAAAAAATAACATTTCCTGCTAAATTGCTATGCAATAACCACGCAATGATTCTAGAGCTTTAAAAAATATCGGAAGCTCTTCGCAGATATATGTTTGAGCAATTGCGAATTTTTTTTAAGTTTAGCATTTACAGTCCCTTGTCAAAAGCCTGTGTGTTTTACTGATATCTTACTAAAACTTACTATATTTAGCATATATTTTCTATTACTAAATATTAAAAATATTTTTTAAAAATTTAATATGCTATAAACATTTACCTTTACTAAAAATCTTGTTATTTAAATTTTTATTTAAAAAATGTAAAAAATTATTATAAGGTTATAAAGTCAAAAAAGTAGAAAAATGTTACGGACGCTTTAAGTACAATGTTACGACTAACGTGGTGTACGGGGTTTTGCACGGGTACTGGGTTTTGCTCGAGCTAGTAGACCGCCTTCCTTTTTAAGCTAGTTAATTTCCTAACGTAGAATACTGCCGCCTCTGAGCTTAAATATTAACTTTTAACCTACTTTTCTACCTTACCAAGCAACAGCTATGCCCTCTAAACCTTGTGCACTAGGTACAGAAGACCGTCTATAAGCTGCTCTAACTGCCTGGCAAATTGGCGGCTTCTATTACAGCCTAGAAGCCTGCGCGAAGGCCTATAAAGTTACTCCCTGTAATGGCTTGTATAAATGCCTCTGAACCGAAGCTTGTGGATTGCTATCTAATAAAGATACTAAGCTAAGGAGCAGAAGAAAGGGGCCCTAGGGGCAATATATACACGGTATAGACGAACTCCGGATATTGCGCCAAGCCAGCTACAGGGGACGGTGCCCTAGCACCGTTATATCACCCCCCCCTTCCAAAAAAGCCTGCCCTCAGGCTTTATCCCCTCGTAGAAGAGAAAGAAGAGAAAGAAGAGAAAGAAAAGAAAAAAAATCTAGCATTTGGCGCTCGATCGCGATGCTGGTTGATATAGGACTTGCAGTAGTCCTGCAGCTCCTGCTGCTGTGAGGGGTATATTGCTATACCAGTTGATATAGGGCAGGCAGCCGTCCTGCAGCTCCTGCTGCTGTGAGAGGTATATCGCTAGGAGCCCTCCATTGGCCGTTATTCTTCCTTTAGAACTCTGGTACCTCCTAGCTCTCTATCCCCCCTTTTGTTATAGCGCGCCCCAAGCTATAAAAAAAAGCCCCCCTACTCCCCCTCTTATAAAAAAGGCAGGTGAAAAAGTTTTAATAAGGGTGGGAGGGTTAAGAAGTTATAGCTCGCATGCATATTGGCACGAGCTCTTATCCGTTTAGTAGCAGTACAGTGCCAGCGATGGGGTCGTTTGGGTGGCAGTATAATGCTAGCAACGGGGTCGTATTCTATAGGCAAATTGGCACAGAATCTTGTTAGTAGATCGCAGGCGTATCGGCATAATTAGTTGGTTGGGTTTGCATTTAAATACTATTGGGTTGCATTCAAATCGCATTTAGGTCGTAGGCGTATTAGCGCAAGACTTGTCTATTTAGGCAGTAGTATGGTGCTAGCGGCGGGGTTGTATTTTAAGGGGCAAAGCTCTCCTTGTATACAGTTATTACTGCAAGCAGGGCAGTAGAAGTCAGTTATAGTGCTATAGGCAGAGCAGCAGTAGTCTAATTATTTAGCTGCAGGCGGAGTAGCAGGTGTTAATTGGCTATAGGTAGAGCAGTAAGGGTCTATTGTAATAGTAGGTATATTGGCGCTATTATTGTCTGGTTTAGGTTCGGCTCGCAGGCGTATTGGCGCGAGTACTTATCTTATGGGTTGTAGGCGTATCGGCACAACAGTTATTGGATTCGGGGTTGTTCGCAGGTATATTAGCACAAGAGCTTATCTATTTAGTAGCAGTACGGTACTAGCAACAGGGTCATTTAGGGGCAGTATAATGCCAGCAATAGGGTTATATTTGTAGGCATATCGGCGCGGTGCTTATCAGCTTGTAGGCATATTAGCGCGAGGTCTTATTAACTTGGGTAGCAGTACAGTGCTAGCGTTAGGGTTATATTCTAAGGGGCAAAGCTCTCCCTTGTATATAGTTGTTACTGCAGGCAGAGCAGTAGAAGTTGGTTATAGTGCTGTAGGTAGGACAGCAAAAGTTAATAGTAGTTAGCTACAGTAAAGCAGCTAGGTATTGGTTCAGCTATAGGCGAAGCAGTAGAGGTTGAGTATGGTACTGCAGGCAGAGCAGTAGAAGTCAATTATGGTGCTGCAGTAGGTAGTAAGGTATTAGTTTAGCTGCGAAAGGTACATCGCAGCAGAGGTTAGGTAGCAGTATAGTGCAAGCGGCAGGGTTATATAAGGGGCAAAGCTCCACCTTGTATACGGTTGTTACTGCAAGTGGGGCAGTAGAAGTTGGTTGGCTGTAGGCAGGGCAGCAAGTGGTTAATTAGCTGCGGGCAGAGCAGCAAGGGTAGTTGGCTGCGGATAAAGCAGCAAGGGTTAATTGGCTGCAGGCAGAGCAGCGGAGGTCTATTATAATAGCAGTACGGTGCAAGCGTTGGGTGGTAATAGTGGTCAAATATAGAGCTTAGTCTATCAGTTAGTTGGTAGATTGTAGGCGTATCAGCATAATTAGTTAATTGGTTTGCATTCGAATCGCGTTTAAATTACATTTGGATTATAGGCGTAACGGTATAATCCATCTGTCGGTTTCTCGAGGTCTACTGTTAATTAGTAGATAGTTTAAGACGTTGTCAATTATTCAATTAATTAATATGCCGTTAACTAGCAGAGATGCTGTTATATTACTAGCCATAGTTAATTAATTGGTTTAAGGTATGCTGTTAATCGTAGCACATTCAACCAGTTATCGTATAAGTAGGGTATTAAGGGAGATGCGCCAATAGGTTGATTCTCGTTAAGGTATTCGATCAAGGTATTAGTGTATAGTCTGTCAATATTCTCGTGATTCTTAGAACAGGTTGTCGTCAAATAGTAGACGTGTTTAAGTGCTGTTAGGATATTCGAAGGTACGCTATAGGGTTGGCAGCCGTATTTGAATACTTATATTCGATTAAGGATATCGCTTTAGGTAACCAATATCTAGGGTTAATTAAGGACTCATAGGAATGCCGTTGTGACTTAGTATATCGAATTATTGTTAGGTATTAAAAGAGGTATTAAGAAGGTACATGTTAATATTTTGATTCTTATTAGAGGGTTAAAGGTATTAAAGAGTACGCTTTAATATTTGAGCATAGTCGTACAAGGGTAAGCTGTTATGTAGCGTTTGATTTAATGAGATGCTATTAAAGAGCAGATTCGCATATTATCGTTTAAGGAGGACTGCCGTTAAGTGGTAGGCAGTTTAAGGGTAGTTAACAAATGGTATTAAGAGCGTACGTATTGAGGGCGTATGTGTTAATATTTCGATTCTTGTTAACGACTGGCAAGACATGCTTTTGTAACGATAGGCTGTCTCGTTTGTAAAAGGTTGTATAAAAGGCTATTAAGAAGAACGCGTCAATAGTTCGTAAGAGGTTATAGAGATGAATAGGCTCATCTATAGAGTTATTAGAGAGTGCTATAAATTGGAATAATTCTCCTAATCTATTCTCCTAATTAAGAGTGCTATAAATTACTTAAATTCTCCCCTAGGTTCCTAGTACCCCTATACATAGAATATAGATGTATTCGGCCGTAAGATTAAGGGACTATCTAGGTCAATAGTGATGCTCGGGTCGATTAGATACGGTAGTTGTTAATAAGAACTCAACGGGTGTCTATAAGGCGTTTATAGACAGGTCAGAGAGTTATGTTGTAGGCATATCAGCGCGATCGTTCGGTTAATTAGACTGTAGGTATATCGGCACAGTTAGTAATCAGGTTTGGGGGTTTAGGGTAGCAGTATAGTACTAGCGGCAGGTCCTTCCTAATTAATTTCGTCTCTCCTTATACAGCTCAGTATTAATTAGGGTGGTTATTGCAGCAGTAGTCTAGGAATAACGGAATAGGATTTATTCTAGAGGACTCGCGGATAACATGCACCTACTGCCCAATGGCACGGCTTAGGTTATATCTTGGCTTGTCTTAGCCAATACTGTGGGATCAGTTCCAGGTTCCTTGCAGCCCTAGGCTAAGTCTTAACTAAGGTCGTCTCTATAGCTCGTACAACTCCGTATTAGTTAAAAGGGTTGGAATAGGGGTGAGATATTATTACCTTCCTAGGCAGTTGTCCTTATCCATAGGAGACCTTCTAGCTGCTTAAATACCGGCTCCCAGTATCAATGATAGCGACTTGACGCGTTAACGACGCGCAGCTAGGGGTGTTTAACGCGTGTCCTCCTAGAACACATAGAATAGGGGTGGGATATTATTTAAGCCTTCCTAGGCGAGGGAAAGAGGGAGCTCCAAACAAATAAAGTCCCCCCCCAGGTGGGTGAGCTTAGTATAATATAACGGCTTGCATAAATGCCTCTAAACTAAAGCTTATAGATTGCTATCTAATAAAGATACTAAGCTAAGGAGCAGAAGAAAGGGGCCCTAGGGGCAATATATATACGGTACAGGCGAACTCCGGATATTGCGCCAAGCTAGCTGCAGGGGACGGTGCCCTAGCACCATTACACTCCCTCTACCTTTTAAAGACGCCTTTAAGGTAAATATAAATCTTATTAAATTGCCTATATTAACTAATATTGCATTACACTAGCTGGCAAAGCGGCAATTATTTAGCACTATATATATCTTGCAAATGCTAGATTTCCTTGTCGACTATATACAATCCAGACAATAGCTAATATTATTCTACGCCGCGAACACTCCTACCTCCTTTAGTACCACGAGATTTAACCACTAGGTAGAAACTAGGTCTATTACTTCCTAAAATAATAGGACGAGCTTTGAATCTACTATATATAATTAATTAACTAAGAACGAGCTATAGCTAGCGATAATATTACCCTTATTATAAAGTTCTTTACTAACTACTCTAATATAAAGACCCAGTATAATATTGAAGACGATAATACCTGGAATATAGATAAAACTAGTACCTTAATAGGTTATGCATATAGCGCTAAGGTGGTAATATTGCGAGGTAGAGCTACTAATTTTAAGACAGTTAATAGCTCTAGGGAGTAGGTCTCACAAATTAATTATATTGGTATGGTGGGGACAACTATACCACCTTTTATTATCTTTAAAGGCCACGTATATACTAAGAGAATATAGAAGGAAGCTTACGAAGCTCTTAGTAACTACGCTATTAGCGTTAATAAAAATAGCTAGTTAAATTAAGAAATTGGACTAAAATAGCTATAGTACTTTAAGCACTATACCCGGCGAACTAAGGTATAGTAGAGGACGGCAGCAAAGGCAGTAAAAAAAGGAAGAAATAATAAATTAATTAGCTATTAACTACTAGTTATAGACGGCTATAGCAGCCATATTAACATTAACTTTATTAAGTACTATTAGAACTATAAGATTATTCCTATATACCTACCGCCGCATTTAACGCACCTACTCTAGCTACTAGATCTTGTAATTTTTTCACCTCTTAAGCGTATATACTCTACTAAAGTTAACAAATACGCAGCTCGCGGTATTACTAGTATAAATAAAGAATATTTTCTGAAGATACTTAGCGAGATTCGGCCTTAAATCTATACTAAAGCGTTAATAAGAAGTGCCTTTAAGGCGGCAGGTCTCCTTCTATATAACCTAAATTAAGCCCTTATACGCTGCTCTGCTTAGCTATCTACTCCTCCACCTTACCTAGCTAAGGCGATAATTCTATTCTTACCTCTACATCCTCCCCCTTCTAATAGCGCCTATGCTAGATCTTGTTACTAGCAAACAATTCTTAATCTAGAAATAACTCCAAAGGTAATAGAGGCCTATATTAACTCGCTAATAACGCACCTACAATCTTTAGAGAATAGTCTTAAGCTACTATAGGTAGAGAATAAGGAGCTTTAGCAACATACTAATAAGAGGCGGGTAAGGAAGAAGTGGAAATAAATAGTACTCTTTAAGGAATTAATTCTTACACTAGCGGCAGCTTAGGAGCTTGCTGCTAATAAGAAGGCTGCTATAAGGGCTAAAGAAGAAGCTAAGCTAGCTAGGGATACGCTGCAAAAGAAGCGTTAAATAGTAGCTACGCTTAAAAGAGAACAGGTAGAGGCTAAAAAGGAAGCTTAGAGGATTACCGCTAATACAAAAAAGCTATTTACGCTTTATAATAGAGAAGCAAAGAATGCTATAAAGGTAGTAAAGAAGGCGTAGAAGGCCTCTAACGCTGCCGCTAAAATTGCTTGCTAGAAGAACACTATTAAGGCCAAATTAGCGGCTACTAAAGCAGCTAGTTAATGGCAATTATATTAATTAACGGCCAAGAGGCTCCAGAAGCAGGCGGAAAAGTCTTCTTCTATATAGGCCGCAGCTTAAGCCATTGTTAAGCAACTCTAGGAGGCAGCTAAGAAGACGTTAGATCTATAGGATCTACTAGAGGATATTAAGGAAGATTAGGACGACGATAATATAAGTAATATAAGCGACGAGTCCTCTAATGAGGAGGCCGAGCTAATTAGTGGCGACTAGGGGCAAATTCACCAGCCAATTAAGCTTTAAAACACCAAAAATAGACTTTAGATAGACTTATATATATATATTAATTACTTTAAAACTCCTTACTAATAATACAATAATTTACAATGGTCTTTACTAGTTATTTGCCACCAAATAAGCATTTTTGCGAATTTTGGTGTTTAAATCGTGCAAAACCCAGTACCCGTGCAAAACCCCGTACACTACGTTACTTGGAGAAGAGTCGGAAGAAGCTAGTTGGTTAGTTAAAGCACGGTCCAGGATGGAACCCGTGGAACTATGTGACGAGGAATAGTAAGCGAGTCACATAATATTGTACGCAGGGTACGCGGTATACGAAGGGAACGCACATATAACACATATAAGGCGTATCTTACGTATAAGGGAAGTTTCTTAGGAGTACGGATATATATTTAAAGGACCATAGTCCCTACCTAGATAGTTCCTTTCCTTATAGTAAATCTCAGAATACAATTAGAGTTAATCTATTAGACAACCACTCTACCAGTTATTATTTATTACTATTATATTATTAACTTAGTTCTTTACCTATATACCTAGCCTATTAATAAGTCCACCATAGTTCCTGCTATAAGGCTTTATTACACATTTACTACCTAGTTACGGTATTAATAAAGAAGTTAAATAATATGCCACTAAAAGCACTAGTTATAACGGCCTTAACGGCAGCGACAACCTTAGGGTCTAAAGGAGACACCAGTATAAGGGACACGGATTCGCAGCTTATCATAGTAGGTTAGTTATAAGAAATAGTTAATTAATTAATAGACAATAATTAAATACTTAAAGATTAAATTAATGGAATCGGAGCAGCTAAGGTTAAGTTACCCTTAATTAAACAATTCTTAGGGGAGAAGTTAAAGCTTAAGGGATTTCTTATACAAATGCACTTTAAGGTTATATAAGAAGGAGCAAAGTTAGCAACACTTATAGACTAAGTAGCGTATACAGAACTGTTCTTAACCAGAAGAGCACTTAAGTAGTTTAAACCTTACCTTACCAAAATTTAGGTAAATAGAATAATAACTACTAATTAAGAAGTACGGTTTATATTTATAAGCTAAAACAAATTTGTAGAAAGACTAATATAGATATTTAGGGATCTGGAAGCAATAACTATAGTAGAATAAAAGTTATAGAACCTAGTACAACAAACTTTAGTAATTAAGTACATAATATAGTTTTAGACACTTGCTATATAGGTTAAGTAGAATAATAGGGTGCTTATGGCATAGTATAAATAGGGACTTAAGGCTAAAGTCTAGGACGTAATTATCCTAATAGAAGACGCGGAAACTCTAAGAGAGTTAATTAATTAGTTAATAAAGATTAATAATAGGATCTATTAAAGGGAATAAGCCAAGAAAGGGCAAGATAGAGTTCTATAGTTATATAAGGCGCAGAGCACGCATTAGCAGATATAGAGTTAAAAACTATAGAACAGTGGGCCGGAACTAATAGACTTAAGCGGTATTAAAGAATCTAGATAATAGAATAAGAAACTATAAAAACCTAGAGGTTAAGAATTAAGTAATTATAGGACTAAGAAACAGAGGCCAAATTAGGGATCTTAGTAGTAGAAGATGTTTAGGTGGACTCTATAATAAGATAAATAGTTTAAAACAGGAGCTTATATAAACTGCGGAAAGTAAGGTTACTATACTAAAGACTATAAAGGTAGTTAGAGTAATTATATAATTAGAAAAACTAAGTAAGGAGAACTAGGACTAGTAACGCGAAGGTTACAAGGCATACGGGAATACGTAGTTAAGCATTTCGCGTACTATTATAACAACACATACCCAGTTTATAAAAACGCTAAGTATGGCGCAAGCTATTAGCTATAGGAGCCAGAATTAAGGGAACTTAGAGGAACTAAAGAGTTAGATAAAGAATAAGATTAACTCTATAAGCTAGATTAAGATATTACAGTAATATACGGATAAAGATTAGTAACAATAATAATAGAGTTAAAGTATTTATTAATTAATAGCGATAAGAAAGAAAAAGGGACTAACTAGAAGTACCTAAACCTTAATAACGTAACAGAAGTAGAGACTAAGACTACTATAGAACGCGGTTTAGTAACGGGCATAATAACACCATTAGATATAGTATCTATCGCTTTATAAAACAGAAGGAGTAATATCTAAAGATAATTAAGTAAGTAAACAACTGCTAGTGCTAGCTTACCACTTAATAAAGGCAAAAGGCCAAAGGCTTAAGATTCTTAAGAAGAGATATAAGACGCTTAAGACTCTTAAGACGAGATAAAATATACCTAAAAACCCACAACAGAAGAAAACTAATAGAAAAGGGTAGTAGCTTAGTTTATAGACAAATAAATAAGTACAGGACGTAGATTTTTAGGGAGCTAAGATTTTAAAGAATAAATAAGGTCCGTAGTAGAGAGATATAGTACTTAACCTACCAGTTAAAAAGTTAATATAACAATTAAAAAGCAAGATAACTTTAAGAATCTAACTACAAGACGCAGATGATAAGAAAGCATAAATAAGTTTGAGCAATAAATTATCGCATAGTAAGAACAAAAGCTAGATTAGAGATTAGCTATACTAGGACATATAAAGGATAAAGCACTTATATAAAAAGTTATAAATAGGCCAAGAGTAGAAACACTAAGAGCTAAGTAGTTAGATAAACTAAAACAAAAAGAGGATCTAGGGATTCTAACCAGATTTATAAAACAACACACTAAAGGTTATAACAATATAGTAATAAAGGTATAAGCAGCGCGGAAATAATAAGTAGGAAGATTTCTATATATGGCTAGACAAGAAGGTTATAGTAGATTAGGCAATATCTGAAAAGCAGATAAGCTATATTAAAGGGGCGTTAGTTATAATGTTAAAGAACCTAAAAGAACAAGCTGTAGACTAAAGAGAGATAATATAAGTATTAGTACCAGCAAATAATATAGTAGTGTTTAGGTTATCGCGGGAGAGGTTTAAACTTAAGGATAAAGATAAACTAAGAGTTAACCTAAAGCACCTAGCGCATTATATATTAGCGTAGATCGTATATATAGATAATATATATAACATGCATAGGATACCTAAGGATAAATATTATAAGTATCTAATAAGGATATATTAGATAATAGACAAAAAGCGATATAGGGACGCGAAGTATATATATAGATGGCACCTAGTAGAAGTTTAAAAGTTAGGAGACTTAATACTTTAACCAAAAAGGTTTCTTATAGAAGAATGCCTAGATAGACAATAGTGGTAGGAGTATCCTAAGAATACTTATCTATAGTATATTAAAGAAAAGAAGCGAACTAAGTATTAGCCAAAAGTAGACCAAGTATAGTTAAAGAATGATAGCCAATAGTTAGGAAAAGGCGAGGCCCACAGGACCAGAGGGAACTAGTGGTAGAGCCTTAGACCCTTAAAGAAATTGCAGAACGACACCTAAATTTATAAGCATATTAGTAAGATTAAAAGTTTAAAGCATTAGTGGACAGTAGAGCAACAAGAAACTATATATTACTAGCAGCAGTTAAAAGGATGGGGCTACTATATAGGCAGAAAGAACATCTATACCTATTAACAACAATTTTAGGAGATCTAATAGCCTATAGAGGAGGCATTATTAATCTTGAAACAGGACCTATTTAGTTAACTATTAAAGGGAAACAAGTCAAAATGTCTTTTAATATCCTACCGTTAGGGAAAGACAAGGCGATACTAGGAATACCTTAGTTACAGGAGTACAATCTAAGAATCGATTGGGTTATAAGTTAGGTTAATATTAGAGATATATAATAACGCAAGATACAATAGCAAACCAAGTTGGTATAGCACCAAGTCAAAGCAACGTATGAAGAGACTAAGCGAGGCTTAAGTTATATACCAAAGAGATACTATAAGTATAAAAAAAAGGTATAAAGCCTAGAAAGTAAGAAGCTATTAGAGTATACAGCATAGGACTATAAGATAGAGTTAGAACTAGAAACTAGTCTAAAGTTCTTTCTAATCTACAAGCTTACTAAAACCGAGTTAGTAGCGCTTAAGGAGTTTATCTAAAAGAACTTATAAAAGGGATATATTAGACCGTTGTAGTTATTAGCGGGATATCCAGTACTATTTATCCCAAAGAAAAACGGAAAACTTAGGATATGCATTAACTATAGATAGTTAAACAGCATTATATAAAAGGATAGATATCCTTTACCCTTAATTAGCGAAATCCAAGACAGGATAGGTAACATATAAGTCTTTACGAAGATAGATCTAAGGTAGGCGTATCATTAAATCAGGATTAAGAAAGGCAATAAATAGAAGGCAGCCTTTAGGTTAAAGGAAGGACTATATAAACCATTAGTTATACAGTTTGGGCTTATAAATACACTAGTAATGTTTTAGAAAAGAATTAATAGTATATTAGGAGAACACCTTAATAAGTTTATTATAGTATACCTTAACAATATTATTATCTACTTAGCAAGTAAGGAAGAATATAAAGAATATATTAAGTGGGTCTTAAAGAGACTACAAAAAAAACAGATACTAGTAGTAATTAAGAAATGCAAGTTCTTTACAAGGAAGACCAATTTTGTTAGATTTATTATTGTATAATTACAGCACCTATCGTACCAACCGCGTGCCTACGCGTTCGGCACGCCAGGTACGCGTTTACGCGTTCGGTGCACCAACCACTCGCTTACGCGTCTGGTGCACTTATGAAGCACTAACTAATTAGGGGGAGGACGCATCAGTATATAGACCACGTAGTCTGCTTCATACAATCGGCAGTCACCACCATCCCAAAGAGCATACAATACTATACGTATTTCGTGCCCCGGGATACGACTCACTCGTGCTATTAAGTTAGTACGAACAATTATTAAACTAGGCAAGATTAGTATAGATCCAAAGAAAGTAGAAGCCATAGTAAGTTAGCAAGAACTAGAAAATATTACGCAGTTAAGATTATTTCTAGGGTTTTGCAACTACTACAGAAGGTTTATAGCATAATAGTTAAAAAGTATTAAGCCGTTTACAAGACTTATAAAAAAGAAGGAACTATGGACGTGGGGTAGTAAATGGGGGGGGTTGTTTTGGGAACTAGAGAAACTATTTATCTAGGATCTAATCCTCAAGATCTACCAACTAAAGTTAGACACGGTTATAGAGACAGATGTATTAGACTTTGTACTAAAAGCGTGCCTATTATAGAAATACCAGGACAGTTGGCACCTAGTAGCATACTACAGTTAAAAGATAACACTACTAGAGTTAAACTATAACATCTATAACAAGGAGTTATTAGGTATAGTTACAGTACTTAAGGAGTAGAGAGCATTCTTATAAGGCATAAAAAAACTATTTATGGTTAAAACGGACTATAAAAACCTAATGGGGTTCCTAATAACAAAAAAACTTAATAAAAAACAGGTTAGATAGGCGGAAATGCTTATAGAATATCACTTCGAAATTTAGTATACTAAGGGTACTAAAAACGCAAGAGCGGATGCACTTATTAGAAAGGCAGAGTTGCAGAACAATAAAAAACCGTTAGGGGCAATATTATGCAAAGACGAAGATGGATTAATTAGGTATAATTATCCTAAGATTGCAGTAACCAGAGAAGAAAGTCAGACCTATAAGACACCTAAAAGTATATAGTTGTAAAGGATCTAAGAAGCGTAAAAAGAAGATCTAGACTTAAAGCAGTACGAAAACTAAGAAGCAACATATATACTAAAAGAAATTGCAGAAGAGTTTATAAGAGAATTCCATAAGGGAATAACTTAAGGACACAACGGAGCTATAGGCTTAGAGGCCGTTCGGTTGCAACTTCATATTCAATATGGAGGCTCCATATTTAACCGATATGGAGCTCAAATCTGAATATGAGGCTGTCGTTCGGTAAATCTGACGACTTTTGAATATGGAGCTCCTCCATATCGGTAAGCGCGTCAAATTTGCAAGCTATACTGTATACGGTAGTTAAAATGAGGTTCTTGGCACCGTTTTAATATGCTGCCCTTAAGCCTCCGTTCCATATTCCATATCAATCTGAGCTCTTATATACGCGCCAAAGTAACGACTTCTTGTGATATGGCGACTCCACATACCCTAACCGCGATACTGCTGTCGCATTTACAAGCCTTATCTGATGTTATTATCTTGACCTTTATAATCGCGATGAGCTTGTTTCTAGGGGGCGTCCGTACTTAGTATACTGATATATGGCGAGGAACAAGGTGGACGTCTTAGTTGCTCTACGGCTATAAGTAACGACTTGTAAATCTGACTTGTATAAGGCCCGAGGTGTTTAGGAAGCTTCTTGATTGGTTATAACTATACGGCGACTTAAAGGATACAAAGCTTCTATTAGCGGCTAAGAAGCTATTAATATTCCTAATAATATTTAGTAATAATTCGTTATATAGATTACTGAGTAAGGTAACTTAACACTTATCTACAACAATCCACCAGTAAGTATTTACCTGCTAGCTAAACTTTTAGTATTAATTTGCTGCCTTGTAGAGCTGTATATAAAGTCCTTCCTGGCCTTCTAAAATTGTATAAGGAAGTTATTTGGCTTCCTAAGAACTCTACTCCAGAAGAGATTATTAATAACCCTAAACGATATCCTTTCTTTGCTGATTGTATTAGAGCTCTTAATGGTACTTATTTACCAATTTCTGTACCCGGTAGGTATACGAGGTAAGCTCTAGAGTGTGGAAGGAAGGGAGGATTATCGTAGAACGTTCTTATAGTTGTTAATTTCCAGATAAACTTCCTCTATATTCTAGCCAGTTGGGAGGGCTCTGCTTACAACTTTAGAGTCCTTAATTTAGCAAGAGTTAAAGGATTTAAAGCCTTACCTAGTAAATACTACGTCGCAGATGCTGGGTACTCTAATACGCCTATAACCCTAACTCCCTACCGCGGTGTATAATATTATCTTTATAAGCAATTATAGGCAAATATACAGCCATAGAACGCGAAGGAGCTCTATAATCTTTGGCATGTGGTACTAAGGAACGTGGTAGAGCATACCATAGGAGTTTTTAAGCATCGTTTCCGGTACTTTAAGGCCGGTAGACATAGTCTCCCTTTAAGTACATAGGTGGATATAGTGTACGCTTTAGCTGTGGTTTATAACTTTATTAATATAAATAAACCGGATGATCTAGATAACGATCTAGAGGTGGAGGATGAGGTTATAGATGAAGAAGACGTGGAGCTTGTAGAGGTAGAAAGTGATATAGTTATAAACTAAAGACGCGATGAGATTGCGAAGCTTATGTAGGAGAGTTATTACCAGGTAATTGGCAGGCCGATTGCTTAAGAATATATAGTAGATTTGGGTGTATTTGTAATAGAAATCTATGTAGTTTCCCTTATTATATTGCCCACTAATTGCCTATATACAACGGCTCTAAAGAGCAACTTGGATCTTACCTAAAATCTTACCTAAAGCTTGCTCTCCTACACGTCCTCCTTCTTGCTAGCCAAAATATTATTAATTAAGCTTTGCCAAAGCTCTGTAACTCTAGCTATTACAAGAAATAATCTAGCAGTAGACTCTGTCTTAAAAGCTTATAAAACAGCTAACTGCTCTACAGGATCTAGGTTACTAAACTTGTAGATAAACTCTGTGGAGGCCTTCTCTTAAGGAGACTTCTGGGCAATTAACTCTCTTATTACCTTCTCTACCGTCTCCTCTAGTGCCTCTGCAACTCGCTATCTTCCTTGCTGGCGCTTTATACTAGATTCAGTAGCTCTGGTAGCTTACTTAATAGCCCGCTTCCGCATAGCTAGTAAAGAAGGTTGACTTGGCGTTAAGAAAGATCTAGAAGGACTAGGGCGCTTAGCTAAAGGTAAGCTTAATTAACTGCCTTTAATAGAGCTTCGAGCTAACTCTAACTCAGAGGCCTTATCTACTTCCTCCTCGGTCTCCTTAGTCTCCTTAGTCTCCTTAGCCTCCTCCTTATCTTCCTTATCTACCAAACCTAATGCCTACAAAGCCGCCGCTGAGAGAAGTTTGGGGTCTATAGAGCTCTTAATTGCTTTATTAATCGACCTTATATAACCACCTATTGCTAAGACTCCGTTAAATACATCGGGAAAAGATTCGCAGGATGAGATTCAAGTAGACTTTGATTTTCGCGTTTCGCGTAATTGACATGCAATTTGACCAACTTGACACGCAATTAACCAACTTGACACGCAATTAACCAACTTGACACGCAATTCGACCAACTTGATATGCAATTGACCAATTTGATACGCAATTCGACCAACTTGATACGCAATTGACTAACTTAACACGCAATTCGACTAACTTAACATGCAATTAACCAACTTAACACGCAATTTAACTAACTTAACATGCAATTAACCAACTTAACACGCAATTTAACTAACTTGATATGCAATTAACTAACTTAATAACTTTAAAAGCTAACTATATATTTCTTAACACGCAATTAACCTACTTAGCAACTTTAAAAGGTAACTATATATTTCTTGACATGCAATTAAGGTAAAGTTATATGCTATATATTTAACTATTATATATTATCTAATATAATCTTATACAATCTTATATAGTTTTATTACTTAGAGGCTCTGTATAAGGCTCTGCGCGAGGCTCTACACGAAGCTCTATACGAAGCTCTACACGAAGCTCTACACGAAGCTCTGCGTATAGAGGCTCTGCACGAAGCTCTACGCATAGAGGCTCTGCACGACGCTCTGCATGACGCTCTGCACGAAGCTCTGCACGAAGCTCTGCACGAAGCTCTGCACGAAGCTCTGCACGAAGCTCTGCACAAAGCTCTGCACGAAGCTCTGCACGAAGCTCTGCACAAAGCTCTGCACGAAGCTCTGCACGAAGCTCTGTACGAAGCTCTGCACGAAGCTCTGCACGAAGCTCTATGTACAGAGGCTCTGCACGAGGCTCTGCACGAAGCTCTACGTACAGAGGCTCTGCACGAGGCTCTGCACGAAGCTCTACGTACAGAGGCTCTGCACGAGGCTCTGCGTGAGGCTCTATATACGGAGGCTCTGCACGAAGCTCTACACGAAGCTCTGCGTACAGAGGCTCTGCACGAGGCTCTGCACGAAGCTCTACACGAAGCTCTGCGTACAGAGGCTCTGCACGAAGCTCTATATAAAGCTCTGCGTATAGAGGCTCTGCACGAAGCTCTGCACAAAGCTCTGCACGAAGCTCTGCACGAAGCTCTGCACGAAGCTCTGCACGAAGCTCTACGTACAGAGGCTCTGCACAAGGCTCTGTGCGAGGCTCTGCGTATGGAGGCTCTGCACGAAGCTCTACACGAAGCTCTGCACGAAGCTCTGCATAAGGCTCTGCGCGAAGCTCTGTATACGGAGGCTCTACACGAAGCTCTACACGAAGCTCTATATGAAGCTCTACGTACAGAGGCTCTGCACAAGGCTCTGTGCGAAGCTCTGCGTATAGAGGCTCTACACGAAGCTCTGCATTGGGTCCCCGCTATATTCCCAATAGCGTCTACACGTGTCTCTGCCTATGTAGCCGCCTTATTTTTTACCCTTCTTTTCTTCCTTACATCCTCCCTACCTAGGGAGGCACTAGAACGGCAGCCAGCAGAGGACCGTTGCTAGAACTAGATGACTATCGCTAGAACTAGATGACTGTTACTAGAACCAGACGACCGTCGCCAGAGCTAGACGACTATCGCCAGAGCCAGACAACTGTCGCTAGAACCAGACGACCGTCGCTAGAGCTAGACGACCGTCGCTAGAACCAGACGACCGTCTCCAGAGTCAGACGACTGTCGCCAAAACCAGACGACCGTCGCCAGAGCCAGACGACCGTCGCCAGAACCAGACGACCGTCTCCAGAGTTAGACGACTGTCGCCAAAACCAGACGACCGTTGCTAGAGCCAGACGACCGTTGCCAGAACCAGACGACTGTCGCCAGAGCTAGACGACTGTCGCTAGAACCAGATGACCGTCGCCAGAGCCAGACGACTGTCGCCAGAACTAGACGACCGTCGCTAGAACTAGACGACTGTCGCCAGAACTAGACGACCGTTACCAGAACCAGATGACCGTCGCCAGAACTAGACAACTGTCGCCAGAGCTAGACGACAACGACTAGCCAGTGAGCACTATAAACGATTCGATTGATTGATCGAATCAAGGTAGCACAGACAGGTAGGCACAAATAGGGAGATGCTAACGGGTAGGCAGATATAGACAGGTAAGCAGATACAGACAGGCAAGTAGATGCAGACAGGTAGGCAGATGCTAACGGGTAGGTAGATATAGACAGGTAGGCAGATGTAAACAGGTAGGCGATGCAGACAGGTAGGCAATGCAGATAGGTAGGCAATGCAGATAGGTAGGCAATGTAAATAGGTAGGCAATGCAAACAGGTAAGCAGATATAGACAGGCAAGTAGATGCAGACAGGTAGGCAGATGCTAACGGGTAGGTAGATATAGACAGGTAGGCAGATGTAAATAGGTAGGCAATATAGACAGGTAGGCGATGTAGGCAGGTAGGTAAGTTAATAGGTAGATAGGTAGAAGAGAACCATTGCTATATTATATTAAATTATCTAAAATAATATTATTTATTTTACTAGCCTTATAAATAGCTTTAAAGTAGCTTTTATTTATTTAAAATATGTTATTAGTATAAAAGAGGTAAATATAATTATGG
>Ga0307507_10006627_pt1 | contig 17574 bp, 17 predicted proteins | sample 7_EM_MG_FD_207223 | JGI IMG/M metagenome (GOLD analysis project Ga0307507, IMG submission 207223) | Populus trichocarpa ectomycorrhiza microbial communities from riparian zone in the Pacific Northwest, United States - 7_EM | ecosystem: Host-associated > Plants > Roots > Unclassified | place...
CACTCGTTTTATTTTTAAATTTTTTTTTTTTTTTTTTTTTTTTTTTTTTTGGTTGTCTTTGATTAGCTTCAAAGTAGGTCACTCCCTCCGCGTGTGTACCATTTTACTAACTAAAGTTGGTTCGGAAAGGGGTGCTTGTTTCTAGCAAACACCTTCTCCGCCTGATGATTCTGTATGCCTGAGATACCTATTTTTCTCATGTCGAAAGTTATGAGCGACCCAGCTCAAACTGAAGGGATTTTACAGAATGGTTCGTCGTGTAATGACCAGGGGTCGGTTGTTGCCCGGGAGGTGAAGGTTATAGCCCCCCCAACTTCGGAACCTAGTATCCCGGGCAGACTTTGGTTCGGTATCCAGGCATCGCGGAGTCTGGACAGCGGTGGGGATGGTCAAACGGATTTTACGGGGGGGGCAAATGGGGCGAGGCGAGAAAAATCATCCGTCATTGGACGCAGTTCCTTGCAAACGCGAATCAAGAGGTCACTGGATATTGATGGCCAACCTAATTTTAGCCATCCCGAGAGCCCAGTATTCGGAAATTATTCGGATTTGCAGTTTCCAGATTGTGAAATTATCGACGGTGATAAGGGTCATGGGAAAGCAAGTGCGTGGGGAGCAAAGATTGGTTCGGTTTTGGCTATACCAATGAGAAGAATTGATTCCCGGAAGAAAAGTATCGATAGTCGGAAGTCCGCACAGAGTGGCCTAGATACGTTGGGGAGGGAACGGAACCCTTCTAAAGCTCAGCCTGACCTCTGCCCGGGTGAGCACGATATATCAATGGGTAGTGTGAGGTCCCCATCGCCTACACACACGAGCATCGAAGAAACACTATATGACGGACAGCCTTCACCCAGAGGAGAGACGCATCATCCTACTTTTCGAAACACTGGTTTTGGCAGCTCGGTAGGAAGCTCTCATCAGTCACCACCTGCTCAAAGCCAATCAAGAATGCGTCAATCTTTCTCTAAGTGCTCCGACAAAATCACAACCTGGGGAGTATCACCTGGGAGAGATAGTGATCGCCAGGGTCAGCCATTTGCTTCTAGAAAATTCAGTCTCTCGGATCCTCCGAAAATCTTTAAATCTCGGCTCAATCGCTTTCTACGACCTGACCAAGAAAACGATAACGAGGATAGAGTTCCAGCTAATGCTCTTCACGATGAAGGGTCTAGCGTGCCCCCAGGTGCTTCCCATATGGCAACCCTTGGCACCTCCACGAATTCAGAACAACTGCCTCCCGTCAAATCAGGGCTTAAGGGCAACTTAGCTAGGGGGATCAACTCTGCACGCAAGCGGATGTCCCTTCCTTTTATATTTGGTTCTGATGTCGCTGTCGCTTACCCTCCCGTCGAAACTCTAGGTTCACGCGCTGTTCCCCCAGAGCCCCCTAGCAGAATGGGAGTTACTCCTAGCGCTCTACCCGGCCATTCCTTTCTTGCCCCCGAAGCCAAGAGTGTTACAGTATCTTCTACACCTCCTTTTCTCGAACATAACCATGTTACCCAAGAGTGGACTCTTCAAGACCTTAGAGATATGAACATAATACAATCCTCACCCCCGGATTTCCCACGATATGAAGACTCTCCACCGCAACCTCCTCCCCGCGCAGTTCCCATCGCTCCGGAAATAAATGATGTGACAACGCCGTTTAAATCCAAAGAATATATCCCAGAGGAGGAAGCCGGTGGAGACACACCCAAAGCATCTGGTGCATCACGGGACATAACTATGCACCACAAAAACTCCTATCCGGGAGACCCGAAGGGTGGACCAAAACTCAGCAGCGATACAAACGAACTAGATACTTCCGCTGCTCTTCGGGGGATATCCCCGCTGCCCGAAGGCAAACCAATCGAACTCCTAGAGGAAGAAGAGAGGAGGAATAGGCGGGACAGTAGGGTCATGGGATTAAACCCCGAAACCATTCCAGGAGATGATAGACTCGCCGGCCAAGCTGATGAAGATGGTAGAAGGGATACGTATGGGGCCGCAATTAGAGAGATTGCAGGGTTAGACCTAACGCTTCGAGGCCCGCCAGCCCTACATTCCAACAACTTGGGCGATGTGAGTGGATCCAGCAGCGTCGCCAATAACTTTCCATCCCCTGTCCTTCAACTTGGATCTAATGATGAACTCGCTGTCACGTTTCTAGTTACCCCTCCCTCCGATTCGTCAGAATCAGGGACTATGGCAGTCACCAGGACTCAACCATACAACCTATTCCCTAGGCCAGGTGTTACCTCGGCCTCAAACACCCTCACAACACAATTTACGATAACCCCGGCTCTCACGGCAGTGCCGACAATATCTACACCGTCCCAATCGCAACAACATCTATTAATATCCCGGGGAATAAGCAGCTCGTTCATAGTGGAGGAATTATCCAGCAGGGTCTATGTCATGGTCGCACCGCAGCAGATGGTCGCCCCAGTGACTGTAAGTCTAGGCAGTAGGGAACCCAGCTCTCCAGAGACACCTCTTCTCGGCAATGGCAGGGGTTTTGATGGTGGAAACCGAGTTAGTGTCAGTACCAATGGTGACGGTGGTGTGAACGTATCTCCATATCACTTGGGCGAGCAGGCGGGAGGAGGGGAGGAAGAGGAGGAGGACGGACAGAGGCGGGGGTAGGAAAACGGGGATACTAATGTTCGCAATGCCTTACAAAAAGAAAACGCGGGGTGAAATAGAAGAGAGTTCTTCTCGTCTTCTCGCTTGAATCGTCTCAGAACCGAGCCGGTTCCTGTATTATCCGATCTTCCCCCCCCCCTGCTAAGGGTTATTTTTCTCCTTTATTTCTTTTTTTGGCCTTTGAGGTGTTTTGTTGGATAGAGGTCGCACTTTTGGTTTCCCTTTTTCTTTTTTCCTTTTTTTCTTTTTTCTTTTTTCTTTTTTCCTTTTTTTCCCTTTCCCTTCTTTCCTTTTCCTTTTCCTTTTCCTTTTTTTCCCTTCTTTTCTCGCCTACTGGCAACCAAACCAGGGGGAGTGGGGAGGGTGGATTTAGATTTCATTTCCATATGTTGTCACTCGCAGGACTATGGTAGTTAATAGGCGAAGGATGTATTTCTGCTATCCGGGCACCAGATCGGGGCATGCGGATGGGTAGGCGAAGATGAGTGGGCGCGTTTGAGTAAAGCTATCTTCTACTCGCATTTGGATGACGGAATGACGTTTGTGAACACGACCGCAATTGCATAACACCAAAGTCTAAGCAAAAAGGCTAGATTTTGGTGGTATGCAATAGCCGTCATGTTCACAAACGTCCTTCAATTGTGAGTAAAGGCAGACACTCAAATCATCGAGCGGTGATTGGTCTAGATGGTGTTTCGTGGTTTGGGCTTAGCGCCGTAGTGTTCGAGCCAAGGCGTGGAGCTATCCTAGCGTTCTATCATATTAAACCACTATGTACATCCTCATGCAAGCATTAATCGCATGGGCCTTCATAGGCTATCACTCGCCTAATTCCATCTCACCAAAGACTATTTTTTTCGTTGATGATTGCTAGTATGATGCCACCTGCTCAGCCAGCGTCACAATTCCCGAATTTATCTCTAACGTGTATATCAAATCTAAACTCAACTATATTATGGTAATTGCCTACGAACGAACGGACCAGCTCGTTCCTCGTCCCTACAGCGCAATTGGGAAGTCGGAAATATATCACTAAATGTGATTCGGCAAACATTTAGTTAAAGAACCCCCCCAGCCTCCCGCATCCCACTAACGAAGAATATGCGGGAGACGTCGGGTATTATCATACCGTGCAACATGCTGTGCATACTGTATATATACTACAACCGTAGTGTACCATCATATTCACGACACTAATAACTGGTGATACGCGACCTCAGGTTTAGGGACAATCCGCTGAACGGGGTTATTACATGTCAGGAATATTGTATCACTCCTATGTTACACACTTATCATTGTACCCCCCCCCCCCGCTGATGGCCTTTGGTCTTGCATATGTAACCCACGACCGGTTTCCAAGCCCTCTCGTTTCTTAGCTCCTGGCGGCTAATATTCTTGCTATGATTGCCTCTTTGAAGAAGACGTAGAGATCTCGTTATTGGAAATCTGTTCTTAATGTCTGTGACTTGTCTTCTCTTGGTTGTTACCTTTTCCTCCTCCTCCTCATTCTTCCGCAGGGATATTATACCTCGTCTGGGAGGGTTCACTTTGAAGCCATGTCCCTGCTTCCGGACCGTGCGCTTCCAGTCTGGCATCCCGACGATATGTATGATTCCAGAAATCAGGATCCATGTGTATGGTAATTCATTCTGTTTACATAATACATATGAAATAGTAGAGCTTGGCTGGGGCATCGAAAACGACTATATAATACATACAGTAGGTAATTGGAAATTTTACCCACCTCCAGGAATACTACTCTTATTGAAAATTAGGAAATGACGGAACTAGAGGGGAGTGCTTTCCTCACACTTCCGCCTGTCAAGTCATATATCTTGCCGAAGATGCGGCTGTGGTTGGATACTTTCGGAAATTATTATGGGGTGGTTTTTTGTTGATTTCAAGTGCCCGGCGCTTTACCCTAGTCCACTCCGTTCGTTCTCTATTTTCTCTTCCAACCTTGCGGATGCAAGAGCTGGAGTGGGTAGCACTTGTGGTCGGGATTATGGATTAGAGGGCACGTTGGGGTCCTGGGGGGCTTGGTCTTCCCAAGTTTCCAGGTTCAAATCCTCGTTGCGGGTGATTGCTAATTTCTCTAGAGAGGATACACCAAAACCTCTTGGAATTTGCTATCAGATTATCAGCGGAAAACAGGTTATCAGCGCAGGACAAGTTCCAGTTTGACAAGTTAACAGAAGCGCAAATACCTCGGGAATACCGAAACCCTGTGGGCTCTCCTCTATGCATGGCCCAATACACGCTCTGCTTTCGCTGTACTAACATTCTTGTTACCCAAATTTCTCTAAAAACTAAAACAGAGTACAAAATTCAAGCTGCTATCAATATATATATATATATATTCTCCTTTCTTTAGGCTGTTCTTCCTCGTGCTGACGTTGTCCTTCGGTCCCTCTTCGCCGCCAAATAGATGACTGAAGTGGTCTTATATCAGTCTGCCCTGCTAGCACATACCCCAGCAAGTAGAATACCAAATATTCATATCAGTATATCTTAGCCTTCCCTCCTGAATGAAGTATGATATTTTTAAATCCTTAAACATGAGTCCCACATGAGTACCGGCCCTGAATTCAGGACTCCTTAGACACAAGGCTTTCTATGCTCACCCTAGATGCTATTGCCTTCTTATCTACCTGTCTCCCCCCAGGACATAAACCGTTCTCAATGATCGCCGACAACCTCCTTTGGGAAAATAGTATTGTGTTTTGGACTGTATCCCTCTGACCAGCTATCTTCCTTAAATCCGAAAATATGAAGAGGTAAATGATCACTAAGTGCTTTAGACGTTTTGTGTATGATATTAGTGCAGTGACGAGTGATGCAAAATTTATGGGTAAGATAACCATAGTGACCCGAGAACCGGACAAAGAAGTCGCAAAAGGGAAATCTTCACTCCAATGAGAGCACCTGGACATCTTTAACAATATCGCGTGAAAGCTTGTTTATCGGATAAGATGGCTTTGGTTCTCCTTCCCTTAGGACACACATAAACCCTTCATCTCGTTACACTATGTTCAGGGCGCCAGGTCGGTATCAATGATATACCGCTACCAGTTAGGTATCCAGTCCATTTGTAAGTAGATCAAGGTGTCCACGAAGCGTGGGAATATCTAGAATAGGTATCTAACCTCTGAACCACCTCCAAACCTAATGTGAGTGGGAGGTGTTTGAATGAGGCATCGTAGTATCCTGCTATCTAGCGATGGGCCTTACTAATAGGGTGGTATGCCAATATTTGCATTACTTTTATAAGGTCTGAGCTATTCACAACGGGTCACTCGCAAAGGGGTTGGATTCGAAAACTACAGGGGGACCCAAAGTCCTCATGGGAATCACGCGAACAGGTCAAAGGATGGGATTTGGAGAAGATATTCTCAATTTTGAAAGCTAGGTTTAAATGTAACCACGAAACTACGAAAATCCGTGCTTGATATAGCTCTAGAGGGTGTTAAAAATCTGGATGGAGGTATCATAGCAAGAGTGGGGGGTCACCAGCCTTTTATAACCTCGGGATAGCGGGACTTGTGACAGCACTGGCGGCGCTCCTCACTCATTCTGCCTTTAGTCATGAAGCACATTAGAATTTAATGGTATCGGACAGGGAGAGGTTTCATGGACGATATTAAGCAACGGCATGGAAACTACAGAGAAAGAAAACGGGGCATTGCTGCTCTCCACCATGCATGCATACAAGCGGTATAAAACAATAAAAAAAAACAGAATAAACAGTCTATGCCAGTGAACCTTCCCCCCAATTTTGAAAAAAGACAAATGCCGGATAACCAACTTACACCTCCTTGCACCACTTGCCCAACCCCGCACGCCCAACTCCAGCCCGCCCCATCTCGAGACACTTCCCAATCTCCACGAGACCAACTTCAACTCTCCACATTCTTCCCTCCCTGCTAACGCCACCTCCGGAACCGCCACCCATAACCGCGGGCACTAGTAGTTCGTATTCCGCCAATCGTTCCCATGCCCCTAGGGCAACCTCTTTGCTCCATAGACGGCCTGCTGTAACACCAGTTGCAGAACTCGCTACCTTTAGGGATGACGTAAGCGCAATGTACTCCGAGTATGCCATCTGGAAGTTACACGTATCCGTATCGGAAATGATATCAAGGCGAGCGGCAGCAATGAGAAGGGTTAGTTCCAAGTCAGTGAGGCCGTCAAGGATTGATAAGATGCTGTCTGGCTCGCCGAGTTGATTGGTAGGAAGCGAGAAGGAGGGGCCGGTGGGGAAAGATGTAGTTGAACTTGATAACGGAAGAATGCAGCTATTGAAGAATGATTTGGGGTCTTTATTCTGGGCGTAGATGCGCCTCAAGTGGCGTTGGAACTGTTTATCATTTTTATAGAGATTCTACATCCCATTCGTTAGTATCTTGGAGTTTAAGAGAAAGCATAGGAAATCACTACCTCTATGTGACTATTCCAAGCCTCAAAACAACGTCGATCTTCGTCGGATGAGCCATTTATTTCCGAGTCAACCTCGTCCATATCTACACCCAATCCTTCTTTGCATATTTCCCAAAAACCCTTCAGGGTAGGGGGGTTCTTGAGATGGACGGTGCGATGGCTAAAACGACTCTTGACTCGCTTCTCTAAGGATTCGACAACGTCTATGCGCGTCGTTGTGCCGATAACAGCAATGGGCGCCTTGCGAGATTGTGCAATATCAAAGAGGTTATATAAAAGTGTTTGACGGGGATGAGTCGCAAAGAGATCAAACTCTTCTAAGATAAAGATAACGGACAAGGTTGTTGTAGTACTTGCCGGATCTTGTTCTGCTGGCTCCTCCCCTTCCTCGTCTGGTGCTCTGAGTTCATCCGGATGGGAAAGGATAGCCAAGATGGAAGAAAGTGTATCTGCGAAATTGGTAGTCTATGGAAAGTGTCAGATTGTGAGAGATTTAGACAAGAGTGGAAAACCTTTACCTTTGGTTGATCTCTTTCATCGAGCTCCATTTCAACACCCAATTGGCGCCATATTTCCCGGAGAGCAATTTTGTCATCCGTCTGAAAAAAGCCATTCAGGCGGACCGTAAGGAATTCACCTTTGTGCTCCTCTGTAAGATCCGAGATAGCGCTTTCTAGAAGCTAGTAGGTGTTAGTTTAAGTCCATCAAGCCAGGTGGATGAAATCTTACAGTGGTCTTTCCGGTGCCTCGAGCCCCAATTATCAACATCGAGTTACCCTCACCTGCTGCGATAGTCTGCTTAAGTAGGTGGCGGACATGCCCGTTGGGAAGTTAGCATCTCTTGTAGATATAAATGATATCGAGTTTTGTGTGCATACCCCTCCTCATCCGAAACGCCAACAAGCTTACTTCGCTTTCTTCCCATCAATTTCGGCATGACTCTCTTCTTCAATAGCCGGATCGACTCTGCCAGGAATTGTTCCATTTCCGCATCCGGAACAGCGTCTGCAGCCGGGTCTGGGGCTGCCATATTTTCACTGACAATCTCTGTACGGGTACGTTTTGGCCGCTCCGAAGCGAAGGGATCTTCTAGTCCTGCTAGGGTAGCCATAGTCTCCTTTGCCGGCGTCATAAGTGATAGCCGCTTCTTCGCCGATTCTCTCTCCTCTTTTCTTAGAGCTCTAGCAGATTGCCCAGAGGCAACAATCGTTCCATCGGTAGCCACAAAGTCCTCGTCAATCTCATGTTCTCCATCGACATCTTCTTCCTCCTGTTCTACTGCCAGCTCGTCCGGCTCCTCGCCCTCCCTGTCCCCCGCTCCCTCCTCCTCAACGTTGCCCTCTTCAGTCTGCCGGGGGATTTTCTTTCTGCCAGCATTAGCTCTCTTTCCCTTCTTCCCAGCACTCGGCGTAGCCTCTTCCGATCCGGCCCCCATTGGCGCTACGGGAGCAATATCGAGGTCTTCCGGGGCCGGTAGAGCCCTCTTTCGCTGAGTTCTGGGCGGACGAGAGCGTGGCTTAATAGTAGTAGCCGGGGTAACAGGGGTCGGAACAACCTTCTTAGCAGGAGGAACCGGCGAAGACCTGGTAGTGGAAATCTCATCATCGCTGCCATCGACCTGAACAACTGGCTTTCTCGTCTTATAAGTAATCTTCGGTCGTCTGCTCTTCGCCTTCGCTTTTAGAGCGGGCTTGGGAACTTGTCGCTGATCCCTTGAAAGCTCGTCCGTAGAGGATGAGGGTGCATCAAAGGGATCGGTCCGCTTATCAGTAGGCTCTACGGATGACCTAACCTCTGCTTCTTCCTTTCCTTTCCCCGCCCCTCCTTCTCCTCCCATCGCATCCTCAGCAACAGCACCATCACCCTTCTTCCCTCGCGGAGTGCTTCGAATCCTAGGCGTGGCGGTAGACTTCCGCGAACCCGGCTTCGCGCTACCAGGAGTGGCGGAACTATCCTTCTTCGCAGAGCTTCGTGTTCGTTTGGTGGTAGTAGCAGCTGGTGTAGACAGGGCGGGACCCGCATTTTCTTGGGATGTTGATGGAGTAGTTAGAAGAGGGGGTAGCACGGCAATGGAGTCCCCGATTACAGACCCGTTTGGTGATTGCGTGCCCGTGGCTGTACGTGCGCGCTTGGCCGAGGATGCCTTCGCGGAGCCCGGGACTTTACGCTTTGGCGGCATTGGGGTATTTCTGGTGGTGATGGATGCGTGGTGCTGGTGTTTATTTAGATACTGCGAAGGAATCCAAAGGTTGCAGCTCTGGCGACAGGGCAACGCGCAGAGGCTCTTGGTGCTTTGGGGCAGGTTGGCAACTGCAGCAGTGCATAAAAGGGTCCGCGCACTGGCACCAACCCATTTTAAACTAGGAGCACCCAAACAGGTTATGCGTGGGGGGAAGAAATGCACCACACATGCTTCGATCCAAATTTGACTCTAATACTACCAGTGCTGTACCGTAACCTTTCTTCCAGTGTATTGATCCTAAAAAAAACCATAATACCTTAAAGGAAAATAACGACAACTGAATAACCTCCGAAGTCTTTTCTTCCTAGACTAGTCTCTCAACCATACCCTTTTCATCTTAGTCTTATAGTTTTGACTATATAACTCAGATATAAAATCCTTCTTGAGACATCCTTCACCTTCATTCAAAGTAAGCCATAATCACATCCTAAGCAGCAGAAACAGAAGATGTCCGAATCACAAGTCTCTATATTACATCGCACCCCTCAAAACAGCGAGAAAAATTTGAACAGAAAGGAACCAAGGCTTACTCGGATGCAGGATAAGAGAAGTCAATACTCCTCTCCAGTCCAGCATTAATCATCTGTGCTGAATTGTGGTGTTCCCCTTTTGCACCTGGCGAGGGCAAATCCACAGGTGTTACACCCCACAGTAGACTTCTGAAAGATCACGAAAAAAACATCTACTTGACAAACAGCCGCGAGTTGCCTTTTTTCCCGTTTCTTTTCTCTCCGGAGTGCTCGGTTTAATTGGGGTATTGCTAGCCACTAAATTAACTCTCCATGCAGCCCCTTAAGCAAAATCCGCAGTTCAGTGCAGCCCCCAATGAGCGTAATCGTTTTATCAATCTCTAAAAAAAATACCTGAGGAGCCTTAATTCTAGACTCTCTTTCGTAACAAAAAATAACAAAAAAACAAATACACATGCCCAGAGGACAATAAAAGTAGTAAATATTGCTCTTTAACCAGAATTCTCGAGTTTGTTAACTATTTAGAACTGGGCACTTTGTAATTCATCATGGAAGACGATGGTCAGTGGTGATGCTCTAATCACAAAAGGGTGAGCCTGATCACCTTTGGTGATTTGTATCCAAATGTCCCTTACATTAGCCACTCAAAGACTTTTGTAGCTAGAATTTACTTCATGGTGGTAGATTGAGCACAAAAGCATCCTTAAAGCTAACAGTTGAGGTACTAGTCTCAGAAAATTGTGACAGTGCCAAATCATCTGCACAATAGTAAAGTTGACAATGGAATTAAACAAAGGACTCAGAAGGGCCAGGTCAGATGCCTCCATAGTATGCATTCTTACTGCGCTTACATTCAACATCCAGCCACTGCACGGCACACACAGATGGCTACTCGACGTGTCGTGTCGTACCGTTTCTAAACCTAGGTCGAACCCCAAACCTAGACGAGTGATGGTCTGTGACGAAATCATAAAACAAATCGAGGAAAAAGTGTGAGGTAACAAACCCACCTTGTTAGAGATTTAGGCTTTTCCTCTGCACTTGTTGTAGTAACCACAGCAGTTTTAGTGGCTACAGCTTGCCCACATTGTGAAGATGCTAATGATAAGACTCCGTCTTCCAAAAAGCGCACGTTCAGATACATAAGCGCACTAGACGAACGCGAGGCAAGATATTGAGCCAAACTTCTTGATCCGCTAAATCAAATCCTTCGAGAGTCTCCAGGCACTCGAACATTTGTAACCAGAAGATAGCACGTTCGGGCTGAAATCAGGAAGCATCTTTCTAGAGAGCAAGGAATATATTCGTCACTCCCGGGGAGGTGTCGTCGAATATCTCCACACCAGGCTAGGCGAAGACACAGCCTCAGATGCAATGGACAGAAGTCTGGAAGCAGACATCCCAGAGAAGATCCTAGGAAATGTATGTATGATCGGAGTAACGACACTATCTGAAGCAATCCCCCGACTGACAAATATACAGGCCCCCGCCAGTCTCGGTGAATATCGATGTGATCCTGGAAGAAACTATAGGAGGCGACAAGAGTTCAGCGCAATGGCCAATGGCACGAGGTTGTGGGACGGTTGTGGCGCAACTCCAGACAAAGAGCCAGCCAGGGTAGAGAGAAAACGAAGTTCAGCATAGCCGTAGATCTCGTTCCCAGAGTTTCTTGAAGCTCGATGAACTATGTGATCCCCAGCAGTCCAAATAGAGCACCCGAATCTCAATGCCGACAATGTTCCTTCACTCGGGACATTGTTAGCGTATTGTCAAGGGCTTGTTGCTATAAGAGGAGGGTTCCAAGACCCGGCCAACCTACTTTACCTTACACGAGCACCTCCAGACTCATCCAGAGCTTTTTAGCACACCTCACGCGACAATAGCAGAAACATACCTAAGTTATCTGAATTCGCGGTAGGTGAATGCTCCATCTACCAGCCCCCTCCTGATCTCCAAAGCACGCCCTCTCTCGAATATCCTTCGTTACATTAGGAAACCCGTGGAAAATGGAGCCCCCAGATTTCCTGAAGCCTTTTGCACTGAAGCTATTTGACAACTACAACAATCAAATATCCACTAAAAGTTTCTTAGAAACACAGAAACCGTGGTCCGCTGTTGACTTCGAAGAGCCCTCCCCTGTCAGTGGTCTACATGGTTAACCCACCTCTCATACAAGCTACTCACGGTGGGCACGATGGAGCGACGGGAATGCCACTTGGAGGGGAAGAAGCCAATCCCGACAAACCAAATAATTACGGCCGAAATGATGGAGGACGGGCTCTGCGCAATAGAAGCTGCCGATACAAGCACTGCTGGGACGCTGCCATGAGGCTAACATCGAGTGAAGAAACCGAGACTAGAGGTGAAAGGAAAATGTAGTGTTCGTATTCGAACTAGCTAATAATGATGTAGTCTAGTGTAGAGAGAAAGGAACGAACTAGATACCGATCTGGTGTGGTCACTCCACAGTGGACCACACTGCGCACAAACCCTGGATATGCCAGTCCCCACAACCATTCTCCCCAGTGTGCCCTAAACTCACGATGGGGTTACTCCATCACCCACCCTAATCTCATCGTCCACCTCTAGAGGAAAAGAAAAATTTTCAACTAGTAAGAAAAAACAAACATCTCCACTTCCTAGACAAATCAGGTAGAAAATGACAATATATTGATGAATCCCGAGTGTTTCCCACGCTCCAATGCCTTCGTGAGCCCATTTGCGACTATTTCATTAGTTCCAACAGAGGAAATCTCAACATCTCCATCCCTAACTAGCTCGCGCAACCAGAAATACTTGACACCCACATTCAGGGTTGAAGGCTTAAACTGCCCGCTCTTGAGACTGGCGATACATGCTTGGTTGTCATTGAACACTGACACTAAGGGTGTCTCTTCCCTCTCATTCTCACTCTCACTCTCACTCTCACTCTCACGCTCACGCTCATGTTCGCAACCATACAGTTCACTCTGTAGCTTTTGAAGCCATAACGCTTCCTCTACTGCCTATTCCGTAGAATTGAATTCTGCATCGGCAGTAGATTTGGCTACTGTTTTCTGCCTCTGAGACTTCCAGTGGATGATTGTTCCGTACTGATCCAGGATGATGAAACTACTCGTTGATCTCATCACATCCACTTCTTCTGCAAAGTCGGCATCTGCATGGACTATGATTTGGGTATTGCCTGCCCCTGCTTACTCCCCAAATGGCCCGATCGGCTCTCCTCCCAAGGTGTAGACGTAGATGTTGTGTGTGACGTAGATAATGTAAAATTCTCTTCACTGTCGCACGGTGTGCTATGATGGATCTGACAAGAAACGACCAACCATACTGCTGGCATATGCGATATCAGGCCTTATTGTTATCGCCACATAGGTTAGGCATCCGACAGCTTCTTGATATTAAGTTTTATCTGCTGCCTCCTCTTCCTCCAAATGATTGTGTAGCTTGCATTTTGGGTCCAGCGGAGTCAGGTATCCCTTACAGTTCTCAATTGGGAACCTCGTGAGAACCCTCACGAGATATGCATCTTGACTGAGATGTATTGCTCTCTTCTCACAGTCCCACTCCATCAGCATGCTCAAGAAAAACTTAACATTTCCGAGATCGTTAATCTTAAACCTCTTACTGATTGCTAATTTCATCTATCTGACTTCCGTCTTACTTCCAATAAGTAGAATGTCGTCCACACAGACGATGATAGTTACTTCAGACTTCGTAGTGTAGATTCCGGCTTTGTACTTAGAACTCTCCATATCGAGTTCGTCTCAGAAATGCACCTTAAGCGTATTGTACCAGTTACAGCCTGCTTGCTTAAGGCTATACAGACCCCTCTTCAGCTGAACCACCATGTTCGCAGTTCTTGTCCCACTCTTGTCACCATTATAGACGTTCCTGAGGATTACCTTTCCTTTTGACAATACAGTTCACTCTTTGGGAAGCTGTAGGTATATGAGTTCCTCTATCTCGCTCTCTAGAAATGCTGTAACGATATCTAACTGAAGTATCTCCTTGTCATCAACAGAAGCCTTTAAGAGAACCATCTCCATTGTAGGAAATGAGATTGTCGGGCTGTATGTTTCCATGAAATGGATACTCAGACATTGTCTGAAACCGTGCTCTACCAAAAGTACTTTGTAGCCTGTGACCTGTCCGTCTTCGCCCAATTTTTCCTGCAGAACCATCCTTTCAGAAATCTTTTGTAGATTTTCGTTTATCTCGTTCGTTGTTGAGACTACTAACTATGTATTGTGCCCTTCCAAAGACTCCAACTCTTAATTAATAGCATCGGTGTACTGCTTTCTGTGCATACCATTAAGGGCTTCCTCAATTGACTTCGGTCTATTCATTACCATGAATGCGTAATTAATTCCCAGGTTTACATCTCCTTCTCCTTCTCCTTCGAGTCTGCTTCCTGGTGATTTTTGTCCAGTCTTACCTTATGTATCCTTTCTTTGCACATCCTACTTCCACTCAGTTTACTGTGTTCATCATCTCGCATTCTTCCTCTCCTTCCCTCTCTTCTCCAGAAAGAACCAAGGGTGCTTTCCATTTCAACTCCCAAACATTCTTGTTAACTCAACTTTGGAGTCTTACGTCTCCAGTTTGACGTCAAGCTTTCTCCCAGATTGACGCTGGACGTTTGTAACAGGGGCACCCTATGGAAAGATGGATTCCAAGGTTGCGACCGCACCGAAGACTCAGGGTCAAAGTAAAGATAAAGATAAATTCAATAAAAGAATCAAATAGTAAAATTTAATATCGTTAAGCCTGAAAGCTTGACTCAATTCAAGTTCTCGAGAATTGATGGTTATCAGGATGGAGTGTTGTTTGTGTTATAGTTTAAGTAGAATAGTTTATAAGCCAACAACACCCATCACGACTCTGACCTCTCGTGAGCACCCTTCTTAGCTTAGGGTTATCCTGACACACTCCTCTGGCTGATTTAACATTTGGAGTTGTCGGATAGCTCAGACATGGTTAAGTCCACAAATTGGAAGTGGTTCTGACAATGTACCTCCAATATAACCACATGAGAGAAAGCCTCTTCTGATCATTGTCATGTAAGTGGCGAATGACAGAAAACTGCACAGTCTTCATGTTGGTAAGACTCTCTGGCCCATCAGCATTATCGTCTTTTATGCAAGCTTCGTAGTCACAGGTTCTACTAATCCAATATACTATTCTTGGTCAACTAGTAAGTTCCCCTGGTGAGATGCATAGTTGTGTTGTTGTCCTTGGACGCTACCCGGAGCCAATACAATGCTGACTACCTCTACCGTGAGTAGACATATACTTCTAGAGTCTAATAACGTTGCCACAGATAGACTACTCTGCTCAGGGTGGATTCCCGACATTTACGGGACTAGATTTCGAAGCAATCTAACTTGTTCCTAAATCTCCCAGTAGACCTTCCGGTGGCTCTCTTACTACCTATAGTAGGCATCTAAGAGCCTCTCTATACCTGTCAGGTGTCTTAAGGAGCCAAAGTAGGTGACCTCCCTCGGGGCGATCACTCGCACATTCCCTCTATATCCTGTGAACAGCATCTGGTCGGACAGATGGTGACAACGTTTTCAGTCTTATGAGCCTATCTCGAATTCTTAGATTTATTATGGAGATTCTCAACTACATAGGGGTTTTGCCTCTGTGTACCACTCATTCATCGTTGCCAGAGGGGGGTGTTGGACACCTATTTCAAGCCCAGGGCCGACTTGAATCTCACTTTAACCATACCAAGGCCCGGTATGCATTTATTTACCAGCGGCTCCAGTAACATCTAATCTCGAGCATACCAGTAGTAATTCTAACATACTCAGGTATGGTTTCTTCAACGAAGGTAGAGTAATCAGGTCTTAAGGTAGGGTAACTGGGACCCCTTAGGTAGGGTAACTAGATTCCGAGTATAGGGTAACTTTATCCTATGATACCTGAAATCTCTACCGAAGTCCGCGTGACACCTCGCAAAGTGTCCACAGAGGTTCATATCGCCCTTCTATTGTTTACTTGAGTTCCGAGGAGTAATCCCTCCAAAAGGTTACCCTGTCTAAAAATGTACCTTTCGCTACCTTTGTGTTAGGGGTAGCCGGTATGGTAACTTATAATACCGGACTAAGCCTTATGGTCGGGGGGATGCTATAGATAGAGAATCTTGTCTAGGAAGGCTTGTAGTAAAGTTTAACTAAGTTCGTCGCGTAATGTAAAGATAATGAGGTAATAATAGATTGCAACTTATTATATTGATAAGATCTCTTCTCCAGTGCTTTTTCATCTTGTTTTTAAGTGAGGGAGGCACTTCAATATTTATATTCCGCGTCTGAGTGTTCGTGGGCTACATGTTCTAACTATACTAACTAAGTATCGACCGAACTAAGTTCTCTGAACTCGTAAGTGCGAACACCTCTTGACCCTGACAACTGTTCGACTCCATGCTCACATTATGAAGACATAGACTACCATATTATGGTAAGGGTGTGTCAATCCCGCGAGTGATAGGCCAGTCTAGAGTACACGTAGCCGACTAATGCCAACGTAATAATGTCCCTTCACCGAACCGTATATGAAGTGGCCAACTTCAAAGGCGTCAGACCATTTAATGCGCGAGAGTCTGTCACTGTCTGCGCATCAGGTTTCCGAACTGACTTGTGGCAGCAATCGCTCGAATACCAATCTGCGCTCACCATCTTATGTTCGTACTGACTGGTTCTGAGCGGGCCCGGAGATCTCCGCTATGTGTCTTCTGGTATCGTCATATGATATTTTACTTAAATGTTTATTCTGATTCTGTCCGTCATCTTAGGGAACTTTCGTTCCTACCCTATTGGCATCCTAAAACGGGAATGCACACTTAATTCGCTCAGATGCCTTTGCGCTATTATCGCCGTCATGTTTATGACTTGTCGCATAATTATATTTTAACTAATAATACTTATGACGCGGCTGTGAATTGAATACGTGACCTTATAGTCGGAGGCACGTGACAATCATCTTAAGCTTGACCGAGACGTATCTCTTGTAGTTGTTGACTAGTTGGTACGCAGGGGTCTGTGCGTGAGTCTTATGGGTTTGGATTTCTTGGTATGCCTAACATGAGCTCCCTCCTCTTAGGTTTTGTCTCTGAATACCCCTTTTGATATTCTTTTCGAACTCGAAGCAGTAGGGTAAAAAACCTCATGCGTTTGCTTGGTCACATGAGGAAAACCTTCCTTCTTCATTCGACCTTCCCCCGTCCGGGCATCTCTGGGTTTTGCCTGTGAAACTCTTTTACCAGCTCCCGCGCGTTTCCTAGCCCTTCTGGTGGTTCCCATGTATTTTCGTCCTCAGCACATCCTTTCCATTTGACGAAGTAACAGAGTTCTTTGAACTCCTTATTACGTCTTTGAATTTTCCTCGTGTAAGTGATAAATTCACTTTTCACGATTTTTTCTACCTCCCCTTTGAGGTCTGCTTCGATATCTTCTGGAACTCACTGGGGCTGTTTTCTTCCTTCCTGTACTGATGCTCGGTAAGGTTCGAACAACGAAACATGAAATATTGGGTGGATTTTCCACCTCAGGGATATTTCTAGTTGGAAGGCGCGCTCTCCTTTCTTGACTTCTAATACTTTGAACGGGCCGTGCATTCTGGGACTTAATTTTTTGGTCGGTCGCTTGGTGCGAATGTTTTTTGCATTTAGCATTACCAAGAGTCACAAACGGTGACTAGGCAAGGCAGACTCTCACATGACTAATAGTTATTAGTCATCGATTTGTTATCTTTCACACTATGAGATCAGTTGACTCATAGGTTTTCACA
>Ga0307507_10006628_pt1 | contig 17573 bp, 13 predicted proteins | sample 7_EM_MG_FD_207223 | JGI IMG/M metagenome (GOLD analysis project Ga0307507, IMG submission 207223) | Populus trichocarpa ectomycorrhiza microbial communities from riparian zone in the Pacific Northwest, United States - 7_EM | ecosystem: Host-associated > Plants > Roots > Unclassified | place...
TTGGGTAGCCACTATACCCAATTCGCTGTCCTTATACCCAATTTGCTGCCTTGGCCCCTGCTAGCGTAACACCCCCTGCTAGTAAAATATTCAAAACTTAGGCGCTGTACCTTCGTAAATCCAGAACTAGCGAATTAAAGAAAGCCCTATGTCTTCTTTTGGTGGGGTACCAAATGGATGGGGTGTCCGGAGGTACTCGTCCCAGGCAAGAGCACCCCCAGCGGTGGATGAGATGTCTGGCCTACGCGCGCGGGGGGTGCACGGACGATCCATGTGTGTTTCTAATCCCTGCATTCGGGAACTTGCCGGAAGAAGGAACAAGCAAGCTAGTACATCCCTACCCCGACACCCCGAAGAGTGCCAATCCTGGGCCGTAATGAGGATTGAAGATAGACATAACCCAACCCCCCCCCTAACCTCTCCTAAACCTTTAAAGGCCTTCTTTCCTTTCACAAGGCAAGATAGTCATTTATCTAGTTGCTGGTCAGCGAAGGGAAATTTTCGGAAAGAAGATATTGAAATGGCGACCGTTTTTCTGGCTGACAACCACGACAGAGGCACGGGAGGAGGGAGCCAACACTCTCCGAGGGAACTATTAACTCCAAATTCCGAATTGAGTCAAGAACAGTCCAAGTCTTTCTTCTCAGCATGGAAGCCAGTTTGGTACACTGGTTGGCATACGGGTGTTTCAGCCTGTGCCACTTCTGTTGTGGTTGTACTATTTATAAACATTGGTTTGACAATTTATGCTGTCACGTATCCAAAGTACGAGATGGAGAAAGGGATTACGACATTATATACCGGCAGTTGCGACAAGAGCAGGAAGATTGGCCTGTGGCTACACTTGGTAATAAATGCCCTTTCCACACTGCTATTGTCAGGGAGCAATTATACCCAGCAATGTCTCGCAGCGCCGACTCGCAGCGAGGTTGATGCCGCGCATGCGAAGAGACGATGGATGGACATTGGGGTCCCGAGTGTTAGGAACCTGTTCAGGATTAGGCCCGGTCGGGGGTTGTTATGGATTGTTATTGGGCTCACGAGCATTCCGCTGCATTTGCTGTATGTTGATATTCCTGTTCATGCACCAGTCCTGGCTAATTGGAAGATTGCAGGTACAACTCGGCAGTTTATACTTCGTTAGCGACGACTGATTTCCTAGTAACTGTTGTGACCAATGACCACTTTGAACCCGGAGCGTACACGAATATGACAGAGGCATTGAATGGCTACTTCCAGATGCCATTCAACACCCTAGCCGGTGCCAAATACGGGTACCCTGATTTCCCGCTGTTTAGCGGTGTACTCAAGGAATACGATTCAAACCCGACCAGTTACGAAGACCTGACACCTTCTGAGTGCACAAAACTCTACAACACCGACTTCATGTCCAGCCACAGAAATTTATTCCTGATCACTAAACATAGTTCCAACACCACCCACAACAACACCCTCCTGGACATGATCGATGTTGGAGGCCTAGGGGTCTCGCCAAGTAATTGGATGTGCTCTTACTACCAAGCCGGTGAGCCTCGAGTTTACCTGTGTACCTCTTTCCCATGCAACTCCAGCGAGCTAGCGTCAAACGTGACGAGTGGGCTCCCATGGTGGGTAAAACTGACAACGGGAGAGGAGGTTGAGATAAGTGGATGCAAGAGTGAGAGGATAGCAGAGAAGTGCAAAGTGCAGTTCTCATTAGATATCATGATTGTAGTTATCTGCTGCAATCTTGTTAAGGCTTGCTGTATGGTAACGGCAGTCGTTAGATCTCGAGAGCCTACTCTGGTCACCTTGGGTGATGCTATAGACTCCTTTTTGAGAATCCCAGACCCCATGACAATGGGGATATGCTTTGCCGATCGACGGTTCATTGAGAGAGGGTGGAGGCATGGGGGGAGGACTGGACCGAAGCAGTGGAAGCAAGAGGGAGTGAAGAGGTGGTGGACTAGCGTTAGTAAGACGAGGTGGATGGCTTGCATGTTCTTCTGCTTGATAATTATTGTTGCCGCTGGGGTCGCACTTCGATTGGGTGTCCGCAGTGAGGGGACCATCGGGAACACGGATCTTAAATCACTGTGAGTGTACCCATCCTGCTTTAACACTCCTTTCGAGCAGAAGGTTAATGAGATGAGACAAAAGGTGGGCCAGAGGTTTCGGCAATGTAAACAGTGTTTCCCTAGTCGCCTTACCCTTATTGAGCACAACCCAATTAATCCTCCTAGCTAACCTTCCACAACCAATTCTCTCATTCCTCTACCTAACCTACAACTCCCTCTTCACCTGCATGCTCTTGAGCCACGAATGGTCCCTCTTCGGTCATCACCACCGCACCCTCCGCGTTACATCTCCGCGCCCAGGCCAGCGCTCTACATACTGGTTACAAATGCCTTACATCTACGCCATTCCTCTAATGACCCTCAGCGGTCTCCTCCATTGGCTGGCCTCGCAATCCATATTTCTAGCCGTAATTGAGATATCGGACCCGCTCGAGAAAGAGGATCCAGCAATGATGGCCACCCTGGGGTACTCATGTATTGCCATTGTTTTCGTGCTCACGTTGTGTATTTTTGCCTTGCTGGCCGCCATCGGGATGGGGTACAAAAGGTTTTCTGCGGAGACCGCTACTGTGGGCAGTTGCTCCGCAGCAATTTCGGCCGCGTGTCATGTTTGGGGGGAAAACCTGGAGGGGGTTGTAGCGAAGAAGGTACGCTGGGGAGATGTGGGGATTGCACCAAGCCTGGGGGCGAGGCATCTGACATTTTCGAGTGGGGAGGAGGTTAGAAAGCCTATATTTGGAGAGCTTTATGCAGGAACGGGGCGAAAGGGGGAGTTACCAGCTATGATTACAGTTTCGTGAGGTTTAATTCCCTACTCTTAGAAAAAACATGGAATGTACAATGTCGAAACTACATATATTCAGCCTGAGGTGTTTGGTGCACAGTGGGGACTATATTGAATATTGTTTCCGTAATCAAGATAGACTAGGTTTGTCTAAGGATTTGTAGATTTATGCTGTAATTAGACAATAAAGCTGGATAGTTCGGCGCGAGATCATGAAACACCACCCGCCAGTTCCTGATCAGGCACTGCCAGGGATCTCTCGAATGAGAATGCCATCCACATTACTGTACTTACCTTTACTGTACTTACCTTATCACCTTCGCTACCTGTGGTGGATAAATTTCAGGCTCCTAGATATCACTACTCAACCCCGTCAATCCTCCTCTCCTAGAGCACCCTAATGAAGCCCCACCATTCCTTAGAGAATCTCGTAATGCCTGCAATAGAAACTCGAATAATGGAATCGTATGCTATTTGGTAGAGAACTTCCCAACTTAAAGTAACACAGCAAGGTGAGAGCTGCTCAGCTCGCCCTGAAGACACACAATCTGAAGACACAAAGGGGAAAATATAATCAGAGGTTATAGGAGGAGGAAGCTTTCATGACCTAGCACAAGGTTCATTTGTTCGAGCTTCTACGGTGTGAGTACTTACATAAGTACCTATTCCGGTAGGCTAACACTTGGCCGAAGTTAAACGATTCGTTCGGAGATGTACGATTTCTACTTCAGCTAATACAACAGTGAAATCTCTAGTTTATCTATATTGTACGGGAACCGTGACTAATAGGATACGGCGGCCTATAACGACCAAAACCGCCACCACCGACAAATCTTAAAACTTAAAAATCGTAAAACCTAAAAAGTCCCTCAAACATCAAATTTCACAAGCGATAAGCTAATTAATAATTCTCATTGGTATCATTGGGTTTTGGCCAATATTTTGTTGTAGAATAATGGAAAAAGAGGAATTAAAGTGAACTTAAAAAAACCAAAATGGAAAAAGAAGTAGTAAAACACGAATTACGAGGAAGAGAGTATACTAACAATAAAAGATACTAGCATTCGTTACGGGAGCTCTAGGGCGTGATTTTTGAGATTCCCTGGCCGAGCCCCCCGCCCCGCTCATTCCCCCAGATAGACTTCCTTCCGTCCTGTAGGCACCTACAACACCCATGTCTGGAGTATGTGTCTCAGGCTATACTGCAAGGATGTCGGTCCTTTGGGAAAGAGTACTGTCTAAGATGGTGACTGCAAGTTGCAACTGTCCTCTATGAATCAGTAACTCCCAAACTGTACCTGCAGCCCTCATCTGTAATCTGCAGTCCTCGCTATTACCTATAGGGCCCAAAGGTTACTTGTACAGCTCGCCAATTACTTGCCGGGCCCGCTTGTCACCGGTAGGGCCCGCTTGTCATCTGTAGGGCGTGCCCGTCATAGTAAAAATCCAGGGTCCCAGCCTAAAGACAATATAGCTGGGTGATTGACGAATGGCGGTCGACGATATAACGATGGCGAAATACTGTAGGTAATGGTGGAGCAACTGGCTCATAAACAAACCGCCAAGATCAAAGCTACTATCGAGAGTTCGATCACCAACGCACAACTAATAGAAAGGAAAACTTCTTTGCTCCAATGCTCACGACTTCACAATGCTCAATAGCTCACAGCTTGATGCTCTGCCCCACACGATCTATCTAACTGACAGTAAAGACAGGAGTATATATAACACATGAAAGCCTTCCGGGCTCCTCTTCCTCTCCTTCCATTAATCGCGACAGAGATCCATTCTCTTCCATGTATGACATTTCTTCCATGCATTATTTCTTTTCTTCCACGCATGCTTCCTTTCCTTCCATCCGAAGGACAATCATGCTAACAAGGGGGGGAACGGGCTTCATGAGGGGGCCCTTCGAGCTCAGTAGCCTACTTGAATCTGACATCTCCTTTACCAATCCAAAGCGCATATCCGGTGGTTTGTCGAATGATAATAGCATAGGCTGTGCCTATGCTCAACATGCCGAGTAGCATCAAAGAACTCACCCCTAGTGAGCGCATTTATCCATAGCACATGTGCCCTGAACCTCTCTGTCTGAATGTTAACGGATCAGGTGTGTGCTTATCTGTAGCATTGTCTGCATACCTGATAAGTTGAGTGTGTCGAGCAGCATCCAATAATTTCAACATGTTATCCCAAGATACTTGTATTCCCTACCCGCCCTTCCTGGCTAGTCATCCTTAAATTTGACAGCAGCACTAGGGTGATTTGTCAGGATACTATAGCCATTCGTTTGGAAGTATTCAATTTCCACTTCTGCTAGTATAGCAGTGAAATCTCTAGTTTATCTCTACTGTGCGGGAATGGTGTCTTATAGGATATGTCTAGACATGTTCCGGATAAGTCAGACTCTTAAGATGCCAGTATTATGTGTATGAGAGTTGGAAATCCATTATACCCTAGTACTACTATTACTCTTCATACTCAACCTTTAATTCTAGTTGACCTTGATACATCAATAATGTCGGAAGAAGGTTCGCTCCACCGTTGTCATTCAACTTTCATCAATGCAATTTGAGATTTTGAATTTCAAAGTATTGAAAATCAACTAGGCTGCAAGAACAATATGCTCTCAATCACAAAGTTTCTTTCTTTCTGCTTCTTTATTTAAGGCCTATTTTACTTTTAAATTACTCGGAGGACTGCCGTGCTAGGCTGGGACCGCCAGGCTCTACACATTTGGCCTTTCTTAGTATTGTGAGATCCGTGTGATAGTGGCTGTTTAGACGGACGGCTGGGGAGATGGGAGGACGGCCAGGATTGGGCAAGGAACTATAGGGATATTAGAAGAGGGTAGGGTGTAGACAAGGACAGTGAGGGGAAGACACAGAGGCAAGGTATTTGGAAAGACGGCCAAACACGTGTCGACAAAAATGAGGGGGACGGCCGGGGCTGAGTAATGACAGCCGGGGACGGCTGAGAAAATATGAGTGATATATGCCGATGCCCTGTAACTGAGATAGTAAATAATATTCCTGCGAGAAAGAGAAGAAGATTAAATAGATTATCAAGTGCTGCAAGTGTTAAGATAAAACTAAACAAATCATTCTGCTACGAGTCTTATTTTTCTTTCGAGTACTTCCTTAAGTCCTTGCTTTAATTCTTGTGGTGATATCCTTATAAATATAAATAAAAGCTATTGAAGTGGTGATGTCGCAAAGAGCTGATGGAGCTGAAGTTGACTCGCAGCATAATGCATATGATTTTCCTGAGATCCGGATATTCTTTAGTTAGTTTACGCACATGACACATGATTTGCCGGATCATAGAACATGAGCGAGATCAAATCGTGATGTCTCTTTCATACCCGCACATTTGGAGGGCATAGGCCACAGGGACAACTGAGGACAATGATATATCAGGATGGTTGAAAGGGATCAGGGTTTTTCGAGTTCCGGGAGAATTTGGTGTTAGTTAGTCGGAGTGTGATATCTCCTGGCTTGTCTTTAACTAGTAAAGGAAGAAGGTAACCTTGACTTTTTCTGCACGGGAGAGGTTTTTTTTTCTTTGTCATATCTTTTTCAACTTTAAATTCATGAATGAGGGTGGCTTTTTTGGGTGGCGTATGCTATGTATCAATATCTAAAGCTTGCAGTGATAATTAAATTTATTGCTTGCAAAACTCTGCTTGTTTAAGCGATATTTTAACTTTTTTTCGATTTTCAAGTTTCGATTTTCAAGATTTGTGTGTAGCGGCGGTTTTGGTCGTTATAGGCCGCCGTAAATAGGACATGACCAGACATGTTCTAAATAAGTTAGACTCTTAGGATACTAGTATTGACTCTATGGCTTGGAGGTTGGCCATACCTTAGAGTTGCTATTTCTTTTCATACTGAGCCTTTCATCTCACACAATTTCAATACATCCATAATCGCAGAAGAAAGTTCCCTCCACCCTCGTCGAGCAACGTTCAACACAAGCTTAGACCCCGAAATTCAAGGAATTTAACATGGAAGATGTCGAACGAAGGATATGTTCTTGTTCACAAAGTTTCATTCTTTTCATTTTCCTCTATCCTGTTTGTCTCTTCAGGCTTTGTTCCACCCCTGCTCTTTCCCAGAAATCAGGTCAATCGGCCTATCTAAGTATTGAAAAAATCTCTGCAATAACACCCCCCTCAGCAGTTTCCAAGCGATATATTCAAGCAAGGGTATTTATGTCCTCAAAATCCTAGCTATAGGACGGTAAACCCCCCGCAGTCTGTCCAGTCCTCCCCTTCCCGAGCGTAGTCCATCCTTCCACCTCTAAAAGAGGGGATATTAGCTGTAGTCCGTCCCGCTCCCCCTGAAGAAGGACTGGCTTGACAGCTAGTAACACAGGTCATGACATTACTGTAAGCTTTACAAGGATGTGGTTGTCTCTGAAAGTTACGGGAGCATGAAGGATCGTTCAGGAGCGTTGCAGATTATTCGAGAGCTTAATGGATTATTTTAATAGTTTAGCAGTTTATTAAGCAGATTCTACCAACACGTCCTTCCTTTGTTATCACAGGAGTGCACAGAGGAATCAAGGTGCCAAACCCTACCAACCACTCACCCTCCAATCTCCATAGCCCCTAACATATTACCAACACACACACCCCACAACGGCTCCCTCTCTTTCTCATAGTCCACCCACAAAACCCCCGCTACCTTGACATGCCCGACACACTCCGCAGCGTTCAGGGCAGTAAACCCATTCCCATCACGACCGTGCGCATCCACACCCCTCCCCAGTAGACACATAACATCCCTTATCCTCCAGCTCTTCGGAGCATAATATAATACCATCAAGCCCGCCTTATCCTACACGTCTAGCCAGGGCCTATTCCCGATAACGATCTTAACCTTTTCCGGCACAAGTACGGCTCGTTGGGGACCGGCATTCTTGTAGCCTAAGATAAGCGGAGGTCTCAATAGTTTGTTCCGTGAAGTTAAGTCAGCTCTTTAACTGCACCTTCCAAAGTGCAGCGCAGCAGCGTGGCCCACGCCTAGTTCTTGGTCCGCGCGCCCGCGTCTTTCGTGAGTAAGCAGGCGCACATGCCTTATGATCCGCAGAGCTTGGACCAATGTACCGGCATGCTACGTCATTGTGTGTGGGATCCGGGGCTAGTGGGAGGAGTTCGTTTGGGAGCTCCAGAAGTGACATTTTGCTTTTAGCTCTCTAGGTCGCCCGTTCGTGGTGGCTAGTTAGCGAGCGAGGGAGGTTGGAGTAGAGTTGTGGAGGATACTTCGTGTGGCGTGGGATTGGGGTGTTACCCTAATACCTTAGCCGAGTGGGGTGGGGCGGGGGTAACCCTGGTCATGTTATTATGGTTCTCGAGGTGTGAAACCTACAACCATGGATGGTATGGGTTCAAGAATGGAAGAGCGTCAACCATGTGGCACAGTGAAATGCAACAGTGGCTGTGCAATATTATTGCCAAGACTGTGAATGATTGACTATGAAGAAGTGTAAATAATGTAGAATGTAGGATGATAAATTAACTAAGTATAACAGTTTGAGAGTCTGAAACTCTGTGATGGCTTCTATAGGCCTTTGTAACATTCTCCTTAAATTCTGGAGTACCATAAGCAATACTTTCATGGTATGCTCTCATCATTCTCTCTGTATGTGCCCAAAACATCCAAATTACTATTGGTTTCACTGAATCCAAACACTTAGGCACCATTTTACCCGATGCACGAATATTATATCCCCACCTCGTACGAGTATAGCGCTTTGCTGCCCTACAATAGTACTCAATAAAATTACACTTTTAATAGAACTTAGGAAAAAAGTTTACAAGATGGCCAGTTAACTCCACCTCTTCCTCTATAATTGACTTCTCTGTGCCTTAAAATCTGGGTCTCCACAACCCACAGATTTGTCGCATTGCACTATAGAGAGTTGTTTCTTGTTGCTGTCACTATATCTCCTTCGTTGTTAGCTATGAGTGATAAAATACTAATTACTCAGCATTTTTATGTTGCATCACACTGCCAAGACCTATAGTTTTACACCAAAATCTCGCATTTTAAAAGCTGTATTCCCAGTCTCACATTTGCTATTACAATTTAACAAAACTGTACTTATATTCTATTTCATTACAACATTATTGCTACGGTTTTTCTATTTCATTTGGGCCAGTATTGGGTTGGGAATACGCGTTTGAAAACCCTCCTCAATGAGGTTGACTTTTTTCCATTCTCGCACTATACAGACAAAAGAAGAGAGTGAGACTTAAACGACAACAGCGTCAGAACAATTTAAGAAGAAGAGTAGGAGTATAGAAATGATGAGGAAGAGCTCAAGAAGAGAACTATGAATTTATTTTATTGGTCAAGTGGAAGTAGAGGGTGAGGAGTAGCTCCAAAGTATTTAAGATTTTGCATGAGAGGAAAAAAGTGACCCGGAGGGTACGCGCGCAGGTTTTACGTGTCCAGAAATAGGGCGTGATTCAGATAAATGGTGATTGGAGACTTCTGCCTATTAAGGTTTCGAGACATGGCAGATGCAAAAGCATTGACTTTAGTTCCAATCCCTTGTGTAACCTTATCCAAAGATCTCGTGAATCACGTACAGCACCTGCACCGGTGGGCGATGCTCCTTGAGTTGGATGAATAGATATCATAAAAGTATGAACTTATTTGCGGTGAGCAAAATAATCCGGTTGCCAAGAAGTAGTAGCCTGCAAATTTTCTGTGAGAGACATCTTGGGCAATCAGAGATTTTGCTCACAAGTGCATCAGTTACTGTACCCGGGGAGGGACGAAAGAATTAGAAAACATAACCCTTGTAACCATAGAGATCTATCTTAGGTCAGCAGAAATTATTTTCCGATTTTTTTGCCCCTACCCGAGTATATGAACTGCGCCCCTTCTATTGTCTGATATCTCACTTGACCAATCCAGCGGCATCCTGCGGACATCTTAGGGGAGAAGCGTTTCATTCGAGCCCTCCGCGCCGGATTGAATTGAGCGGGAATGTCTCATCAAGACATCTGACATTGCATAGAGGCGAGGCTCCCAAGGCTATGACTAAGCATGAGTGTTGCCAAGGAACTGCAAGTGGTGTACGAAACTCCCTGCTGTGGCAACGCAACGTTGGTGTTAGGACATGCTAGCAGTCTAGGCGAACGCTTTAGCAAGCACCAAAGTTCGTGCAGGATGGGCAATTCGCGACCTCATCCTTTGAATCACAAATAAAAGGGAAGTAATTGAAGCGCAAACCACTTAATGGCACGAAACATTGGCCATTCTATCGGTTTCTCAAGGAAGAAAAAATAAGATAGAGAGCGAAGTGCGGTCTTCTCTCCGAATGGAATACGCCGCCTCCAGCGACTAAATACAAAGTGAGTGAAAAAGAAAAAAAACGGCGCCTATCGGTTAACCCCACCCTCAGGCATATCAAGCCCGATACCGGCATCTTTGACTCGCGCACTGATTGGCATCTGTCCTCCCGGTACCCTGGCATAATACCCCCTAAGTCTACTGGTAGGTTGTCGATTACGGCAGGTGTCACAACAAAGACGTCCAGTTTCTGAGGCTCAATCAGCGGCTATCCCCAGAAGACTTGGCCCCTCCTCCCCCTTGAGCAGTGTTCGCAACCGGCCAGACCGGACTGGGAGGGCAGGAGGCCGTCCGCACTAGGCCAGACCGCCGGCTGTTGTACAGTATGGCAACGAACGGTTGATGGGTAAACAACCGTTCGCAAATAGTCGACAACCGTTCCTGGAGGCCTGACTGTTACGATACCGAACGGTTGACCCTTCCGTTCCGGCCGAACAGGCCCTTAGTGTGGAGTGGGGATTTGGGGTGAGGCTGACACAATAATTGAGTGCGGGGGGGGCGGGCCGGGGGCAACCCTGACTATGTCAGGGCAGAGTTAAGGTAGCGACAAACGAGGATAAAAATACCCAAATGGCAACAGTGTCCGAGCTATGTAATAAGAAGAATAGGACCATAGAAATGATGGAGAGGATCCTAGGAAGAGAATTATGAATCTATTTTCTTAATCAAGTCAACGTAAAGAGTGAGGGGTAGCTGCAGCATTAAAGATTTTGTATGAGAAGAGCAAAAAGTGAACTGGAAGTGGGTTTTGCTTGTCCGGGGTTATGAATGGATAAAAGTACGACCACACGTCGGTCACTGTACCCGGGTAGGAACGAAAAGATCTGAACACATAACTCTTACCTCCATAGAGACTTACATTAGATCGGTGGAAATAGTTTTCCGATTTTTTCGCCCCTATCCGAGAGATGAATGGCGACCCTTCTATTCTTTGATACCTTGCTTGACCAATCCAACGATACCCTGTCAGATATCTTATGGGATATGGCTTTTATTTGAGCCCTCTCCATGTGAGAATTTATTCAGTGTTCCCAACCGGCCAGTCCATCCAGCTTTAAGTACGACCAGACTAACATAAGCTTTGTTTTGAGTACTGTCACCTGCAGGTTTTCGAGTGATAAGGTATGATTTTAATATGAAACCTTGGTGGTAGGTGAAACGAAACTCCAAGCACATTGCGATCACTAACTGAGCTTTTCCTGGATATCTGCACGCTTTACCTAGGCATTTACAGGCTTTGCCTAGGCATTTGCAGGCTTTCACCTACTGTAGGCATCTGCGGACTTTGCCTGGGCATCTGTAGGCTTTAGTGGTTTTGACCGGACTGGCCGCTTGGGATCACTGAATTTATTGAACGAAAAGGTCGAACCAAGACATCTGACACTACCCTAGGAATGGAAATTTCGGGTGCTACTTTCCCTTAAACCGATGAGACATGCAGATTCCGCTTCTTCCGTTTACGGCAGCTCTATGCTGTGGCTCAGTAGTTTCCCAAGCAAAAATTGTGAAATATCGAGCTTTTATTAGTGGAAAGTTGCTGAGCCACAGCATAGAGCTACCGCATACGGAAGGAGCGGAATTTGCGTGTCTCATCGGTTGAAGGGATATTAGTGCTTAAAAATAAGTTACGATGCATGTGTGCAAGGTGAAAAGGGACCAGAACTAAACAACTGCAACACGACCTTCGCTTGTGAACGCCGACCCTGAAGTCAACAATGACCCCAAAATCGATCATCGTCGCCTACACAATAGGAAGGAACAGGACAGGAGAAGGAATGACTGTTTTTGATTTTTGATTTTTTCGTACTTCCTTAGAGTGTTCGCAGTAGAGATTGTACTCTTTAGCCCATACGATTGCCTTGCTAGTTTGCATCTACTATAACTTATTTTGAGCGTAAATAGCTACATATCTTAATTCTCCATCTTTCAAAGTACTTAATGCCACACCGGTAAAAAGGAGTGTTTATTCTTTATCGATATAATGCGATGTAAGTTTTATTTACAGAGGCTGCTACATCTAGGTGAGCGGTTACCCGGCAATGATCTGTTTCTCTGTAAATGCTCTTAGGGCCCCACAGTGCCCCGTCTCGATTTCTCCATGAGCTGTGCCCTTAAATCTATCGCTGATTCACGTTTCCATCGGACGATTATAACTATTAGTAGTACTCCACCCCCATATACTGAGCCCGTAACAGCCCAGAACTTAGATAGGTATATAGGGCTCTCGTTGAATTCCCTTATGTTGTTCATGCCGAAATACTGAGAGAGTTTTTTGTCAGAAAATACTCGAGTCACCGACAGGGGGTAACATGCCGAAGTAAAACAGCTGAGGGGAAGAAACGCCAGAAATAAGACACTGAGAATAGCTAATTGGATTGCTTGCACAGCAAGCCCCGCGCTCCAGTCCTGTCTGTACTCGGCACTGGCCATAGAATACTCTATCCTCCTTATCCCTGTTGTTACTTCTAGAACCGCTCCTTTAATGTTGTCAGACTTCAAGAATTCAAAAAGCTGTTTGGTCATCAGCATTCTTGCTCAGAATTTAAATAAATGAATCATACAATTTCTTTGCTAATCCCCATGTTTTCTACCAGCATTTTAAATTTCTCAATCAGGTATTTTCTCTCTCGAACAACTTGGTCAATAGTGTCCAAGGTATCCGGCCATATCTGTTCGGGGTTTCCCAAGGGGATAGGGGTTTTAGCCATATTCTGGAAGGGGTTTTGCCGGAGCGGATATATCTCCTCGCGATCTCTGGTTTTTCTCTTGTAGCTTATCGAAAATATGCTGTGTATGTCCCGAAGCACAGTAATCTGTCGTTCAGCCACCCTAATTGAAGCAAACAAACCTGCCGAAAGCCTGTTAAGGGAAGCAAGGAGGTCTCTGACTCTTTTTCGGAACACTGTTTCTCCTAGATCGCTCATAATCCTCATTCCACTTGATTTTCCTTCTTAGTACGACCCATATCTAGTGATAGTTTTAGGTTCAAGGAGGTTACCGTCTGAATTCTCGCCATCCCTTGTGTATCCTCGTAGCTTTTTGCGTCTAATATCATTTGGTTGATATCTTCCTCCTGGCCGCACTCCAAAATTAATTCTTGATACATTCGGTTAAAGGGGAGAATTTACTAACTAGTTTACACAAGGAAGCTTGGAATTTCTCCAATGTCCATACTTCCGACTCTGTACGATTGGCAATCATCTTAATCGTTACGTGAAAGGCGCCCCAGTGCACTGCTGAAGATGGTGAAGTGGGACTTGGTTTCTGGCATTATCCTCCTTAGATATAAACGTTGCCATCATATCTTCAGAAATTACTTAGCAATCACGCTTAGGTTAACAGTGGGTAAGAAAATATATCTTACAGTTATCGAATATCATATATCGTGCCTAATGCACTAATATCTCCCCGATATCATCTTTGTCCTCACGGCTCATCGCGGCACCGCGGCCGGGAACGTCAACTCCCAGGCGCCCGAAGTTTAGGAGTTCAACGCTCTCGCTTTTGGGACCTAGCGAAGTAATACTACCTGATCTCCCGAAGTATGGAAATGAGACGAAAAAGATCAATCTATCTTTCGAAGAACTTGACTTGGACAATTCACATGATTTTTTGGCCGGTACCCGTAACGATATACCTGTTCTAAACCTTTCACAACCAGGCAGTGCTCGAACTCTTTCTGAATGTGCATCCCCGAAAGTAGCCGCATTTCGAAGGTGGAGTTCTTGCGCCATCGAATTTAGCAAATCATCATCCTGCCTTTAGTAAGCAATGGCCTTAAAGGATAAATTGCTGCCAGCCCATCCAGCAACTTACATATGTATCGTAACATTGGGGAAAGTCACTTGAAAAAACCACCTCAAGTATTAGCATCTAGAGGATAAATTCGACTCTCATAGAAGCCAGCCAGTTGTCTGCAGCACGGCATTACCCATAGCACAAATAGGGAATGAGAAAGGAGATCCTTGGAAGGTAAACTTACATGATAGCTAGCCGTGGCCCCCCTGACCGTATTAGTTGAGCTTCCTTCGTAGGGTTAATTATTCGGGTGAATTGTTTGGACCCTATGAGCCTATCCTTAGGCATTAGAAAGAACATATTATCCTCTTCACTAAAGCTTCGTGAGGAGAGGCCGCCCCCCTCAACTCCTGGATTTCCATCCGCGCCATTCAACAAGTAGTCAAAAATCACCACGTCATCTTCATTTCTATTTTTTAGCTTTTCGCTGATGAGGCTGCGGCTCGGGTACAGGAAGTCCCTCTCATCGTAAAACTCCTCTTGTTTACCGATAGTTTTCCAACCATCTGAACGTTCAGGTGATTCGTGGGAAAGAGTGGGGGGCGGCGGCAGCGCCTGTGATGGTCGAGGAGTGAATCCCATTGAAGATTCGAGGGTTGAGTGATGGTCTAGCGGAGTAGTAGAGTTCGTTCCTGGGTGTTCCATGTTAGCTTAGTAACACGGGGTTTGAGGGAGAGATATAGAGATTGTTTCCTGGTTTCTTACGAGCATAGTGTTGACAGTTGGTTGGAGTGCTGTATTCTTATGTAGAATATTCAGTCCCGTCGGGGCACCAACAATTCGCCCGGCTCAGGCCAAACCATTGGCTGCTGCCTTGAGCCAGCTGTGTTTAGCACTGCGATGTGGCATTGCCGAACCCAGTGGGGGGGGCCAACCACGCTGGAACGCCAAATCTGCGCAACCTGATCTGCTGTACCATGTATGAAGGGTAAGTCTGTCGAACCCGTCTGGCTAGCCCGGTTTGCTCTCGGCCACTCAGAGGACGGGATTCCCTCTAGTAACTCGGCGAGAGCTCGACAGACCTTTTTCCTTCACCAAAAATTAGCTTAGATTGGCCCAGTAGCTGCAAAAAAAGAAAAAAGGAAAAACGGCTACACACATATCATAGTAATTTCGACAAATCGGACAATTTTCTACAGACTTTTTCTTTTTCTGAAAACTTTTTCCATTTCGTACCACCAAACTATTATACTCCAAAGCGTTAAGGTTCCTAACTAAACCTACGGCCTCTAAACCAGGCCTTGCTGAAAAATTCAAGTCCCATGTCTCTAAAACCTAAACCCCGAACTACCCTCCTGCTTCTTCCCAAAATCCACACCCCACTCTTCACCTCTCCAGCCACCCTGTTCGGAACAAACTTCACGTCCAAACGCAAAAGCAGCTCCATCTTCTCTTCCATCGCCCTTATTCCCCCAACCAACAACCCAACCCTATCCTCCAAACTCCCCTTCGGTACAGGCAGTGTTCCCAAAGGGCCAGGCCACTCCGGAAATGGCCTAGGCCGATATAGGCCGAATTCGAGCAGCCTGCAAAAGCCTATCAAGCCTGATAGGTGCCTATAGGCCTGGTAATTAGCCTGTCAACAGATTGCTTTAAGGGTATCTTGATTCCCCCACCACTTTCAACTTTCGCGTGGTCAATTTCTTTCTACAATTAATTTAATTAAGTAGTTAACTACCGTATCTCTAGTATTTTTGCTAATGAAGCGAAATTGTTCCTGTATTTTCAACAAGCCTTCCAATGGGTCGGGACTTCGTTGGGTGAGCCCGGGCTCTTGGTTGGGCTGGGCCGGGCTCATTGGGCCAGGCTCACTGTGGAGCTTCTTGGGGTGGGTCGGGCCGGGGAAGTGCTAAGCCCGGGTGACCCAGCCAACCCGGCGAATCTTGTTTACCTTGTGTTCCTGAAGTTTTGAACACCTTTGAGTTGCGATCACCAGGGAAACGATAGTCTGAGCACAGAGAATTATGGAACAGATTTTGCTCCTAGTTGAAAGGTGAGAGTGGAAGCTGTCCGCGTCTCTCCCTTTTTCCAATAATCTTCTACCGACCTTTTACTCCTGTTTCTCCCCAAACACCTTCCTCCTCGTTGCCCTCTATAGTACACCAAACACCAAATGATGAGTTTTTCTTCTATTAGCGCTGTCAAATCTAGCCCTCCAGCCGTTCTGCGAACCTCTAGTACCTACTCTGATGTTCTCCCTTATGAGTTGAAGCCGGCACAACTTCTACCCGCAGACTCGGCAAAAGAACGCGAATTATGTCTCCCTTCTCTCTCTGCCCCCAATGTGACTTCAACATATACACGAAAATAGGAACAATTCATACAGGCTCCGGGGGAGTAGTGAAGATGATGATAAGTGAGATTCTTTGAATAGTCAACCGGAAACAAGTGTTGATATCCGCTTCAGTATGGTAAACCCCTCTTAATCTTTGATCAATTACATTAAAGCTTCTACTTGTCAATAGTCTAATTCGTGCATAGCTGGTGAGTACCAAAACATCCTGGGATATCACGCGATTATCGATTCCGGCAATGTGTTTAGAACCGGAGCATTCTACTCAGTAGCCAAAAAACAACACACGACTCACCTTACTCTCTCAATCCCAAGAACTCTGGTCAACACAATGTGCCCGCTGTTTGCAGTATATCTGGCTGAACTTGCCCAATCCTGTCCAAAACTGTTCACATGCTACACCTCCCCCGCCTCCCATATCTTCCTCTTGCTTCAGCTGCAAACCCTTCCTATCTCTCATCCTGTATTTTAATAATTTTACTCTAATACATAACTCATTTTATATCTATTTTTGAAGCCTTTCCTTCATGTACGGAGCCAATGGGTTCATTGGGTTAGCCCGGGTGGTTATCTTTTGTTGGGCTGGGTTGGGTCGGGCTCAATATTCGTTGGGCTGGGTTGGGTTGGGTCGGCCCTGTTTTCGACCCGGGCTAACCCATTGGAAGGCCTGATTTTCAATGCTATTTAGTAATCAGAGAACATTAACTGTGGATTTTTGCCATGGCCACTGCATAGTGGCTTACCAAGAGTAAGTGAGCCGAGGCCATGTAGGCCGGCCTAGGCTATATATCATAGGCCAGCCTGGCTTATTAGGCAGCCGGTACTAAGCCTATACGGCCTATAGGCGGGCGTGGCCCGGCCAGGCCTCAGAGAATTCCCATAGGCCATGCCAGGCTTTGCCACGACCTGGCCTACCTGGCCCGTTGGGAACACTGGGTACAGGCCCCTGCGATTCAACCCCCTTCCCCTTCCCCTCCTCCGCCCTCACCAGTGTTCCCAACGGGCCAGGCGGGCCAGGCTTTGGTAAAGCCGGGCCTGGCCTATGAAAATTCTCTGGGGCCTGGCCTGGCCGGAGCCTGTAGGTTTGATAACGCCTGAGCCTGGCCGGGCCGGGCCCGCCTATAGGCCGTATAGGCCTAGTACCGTCTCCCTAATCAGCCTAGGCTAGCCCGATCTTAGCGAGTGGCGGTCACCTCGGCAAAAATTCAAAAATAAATGTTCCCTGATTACTAAATAACGTTAAAATGCAAAAACAATTTGGCTTATTAGCAAAA
>Ga0307507_10006629_pt1 | contig 17573 bp, 21 predicted proteins | sample 7_EM_MG_FD_207223 | JGI IMG/M metagenome (GOLD analysis project Ga0307507, IMG submission 207223) | Populus trichocarpa ectomycorrhiza microbial communities from riparian zone in the Pacific Northwest, United States - 7_EM | ecosystem: Host-associated > Plants > Roots > Unclassified | place...
GTTCCGGGCTTAGGATTGGGGTTGTGTCCGAGGATATAGCTCCTCCTTGTTCTGCTCTAGCCGCCATCGTGTTTCGGCGTGTCCTTCCTGGTTCTTCTGTTTCTTCAGATCCAATTGGTGATGGTGGCTCTGGTGTTGTAGGGCTCGGTGCCCTCTCTTCCGTTAAGGCTCTTTCAAGTCCTTCTTCTAGTGATGATAGGTCGAGATTTTCCGCTAGGGGGTCAATGTCGTTTTCGTTGTTGGACTCCGTTTTGTCTGTTTGTTAGGTGCTGCTGGTTGACGCAACCAAATGTTACAATCCTCTCCTCTCCGGGTGATAGTTGCAGCAGGTAACCGATAGTCTTCTAATGATCACTTCTCTTGGCCCAATAGCTGTTGCGATAGGTAAGTCCGTTGACTCCTATCTAGCAACGTCGATCGCTAGGCTCCTATAAGACAGTCGTGTCTTGATTCCTGAAATCGTGCTAGATAAACCTCTTTGTATTGAAGGTATAGTGTATGAAAGAACTTAGATGGTTGCGTGAAGAACCCAAATCTCCTGCCCCGAGGGTGACCTTATATAGGGGTTCTTCCCTCAACCCTAACCCTGCGTGACTCGTACCCTCGCGTCACGCAACTCATGACTCATAGTGAGTCATAGTGTGAAATCCATCAGCTGACTCGTCCGAGTCACTTGCGCCCTATCTCACAACCAATCAAAACTCATAAAACAAGTCATGTGCCCTACCGGGGTCACATGCGCAAAACCCATGACTCATAACTATGAGTCATGTGCGAAATATATGAACCACATGACCACAATCGTGCGTCATGTCAAATATCAACCAATAACAATAAACCAATGACACGCTATTGGGTCGTCATGTGAAAACCCATGAGTCAACTGATCTCATAGTGCAAAAGATAACAAACCGATGACTAATGACTATTTGTCATGTGAGAGTCTGCCTTGCTTAGTCGCCGTTTGTGACAGCCATGAAGGAAATACCATCCTAGTCATATCAGATAAACAGCATTAGATTTGAGTCTTACTAGACTCTAGCTCCAACATATTCCTCCTAAACCAAAACACTGCACTCACCCTCAAAGTGCCTTACGAAATAAGAGAAACCCTGCTTAAAATAACCGGGCTCATGGGCGAAGTATCCTCCACGGGAGGAAAATACAATTCACATCCGATTCAAGTCGAAAATCGATACCAATGGCCATAAAAATATGGTCTCCTGCGAGATTGCGGACCAAGGCAAATAATATATGATCATACCATTCGGGTAGTGGCACGACGAACATCTCATAAAAACCATCGAAACCCCGGAGAAATGGTCTTTCGAACACACCAAGTGTGTAGAACATGAAGAAGCTGGAGGTATCGCCAACATGTTTGAATGGGACAAGACAGTAGCTTTTGATGAAGAGGAGAGAATGGTAGGACGGATCGGGTCCACTAGGCGGGAGGAGGTACAATTGGAAGGATTACCAAAGCCGTATTGGCAATACAAGGAATTGTTTGAGAATCAAAAAGCTGAAATGCTGGCTCCTAGGCGAACTTTCGACTATGCGATTGACCTCAAAGACGGAGCCACTCCACCCTGGGGACCTATATACCCAATGTCGGCTTGCCAATTACAAGAAGTAAACAAATATCTTCACAAAATGTTAGCCGAAGGGAAAATAGTTCATAGCAAGTCTCCTGCAGGTGCCCCAATCCTTTTCGTTCACAAATCTGATGGAAAACTACAATTGTGCGTAGACTACCGTCAACTAAACAAGTTAACCATACTCAACAAATACCCTTTACCGCTCATGACCGAACTGAGGGAGAGAGTAGCCGGTGCAACCATTTTCACCAAACTCGAGCTAAAAACGGTTACCATTTAATTAGAATCAAAAACAGAGATGAATGGAAAACCGCTTTCCTCACCAGATACGGACATGACGAATATAAAGTAATACCATTTGGGTTGGTCAACGCAGCCGCCAAGTTCCAAGCCATGATGAATACTATTCTACAAGAATGCTTGGATCACGGAGTTGTAGTTTATCTGGATGACATCCTAATTTACTCAAGCAGAATGGAAGAACACGAGGCTCTGGTCAAACAAGTACTAGCCAGGCCAGAACACCATGACATCGCGGTATTCTTAAAGAAATCCGTGTTCCACGTCGACACAGTCGAATTCATCAGATACATCCTGGGAAAAAGGGGTGTCACTATGAGCGAACAAAAGGTTGAAAGTATCCTCAATTGGAGAGTTCCACGATTGGTAAAAGATGTTCAAATCTTTATTGGTTTTGCAAATTTCTATCGACGCTTCATAGAAAACTTTTCAAAGGGTTGCAAACCAATTACCGACTAGTTGAAACCACAAGGAGGAAAACATGTATGGTTTTGGGGAGAAGAACAGGACAAAGCCTTCGAGGAACTTAAGCGAAGATTTACTTCAGCCCCTATTCTAGCACACTTTTACCCGGACCGAAAACCTGTGATCGAGACGGACCCAAGTGACTTCGCACTACGCTGTATCCTTTCCCAATACTTGGGAAAACGATTGCACCCCGTTGCATTCCACTCATGAAAGCTGCAAGATGCAGAACGAAATTACGAAATTAATGACAAAGAGTGATTAGCAATCCTGGAACCTTTCCGCGAATGGAAACAATACCTACTGGGAGTGGACGATCCGGTGACGGTATACACCGATCACCAGCACGTGTAATACTTCCTCAGGACTAAAGTCTGGTACCCCCGACAGATACAATGGGCACAATGGCTAGCCAATTTCAATTTCAAAATAGTATACCGCCCCGGTAGCAGAGGAGGCAAACCTGATGCACTAAGCCGGCGGCCGGAGTACCACTTTGAGGAGGGAGGTACGGATCGCGAAAAGACAATTTTGAAACCGGAACATTTTGAAGTTTCACTTTACCACAAAAAAGACCCAATTCAGATCAGTCTTGTGGAAGGAACAAAGCGTCCGAGAAACTGGCTCAGAGTGAAAAGACTACAACAAGATGCGACAATCGCAACAAAAGGTTCGAGAATAGCAGCAGGACATGACATTTACGCATTAAAGGATGGTACCATACCAGCCCCAAGACAGATGTTAGTGGATACCAGAATTGCAATAAGACTGCCTAGAGGAACATACAGCACACTGGCAGCAAGAAGTGGCATGGCAAGCAGAAACGGAATAGCAGTATGCGGTGGAGTAATCGAGGCGGATTACACCTGCGAAGCGAAGGTGATTTTACGGAACCATGGGAACACCAGTTACGAATTCATGGCAGGCGACCACATTGCACAACTAATCGTGGAAAAAATACAAACATACGATGCCATGGAAATCGATAATCTGGAAGACACAGAAAGGGCAACTCTGGGATTCGGCTCAAGCGATATCGGTCCCAAACGGCTAATTACGTATGAAGAACTCAAAGTCATAATGTGTGTCCTAAATCGAGACCCTCAGGACAACTCATACTTTGACGAAGAAGATATTCACACACACGCTAGCCTCCGGGAGGAGGTGACAATGCTGCCCAGTGCCATGATTGCAGCAATACAAATGCTGACCATTGACAACTCATTCCTGGAAAGAATAAGAGTGGCAGGAAAGGAGGACGACACTTGAACGGCAAGCAAAGGGGAGTTAAGTCAGTTAAAAGAAAAACGGGAAACACTACCGAAGCACTGGGACCAAGAATATGGAGTACTATATTACAAGGGTAGACTATTCATTCCTTTAAAAGAAGAACTCTTAAATAGGATCGCGAAAGGATGTCACGACTGCAAGGTAGCCGGACACTGAGGGCGAGAAAAAACTATTGAATTGGTCATGAGGAACTTCCATTGGGAAAAACTCAGTGAATGGATAAACGACTATGTCCGATCGTGCGACGAATGTCAACATAACAAATCTCCACAACACGCAAAATATGGCTTACTGCAACCATTGGAAGTACCCTACACAGTAAGGACCTCCATCGCAGTGGATTTCATAACCCAATTAGACGAGTCCCAAGGACAAACCCAGATCATGGTACTAGGGGATCGTTTTACAAAAATCGCCCATTTTATTGGCTAAGCGACAAATACGACCACAAAAGACTTCGCGGATACATTCCTTAGGGAAGTTTGGAAACTTCACAGACCCCCCTCTGAAATCGTCTTGGACTTGGACAGAAAGTTTTCGGGCAAATTTTTTGGAATCATTGTGCAAAGCATTAGGAATTAAGCGCCGAATGTCAAAGGCATATCACCCACAGACGTACGGACACACTGAAATAACCAACCAAGTGCGGGAAGGTTACCTGCGTAACTTCGTCAACTATGACCCAAACGACTGGTATCAGTTACTACCGTCGGCCGGATACGCTTAAAATAATTCCAAAGCAAGCGCACATAAGGTAGCCCCCTTTTGGCCAATTACGGTTTCCATCCACAGACGGAATGGATGAAGGAGAGAGAGGCTCAAAACCCGAGGCCTCAATGTATGCTCAATGGATGAAAACAGTGCAGAAGCACGCGAGGGCAACCCTCGAGCAGACGAGAGGGGCCATGAAAAAATACTACGACCGGAAAGCGACACCACAACCCGATATTGAGACAGGTGACTTGGTAATGTTGAGCGCAAAAAACATTAAGAGCAAACCACCAACAAGGAAGTTCACCCCACGATTGTACGGCCTGTTTAAAGTCTTAGAGAAAAAATGCAATAGGGCGTTGAAACTCGATATCCCGGCTGGCTGGAAAATCCACCCAGAATTTCACGTCACACTGCTCAAACCCTATAAACTCTCTGACCGACCCAACCGAGAACAACCTCCATGAGAACCAGAGGACATCGAAGCTGACCTGGAATTGGAGGTTGAAAGAATCGTTAAAAGTGAGATAATCACCTACACTAGAAAGGTCAGAAGGGTAAAGAAGGAGTTCAAAGAACTCCGATACTTTGTAAACTGGGCAGGATGCTCAGAGAATGAAAATACCTGGGAACCACTGGAGGGGTTGGAAAACGCCAGGAAAGAGGTGGAAATATTTCATAGGGAAAACCCTGAGATGCCGGGGCCGAACTTGGATGAGTAGTATGAGAAACGTTTTCTGCAAGTGGACAAGCAAACGCTTCTGGTTTTTACTCCTACCATACGGGCTCATAAAGGACAAAAGAATGTATTATAGTTAGACAAAAAGTATTCGGGACGAAACTTAAGATGAGGGAGCTCGAGTTAGGCACAGTGCTCCCAAAAGGATAAAGGGGGCAAGTTACCCTACCTTCGAGCACAAACCTCTAAAAAAGAGTTAGAGAACAGCCCCCTCCAGCCCCAACATGGGGACAGTAGGTTGCCATACATCGGTGGGGAAGTTGTGTCCCTTCACGTAAGACATGAGTAAAGAAGACCCTACTCACAACACCGTATACGTCGCGGCCGTCTGTCCGACCGGTTCCTGTTCGCAGGATATGTGAGGGGAGACCACAGAGCAACTCATGCGAGTGAAAGCATCTCGATCGGACAACACCGCGCAGAGTTATAACCACCATAAGATTGGGTACCAGAGAGTGGGTACAAACTCATGGGACGTATCTAGTTTAGTTAGGCTTCCCTGGTCTGGAAAGACCCCTAGTAACCAGTAGGAATGCACTATGCTCGGAAAGGGAGTCGGGAAACCCCCAACGGGATGGTTGGCAAGAGACCGATAACTACAGTGGTAACAATTGGTTCGATCGATAGGCAAGAGTTGTGTAATGCTGGATAAGACTAGTGAATGCTTCCTGTAGGCAAGGTCTAAACGGAGCCAACCATATGAGGATCGGCCATCTTCTATCCCAGCGAATAATCGTCTGACATGGGAACTCATGGAGATTCTTCATAAATCTATTTAGTAATGGATACATGTTCGTATAGCCATCTAGGTGGATGGGCAATACACCCTCCCCATGAGAGAGGCATACGGGGCAATAAGTTGCGCAAACGAGAGTAGAGAGATGACGGATGTTCAGGGTCAAGTCGGGCTCCCACTTCAAAGAAGTCGAGCCAGGTGAAAGAAAGATACTTAGTTAGAGGAAGAGAATATCTAGCCCGTGAACACCCAGACGCGGAATATAAATATCGAGGTGTCTTCGTAGCTGCTATTATTATCAAGCAATGGAGAAGAGACCTTAATAATATATACACGTTAAACAAATATTTATCATTTCACCCACCTTACCATTCTATCTCAAGACTTTCCGTCTCCCTAGACGTATTCTCCAAAAATACGAACGATCAGGCCTAGTATATTCACTTGTTCTTAGAATATTACAGCCCCCATAATATGGGTGTTGTACGGCGAAGATGTTCAGAAGCATATATCCCAGATAAAGTCGAGAGAGTAGCGAAGGAACCCACCTTGGGCACTGGGACCCAAATATGGCTCCACTTGTTGGGGGGACCCCTAGGACTAACGACGGTTAGTAGGAACCCTCAGAGGATACAACGACAGCACCAAAAGTGCCAAGGTGATGAGTGAGAAGCACGCATCAGACAAGAGTGACACCAGCGTAATCGTCACCAGAGGCAGGTCTTAAAGTACAGGATAGAAAACGATTAAAAGAACAGAATCTCATGAGGAAAAATAACCCACAAGTGCTATGGGTCATACTTCTCAATAACAAGACACCCCATTTGGTTGTCATGTCTGACGAAGAGCGCGACCTCAAGATTTCTCTCATAGTAGTTGGGCACATCCATTGCACACACAGAACCGCTACAGACCTTATGAAGAAACTTCACCTCGGGCTGGAGGAAACAGGCGATGGGTATGGTAGACTCCTCGTAACTACCGATAAGTGTGGATAAGTGGGTCAGAACAGAAGGCACCTCCGAGCCGCAAAACACAAATCATCAGACGAACTACCCCTGGTATAAGGGAATCCCTCGGCAGGGAATAAAGACCGCTAGTAGTGGGCTGCCGGATATACAAATAAGAAAGGATTATACCTCTCACGAAAAATCCTACCCTCGGAAATTCCCAACCATCATCAAACTCTTTTATGTTTTCAATAATATTTGGTGAAAAGAAAAGGAGTTTGTCTGAGGAGGCTTCATGAGGCGAAACTGAGCAGGCGTGGTAACAAACCCAAAAGTTACCACAATGAATAGAGCTTATGAAACACGAGGCCCTGGCCCCAAGCGAATAAAATATAAACCAAATCCACAGCACTACGAGTGCCATGAAGGAAATGCCATCCTAGTCGTACAAGATAAATGGCATAACATTAGAGTCTTACTACACTCTGGCTCCAACATCTTCCTCCTAAACGAAAATACTGCACGCACCCTCAAAGTGCCTTACAAAATAGAAGAAACCCCGCTTAAAATAACCGGGCTCAATGGCGAAGTATCCTCCACGGGAGGAAAATACTATTCACATCCAATTCAACTCGAAATCGGTACCAATGGCCATACAACTATGGTCTCCTGCGAGATTGCGGACGCAGGCAAATATGATATGATCATACTATTCGGATGGGAGCACCATGAACATCCAATAAAAAAGATCGAAACCCCGGAGAAATGGTGTTTCGAACACACCAAGTGTGTAGAACATATACAAGATGAAGGCATCGCCGACATGTTTGAATGGGACAAGATAGAAGCTTTCAATGAAGAGGCCAGAATGATAGGAAGGATCGGATCCACTTGGCAGGAGGAGGTACACTTGGAAGGATTACCAAAGCCGTATTGGCAATACAAGGAATTTTTTGAGAATGAAAAAGCAGCAATGCTGGCTGCTAGGCGAACTTTCGAACATGCTATTGACCTCAAAGACGGAGCCACTACACCCTGGGGACCTATATACCCACTGTCAGCTTACCAATTTGAAGAACTAAAAAATATCTTCACAAAATGTTAGCCGAAGGGAAAATAGTTCATAGTAAATCTCCTGCGGGCGCACCAATCCTTCTCATTCCCAAACCCTATAGAAGACTACAATTGTGCGTAGACTACCGTCAACTAAACAAGTTAACCATACTCAGCAAATACCCTTTACCGCTCATTACCGAACTGAGGGAGAGAGTAGCCGGTGCGACCATTTTCACCAAACTAGACCTAAAAGACAGTTTCCATTTGATTAGGATCAAAAAGGGAGATGAATGGAAAACTGCTTTCCGCACCCGATAGGGACATTACGAATATAATGTAATGCAATTTGGGTTGGTCAAGGCACCCGCCACGTTTCAAGCTATGATGAAAACTATCCTACGAGAATGCTTGGATCACGGAGGTGTAGTATAACTGGATGACATCCTAATTTACTTAAAAGACAATGGAAGAACACGAGGCTCTGGTCAAACAAGTACTAGCCAGGCTAGAACACCATGACCTCGCGGTATCCTTAAAGGAATCCGTGTTCCATCTAGACACAGTCGAATTCCTCGGATACATCGTGGGAAAAAGCGGCGTCACTATGAGCGAAAACATGGTTGAAAGTATCCTCAATTGGAGAGCTCCATGATCAGTAAAAGATTTTCAAATCTTTATTGGTTTTGCAAATTTCTATCGACGCTTCATAGAAAACTTTTCACAGGTTTGCAAACCAATTAACAACACGTTGAAAACCAAGGGAGGACAACATTTATGGTTTTGGGGAGAAGAGCAGGACAAAGCTGGCGCGGAACTTAAGCGAAGATATACTTCAGCCCCTATTCTTGCACACTTTTACCCGAACCGAAAAACCGTGATCGAGACGGACGCTAGAGACTTCGCACTAGGCTGTATCCTTTCCCAGTACTTGGGAAAACGATTGCACCCCGTAGCATTCCACTCAGGAAAACTGAATGATGTCAAACGGAATTACGAAATTCATGACAAAGAGTTATTGGCAATCCTGGAGGCTTTCCGCAAATGGAAACACTACCTACTGGGAGCGGACGATCCTGTGACGGTATACACGGACCACCAGAACCTGCAATACTTCCTCACGACCTAGGTCTGGAACCCCCGTCAGATCCGATGGGTACAATGGCTAGCCAATTTCAATTTCCAAATAGTATACCGCCCCGGCAGCGAAGGAGGCAAACCTGATGCATCAAGCCGGCGGCCAGAGTACCGCCTTCAGGAGGGAGCTACGCATCGCGAACAGACAATTTTGAAACCGAAAAACATTTTGAAGTTACACCTTGCCACAAAAAAGACCGAATTCAGATCTGTCTTCTGGAAGGAAAAAAGCAGATGACAAACGGGCTCAGAGTAAAAAGACTACAACAACAGGCGACAATTCCAACAAAAGGTTCCAGAATGGCAGCAGGATATGACATTTACGCCTTGAAGGATCGTACCATACCAGCCCAAAGACAGATGTTTGTGGATACTGGAATTGCAATAGGACTGCCTAGAGGAACATACGGCAGGGTGGCAGCAAGAAGTGGCATGGCAAGCAAACACGGAATAGCAGTAGGTGGTGGAGTAATAGATGCGGATTACACCGGGGAAGTAAAGGTGATTTTCCAGAACCATGGGAACACCAGTTACGAATTCATGGCAGGCGACCTTATCGCACAACTAATCGTGGAAAAAATACGAAGACACGATGCCATGGAAATCGATAATAATGAAGACACAGAAAGAGGAACTCGGGGATTCGGCTCAAGCGACATCACTCCCTGACGGCTAATTACGTGTAAAGAACTCAAAGTCAAAATATGTTTCCTAAATCCAGACCCTCCGGACAACTCATACTTTGATGAAGGAGATATTCACATACACGCTAGCCTCCAGGATGAGGTGACAATGCTGTCCAGTGCCATGATTGTAGCAAAACAAATGCAGACCATGGACAACTCATTCCTGGACAGAATAAGAGCGGCAGGCAAGGAGGATGACACTTGGACGGCACGCAAAGGGGAGTTAAGTCAGTTAAAAGAAGAACGTGAAACACTACCGAAGCACTGGGAACTGGAAGATGGACTACTATACTACAAGGGTAGACCATTCATTCCTTTAAAAGAAGAACTCTTGACCGAGATCGGGAAAGGATGTCACGACTCCAAGGTAGCCGGACACTTCTGGCAAGAAAACACCATTGGATTGGTTACGAGGAACTTCCATTGGGATAAACTCAGCGAATGAATAAACGACGATGTCCGATCGTGCGACGATTGTCAACATAACAAATCTAGACGACACGCGAAGTACGGCTTACTCCAACCATTCGAAGTACCCTTCACAGCATGGACCTCCATCTCAGTGGATTTTATAACCCAATTACCCCAGGCCCAAAGACAAACCCAGATCATGGTAGTAGCTGATCGTTTTACAAAAATGGCCCATTTTATTGGCTGAGTGACAAATGTGACCGCATAAGATGTCGCGGATACCCTCCCTAAGGAAGTTTGTAAACTTCAAAGAGTCCCCTCGGAAGTCATCTCGGACATGGAAGCAAAGTTTTCGGGCAAATTTTGGGAATCATTGTGCAAAGCATCAGGAATTAAGCGCCGAATGTGAACGGCATATCAGGCTCAATAGGACGGACAAACCGAAAGAACCAACCATGTGCTGGAAGGTTACCTGCGTAACTTCGTCAACTATGACCAAAACGACTGGTATCTGTTGCTACCGTTGGCCAAATACGCCTACAATAATTCCAAAGCAAGCGCTCCTTACCTAACCCCCTTTTCGCCAATTATGGATTCCATCCACACACAGAATGGATGAAGGAAAGAGAAGCCCAAAACCCAGGAGCCATACTGTATACTCACTGGATGATAACAGTGCAAGAGAACGCGAGGGCAACCCTTGAGCAGACAAGAGAGGCCATGAAAAAATACTATGACCGGAAAGCGACACCACAGCCCGATATTGAGACAGGTGACGTGGTAATGTTGAGCGCAAAAAACATTAAGAGCAAACGACCAACAAGGAAGTTCACCCCACAATTCTACGGCCCATTTAAAGTCTTTGAGACAAAAGGCAATAGGGCGTTGAAACTCGATATCCCGGCCCGCGGGAAAATCCACCCAGTATTTCACGTCTCGCTGCTCGAACCTTATAAAGTCTCTGACCAACCCCACCGAGAACACCCTCCACGAGAACCAGAGGACGTCAAAGGTGACCTGGAATGGGAGGTTGAAAGAATCGTTAAAAGTGAGATAATCACCTACACGAGAAAGGTCAGAAGGGTAAACAAGGAGTTCAAAGAACTCCCATACTTTGTAAAATGGGCAGGATGCTCAGAGGATCAAAATACCTAGGAACAACCAGAGGGGTTGGAAAACGCCAGGGAAAAGGTGGAAAAGTTTCATAGGGAAAACCCTGAGATGCCAGGGCCGAACTTGGATGAGTAGTATGAGAAAGGTTTTCCACAAGTGGCCAAGCAAACGCTTCTGCTTTTTACCCTTACCATACGGAGCTCATAAAGGACAAAAGAATGTATCTTAGTTAGACAAAAAGTATTCGGGACGAATCTTAACAAGAGGGAGCTCGTGTTAGCCAGCGAGCTCCCAGAAGGATAAGGGGGTCCTCTTACCCTACCTTCACGCACTAACCTCTAAAAAAGACTTAGCAACACCCCCCTCCAGCCCTGACGTTGGGAGACTAGGTCGCCATCCGTCGCCGGGGAAGTTGCGTCCCTTCACCCCAGACATGAGTACAGAAGACCCTACTCACAACACTGTACGTTGCAGCCTATTGGATCAGTCTTGGACTTTTGACCGGAGGTCACGTGTTCGACCCACACACCTGTCATTGTTATTATTACTATACTCGGATTGCAAATCAGTCTCCAGGCATCGGCACGAGCACTGCGACCGACCCGTTTCTGCTGACTCATCTAGAAGATATCCATCTCTATAAGTTGGAAGTCATACCGTGGAGTTTGAACGGTTGGATAAGAAGTTATGGCGCTTCAAAGTTAAGCCGACCGACATATGTAGTCTAATATGTAAGACGCAAGCATATGATTACCCAGCATGTGAAATGTTGATCACAACATAACCAGAAGGAACGACTAGTATAATAGCGAGCCAGGCTACATATACAGACTAAGTTCATCTGACTTAAAGATCGAGAGCAAGTACTTGGACGGAATTAACTTAGCTATGATTAAAGTCGAAGTGGTCTGTGAATTGTCAGGGTCAAATGGTGTTCGCCCATTCATGAGAGTTCGCTAAAGTACAAGAGGTACGTAAGCACCATAGGTATATGAAGTACCCCGGGAAAGGGTATAAGTAGTGGGCAAGAGCCCGCGTAGTTAGAAGGTCATCAAGCAATGGAGAAGAGACCTTAACAATATATACATGTTAAACAAATATTTATCGTTTCACCTGCCTTACAATTCTATCTTAAGTTTTTTTTTGTCTTCCTAAACGTATTCTCCAAATTACGAACGATCGGGCCTAGTATATTCGCTTGTTCTTACAATATTACTACCCCCATAATAGCGTGTTGGAAGGTCTCAGGACCCGTCTCACAAGGGGGGCAGGTCAGGTCTGGGTTCTCGTCGAAACAGGATGGGTGTGTGGCTAGGTAGCTTTTCACCACTCACATTTGGTGGATGCTTCCTGCCACGAACTTCCCCACACCCATCAAGGGGTGTGGGGAGAGGCTGGGGGCGTACTCGTAGTAAGGGGGTGTGGGGGCTTTGGTGGCCCAATCTTGGAGGAGCATGTTCCTTGTCCGAGCTTGAAGAGCCTGGTAGGTATTTCTCATGAGTTCTTGGGGGGGAATGTTAGTCCCGGGTGGGGGGGGGGCGTGCAGGACGAGAGGGAGGCGTGTGGGGCCTCATTGCAAGGGCAGGGTGAGGTGTGCAAGGGTGTCAATCGGGAGGTGTTTTCTTAGTGGCGGAGCGGGAATTTTTGTCCGCCAGTCAAGTGGGAGGTAAACAGGGGAGAGGCCTCGTGTGAGGTGCCTGGACGAGTCCTGGGCCCTGAAGGAGGAGAGTGAGGGGCAGGACTGCGGGAGTCTGGCCGAGGCTGGGTTGGCGTTCGGGGGGGTGCAGGCAACTCTGAGGGCAGCTAGGCGTCTTCTGTATCCGCAATAGGAGTTGATCGGGGGGAGGCAGGCCTCGCAGGACAGGATGGAGGTGGGGGTAGAAAAACAATTATTGGTTGTCCATCCCTGGACTCTGGGCCAGAAGCTGTTCATCACTCTGAGCGCGGTGTAGTTTGGGGTAAGGAGGTTGGCTCCGTATGTAGGTATAGGGAGGAGGAGGCCGTTGGCGATCCGGTGGCAAAGGAAGGGTCTGACCCCAGCCCCTGGGGAGGAAAGGCACCTGACGAAGGAGAAAATTGCTTGGGCCAGGGAAAGCCAGTGTCTCAAGTGGTGGGTGGAGGCGAGGGCGGCGGTGAACCAGTAACCTAGCCACCTGACAACCTTGAAGGGGTGGAAGAGGTGGCCCTCCAGTTCAATAGGGGCTATAGAGGGGGGGGTGCTCTGGCTCGGGGTTCGCCAGTGGATGAGTTCGGTTTTGGGGACCGAGAAGGACACGCCTATGTCTCGGCCTTTGGCTGCTATGGTGGAGAAAAGTCCTTGTAGGCGGCGTATGTTGCCCCTATGGGAGGGGGAGGCCACTGTGATCGAGAAGTCATCAACTTAAGAGACCATGAGGCCTCTAGGTATCGACATGTGTAGGGGGGCGACGTACAGGAGGAAGAGGAGGGGGGAGATGGGGGACCCCTGGTGGGTGCCGACGGAAACTGAGGAGGAGAGGTTGGGGGAGCCTTGGAACACTAGGGTACAAGTTCTTTCCGACAGAAAGGAGGATACCCAGTCCACCATATCGGAGGGCACGCGGGAGGCCTAGAGTCTGGCTCTGAGGGTGGAGGTATTGACTTTGTCGAAGCCAGCTTTGATGTCTAGGAAGAGGGTGGAGACCTTTAGCCTTGGTCTTTGAAGGGTTTTTATCTCATGCGTGAGGGTGAGGCAGGCGTCGGTGGAGCTGAGTCCTGGTAGGGAGCCGCATTGGTTTCGATGGAGGAGGCCCTTGGATCTAGCAATGGCGGACAGTCTGACTGTCATTACTCGTTCAAGGATTTTCGAAATGGTCTTGAGGAGGACGATGATACAGAAGCAGGTGGGGGAGTCATAGGAGGCCTTGCCGGGCTTGTCGGGGACCACCCCATTGGCGGTTTTTAACGAGGGGGGGTGGTAGCCGAAAGCGACCAGGGGGGAGAGGAGGTCGAGTATGATCGCGGGGTTAATAAGATTGACTTTTGTCCACACCGTGTAGGGGACCCCCTCGGGCCCAGGAGCGGAGGAGGGGGAGGATTTGGAGATGGCGAGTTTAACCTCATCCTTGGTGAGGGGGGTAGCGGAGGGGTTTTTGGTTAGACGCCCTCTGGTAGACATAGAGTCTTTGGTGGGGAAGAAATAATCTAAAAGCGCCTTGTTGACTGCGACTGGGTCTGAGGCATCTGGGAGGGAGGGAAATCTGGGGGTTTTTCTTGGGGCGACCAGCTGCTTGGCCGTCCAGATGTTGTTCGGGGAGGTTTTCGCAAGGAAGTAAGCCCAATAGGAGGCTTTAGCTCTATTGATGGCTTTAAAGTAGCCGAGCTTGGATTGTCTTACTATAGTATAGGAGTCAGGGGTCCGTAGCTTCTTGGCCCTGTGGGTGGTGTTTGTCAACTCCTTTCGGAGTGTGGTCAGGAGTGGGGTCCACCAAGCTTTAGACTTTGGAGAGGGGTGCGAGCGGGGCGTGGTGGCTTCAATAGTCGTCGTGAGTGCTGAGAGGGCTGAGGAGAACCATTGGTCAAGTTGGTTGGGGGAGGGAGTGTCAGGGGGGAGAGGGATTAGCCAGTCCTTCAGTTTATCTGTAAGGTATGGCCAGTCGGCCTCTTGCCAGTGTGGTCTAGGCTTATCGTTATAGGGGGTGGGGGGGCGTATGAAGATCAAAATGGGGGCTTGGTCAGAACCTGTAGAGGAGAGGGACGACGCGTCCCAGCAGCGGAAGGCGGGGTGCATATGTGGGTTGGCGAAGGCCACGTCGATGGTGCTAGGTCTATGGGTTCCCGAGAAGGGAAACCGAGTATAAACACCTGGGATGATGAGGAGGGTGAAGCCTAAGTCTGAAGCTCGGTCGAAGTAGGGGGCGGACACGCTTTCTTCTTTTGAGGAGAGGAGCCTGGAGGGATCAGTTGCTGGGTTGTGAATGTTCAAATTGCCTGCAACTAGGTATGGGTGCTCGAGGTCCAAAAAGGACGACTCGGGAGAAACCGAGTGGGGGGAAGGAGGGAGTGGTCTGGCATAAGCGTTGCTAATCGTAAAACGAGGCAAATTTGTGCCGAAGCAGCCTTGTGGAGTAAAGACATCTAACGCCATAAAGTCATCTGTCTCTGGGGGAAAAAATGGTAGTACCGCAGAATCTTGCAGAAAGCTCAGGGATACGTAGCAGGCCACTCTGGGCCTAGCGACAGGAGGAGCAAAAGATTTAAACCCTGAAAAGCTAGGGAGAAATCCCTTGGAGGAGGGGGGGTCTTGTAGGAGAACAATATCAGCAGGGGGGTCTTCTGCTTGGGAGGAAAATAAGCAGAGGAACACATCCCAGCTACCCAGGCTGTTGTGTTGAACGAGGGTGAGGTTGGTCGCTGGAGCCAGTCCTTGGCGTAAGGTGGAGCAGGGGTCTTTAATCATATCCAGGACGAACCCGAGAGTTTGCAGGGGGTCACTGGTGGCGGGCCCTGGCTAGCTGGTGCTGGTTGGGACCTGCTGGGGGGGGCGGTGGCGTCTCTAGATTGCTCGTGGGGTCTGGGTTGAAGGGGGTTCGGGAGTAGTGGGTGCTGGGTGGCCATTGTCGCCCACATCCATGGCCTCCTCAGTGTCGGAGGAGGCGTCGGATAGTTCTTCGTCGGAAGGTGAGGGGGCCTTAGGTTGAGGACAGGGGATTGGTCTAGCCGTGCATTCCCTGGAGAAGGCATCGTGGTCGTCACCGCAGTTTGGCCACTGAGCGGGTGAGGTGGGGCAGCAGCCGAAGACGGCCTTGGTGTCGCCGCCCTTGGGGCATGTGGGGTTTTGGCATCCGTGAGCCGAGCGAGTATGATGAAGAGCACAGTAGGGGCAGGTGGGGTGCTTCTGGGCGCATCGGGCAAAGGCGTGTCCGAATCGATAGCAGTTAGTGCATTGGGTGTAGTAGTTAGCTTGCGTCGTTTTCTCGACCTTGAGTCGCTTTGAGAAGAGGAACAGGCCTGGGAGGAGGATGGGAACATCGTCGGGGTTAACGGAGACAACCACGAAGTGGCCTGCTTGGAGAGCCTAGAAGCTCGGTCCTTGTTAATCTACCTGGCGGCGCCAATCGTGACCGCTTTCGCGTTGTGGATGGAGTTTTTGATGAAAGTGAAGAGTTGTTCGTCGTCATCAGGGAGGCCGTGGGTCGGGATTGAGTGAATTGCCAACTGTATAGCGGTTGGCGCCTGGGTAAACGTAAGCCAAGGGTTATCTCCGACGGGGAAGGATTGGTTGAGGCAGCGGGTGAGAGAATCGAAGTACGAGGTGTAGGACTCTGCTGGGGTGTGAGGGTTGGTGCCCGTGAGGGAGACAGCGCCTCGGTTGTTGACCTTTGCGATGAAGCCCTTCGGGAGGAGGCAGTTGGATTCGGTGAGGGTGGCGGCGGCTATGTCTGGGAAGGAGGCGGCTATGCGTTGGGCAAGGGGGTGAGGAGCGGGGTTGGATCTGGCAGCAAAGAAACGTCTCGAGGCCAAGGCGAGGGACGACGGGCTTTTTATCTCATTGTTTTCATCTCTCGCTAACTCTATAACCAAGACTCCTTTCGTTCTTTTCTTCCGTTTTCCTGGGCCGGAGCCGGCCGCCTGCGCATAGGTGGGGGTGGTTCTCGGGGCGTACGCCGGGTGGAGGGTGGCAGGGGTGAAAATGGAGAGGTCATATTGGTTGGCACGGAACTGTTCCGCTTCCCAAGAGTGTGGGTAGGCCTTGGAATACGGCTGGGGGTTGCCAAACATCTTTTCGAGCTTGGTGTCCTAGAAGGGGCAGTGGATGGAGGGGTCGGTGTTGTCCTGAGGTGGGGGCGGGGCCGGTCGGGCCACCAGGGGGGCGTGAGAGGGGGCACGAGGTAGGGGAGGCGGGCTAGGTGGTTGGGCAGGGGAGGTGGGCGGACCTCTTGCAGAGAGGCGTTGTGGGGGGGCCGTGGGGGCTGTAGGGTGAGCAGTGGGGGCTGTAGGGCGAGCAGTGGGGGCTGTGGGGCGAGCCATGGGGGCCGAGGTTGTCACACGATGCGACAGGTCATGTAGGGCGGATTGTAGTGGGCTGATGTCCTCGTGGGTTGCCGATTCGTTGGCAATCTTCGAGGAGAGGTCAGGGAGGTTGGAGCGAAGCTCCTGATTTTCCTTGCGGATCTCAGAGAGCTGGGTGGTGATGGTGTCCAGTTGGGTGGCGATAGCTACTATGCCAGAGACGGTGGCACAGAGGATAGAGAGGATGGAGCTTTCGCCAGCAGTTATGGTCTGGAGTACGTGAGGGGAGAGGTTGTGAACCAAGTCGGGGTTTGGTTGAAGGCTGTTCCTGGTCTCGGTGAAAATTTCCGCCAGAAAAGCCAGAGGGTGTGACGGCTGGGCCAAAGGGGAGGGGGAGGGAGGTTCCTGAAGGCG
>Ga0307507_10006630_pt1 | contig 17570 bp, 10 predicted proteins | sample 7_EM_MG_FD_207223 | JGI IMG/M metagenome (GOLD analysis project Ga0307507, IMG submission 207223) | Populus trichocarpa ectomycorrhiza microbial communities from riparian zone in the Pacific Northwest, United States - 7_EM | ecosystem: Host-associated > Plants > Roots > Unclassified | place...
CTACCCGGTGGCTTATTGGCCAAAATATGCTAGACCAGTTCTGGGTTGCAAAGGAAATAGCAATAGAAAGCAAAGGGGCGAGTAATAGGCGCCCCCTAATAACTCTACAGGAGTAGAGTACAGTATGTAATACTAGCGCGTCCGTAGGTTTGTTACGGCAGCAGTGGTTCCCAAGGAGGTTAAAAAGTAAGGTAGTAAAGCACCACTGGTGACTTGTAGGCGACTCGCAAGCGAGCCCCAAAAGGCGGGGAGACGGATTACGGGGTTTTCTTAAATAGAGTTTTCTCCCTATATGTATATAAGGAGTAGTCCGTGTGGGCCTAACAGGGATCCGAATCGGACGTTAAGCAATGAATAATAATAATAATATATATTATTTCTAACTTTATAGGCCTCCTCCCGTCTATAAATACTCCCTTTTTTTATACCTTTTTCCTTTCTTTTCTTCCTTCTTATAGAAAGCTAGAGGTATTCTAATACGCCTTCTTAATCCCTATTAAGGGATCTATTAGTTAATATAGAGATATAAATAGCATCGGATAAGGAGATAATAGGTAAGAGAGAAGATAGAAAGGATAGAGAAGCTTCTAGTAGGTATTAGTTAAGCAATATTAATAGCTATATTATGGCCGCCTAATCTCCTATACTTATAGGCCTCCTCCTATCTATAAATACTCCCTCCTCTATCCCTTGCAACGGTGGAATTCGTCCTATGGTTATCGATAAGAGCTAGCCAATATAATCAATAGGATCAAGGCAGCGTGACCATACACATTACTTTTGATTCTGGTGTTCGCGCACGGTCCAACTCTTGTAGGACTTTACCGTTGCAAGGGATACCTTCCTCTATTTTTTTTTCTTCTTTTTTATAGAAGCTAAAGGTGCTCTAACACTCCTCCTTAATCTCTACTAAGGGATCTATTAGTTAACGTGGTGATATAGATAGTATTAGATAAAGAGACTATAGGTAAAAAAAAATATAGAAAGGATAGAGGAAACTCTAGTAGGTATTAGTTAAGTAATATTAACGGCCGGTTTTTATTACTTAAAGATTGCGTTATATAATAATATTTAGGAATATAAATATATACCCTATCCCGTACTTACACCACTACTAAAGATTTTATATTTTATATTTAAAGCTGCTTATAATAGGCATTCCTAAAATATCTACTAGTTTAAAGCTCTATAATTAAACATTATTAATATTTTATATAGGGGTCGTTAATTAAGCTCCTAGGATATAATTTTTAAAGTTTAATACTAGACTACTATTATAACCTTGTAGTAGCCAAGCCACCCCTAATCTCCTCCCCTCCCTTCCCTACCTCCCCTCCCTCTTATTACTTAGCGCTAAGCTATTACGTTGTCGCCAAGCCATTGCGTCGTCGTATATCCAAACTGGTGGGCAATAATATAGTTAATTAATTATATTAGGCGTCGCTACTATAGCCATACCGCCTCTGCTTATTAGGGGAAAGGGTTTTAATATACCGTTATATCTCTTCTTACACGCGTGTTTAATTAAGTTGGGGTAGTAGACTTTAATTCTAGCTATATAGCGATTTAGTTATTAGGCAATAAAAATATTTAGTATATAAAGCTTTAAATTGGAATTATAATCTACTATATCAGATTCTATATAGAGGGCTCTATATTAAAGCTCTGTAGTCTAAATATATACTAGATTTGTAACTAATATAATCTTTAAGCCTAGTTTAAGTAGGGCGCCTTGGTTACTATAGTATAATGAAATGTATAGGGGAGTCACTTTTTTTTTGTCACTCGGGTGAGCGGTACTAACAAATCCGGGTTCTAACACGTAACCCTCAAGTCTAAATATCAAATTAAGTAAAACTACTAAACCACTCTATGGCTATAGATTAGGCATATTGAGCCTTTTAAGGGGCATTGGAAATCCGAAGCATAAGCTGTCCGGCAACAATTAGACACGTCGCGCCTAGGTAGTCAAGCTTGCAATGATTAATTGTATTGTGGTTATACGGGGACCAGCTTCGACTCTACAATCTCAATCCCCGTGACTCTAGAGTACAACTATGCAAGGAACGTGCCCTGCCGATTTTCCACTCTAGGTGGTGCGACCGAAGTCTGCCCTTGAATAAGATACGTTATAAGGAAAGTTACTCGGGCTCCTCGTAGTCGCCCTGCAGCCACCATGCAAGGCTAAATTAAAAGCAAAAGCAGGGACACCTCGGTGACTCAACCACTATGGAGTGGAAAGCCATTGATGATGATGGCTTTGGCTACGTGCACGAAGCGGCCAGAGCGAGAATGAGGGGTTGCGGGGATAAATTCAGTATCTCCATGAAGAGATCTACAAGGCCAATGGGAAATTCTCGCTGGGAATGCCTGAAGGGTGAGACCACACCTTGTGATCACCAAGCGTCAACCTTAGCCACAAAGCAAGGAGAAAATGATCTGATATGACGAAGAGGGTTTGTGCGCACCCAACGTGGAGGATTAGCGATCGCTCATCGGCCTTAGCGCCCAAACTTGCCGCCACTGACGTAGAAGTTATCAAAATACCAGCGCATCCAGCCTACGACCATTGGATTTGGCACTGCTGCTAACCAAGCACACCCATGCTTTACAAATCCACTGCTTAGCTGAGGCATGAGCCGGCCTTAGGTGGATGATAAACCCATGCGCGGAACTGCCTTGGTGGCGCCTTCCATCACGTCTCCCATCCGTGACTTCCCTTATATTCGATCTGCTGTCGCCTTTTTGCCTGCCATAATCTACCCATAAACCTCACTCACTGAATTCGTACAGCAAGAAACGGCCCTTTCGCTGTTAGACTTATTAATAATTGCTTTGTGTTTTCCTTGCATAGACCAACCGTTTTCGGCGCGCTGCTTCTGCCCCACCAAAAGCCAAGTCTTTCGACGACTTTGCCTAGACACTACTTCGCCCAGGCGTTATCAGCATCCATCTGAAGAACGCAGGGGTCCGCAAAGATGGCAGTAATATGGGGTCTCGATCTCAGAGAGATAAAATGGTCAAAATTCAAGAACTCTTACATGTGGAACAACGAGTATCACTTGCGACGAACGAAATTCATCGTTTACCAGATTGCTATGATATTCTGCGTGGTCTCTGAGTCTTTAGGCACGGCAGCATTATCAGGTATGTTCACACTCCATTCCTGTCTAAATTTTCGCACCCCCCAAAAGCACATAAGAAGACGCAAGAGATGTTTACATCATCCGACCCACCTTCCATACCTAAACACAGTCACAACACGCGGAGCGTCTGATACTAACCTCGCTTTCTGCCTCTAGACTATGTCGACCAGCAAAACTTCGTCGAAAAGCATTCGCCGGGCGCCAGTGTGCACAATAATGATTTTATTGGCGCAGCATCGTACAATATATTCGTCGGTATATTCGTGGCGACCATCTTCGGCGCGGGCTTCTTCTTCGACTTGTTCTGGCCCGAACGTCACGAATCACCCTCCGTCAAGCTCGCCTGGCGAATCTGCGGCATCATCGCCGCCATCATGGCGCTCTCCAGCGCTCTGACCCTCACCATCATCATCGCAACGCACCACGCCTGGGTGTCCGGCACCGATGCAGCGACAGCACGAAGACTATTGATTCAGTACGATGGCAGTCCACTACGGTATAGGGATAACGGACGCGCGATTGCAAGCGTGGTGTTTATCTGGCCTGGTTTTGTAGCGACGGTTGCAAGGTCTGTCTACCACCTCTATCATATTTGTTGAAATCGACATACTGACCTGTTCCAGTGCCATTCTCCTCTGGATGTCCTACAACCACAATGAGACATACGGCCCGAAATCCACCCACGCCCGCAACGCGGAGGGTTCTACACAGAAAGACATTGAAGAAGAATCGGCCGATCTGAGCCCGATACCCAGAAACACAACTCAAATGCCCACCGAGCCAACCCCGGTGCGAAGTCATGCAGGCAACCAAGCTGCTGGTATGGACGGGCAAGATGGACCAAACACAAAATATGAAGGCGTGTAAAGAGTGAGGAAGTGTGGAAAAATGCATCGTTGAAATACTGTTACGGTGATCCCGGAGGTCGGCAGTCACGCTCCGAGGTGGTTCCCTGACCGACCTCCCAACTTGCGACGGCAAGTGCTCACGCGCAACCTCGTTACCACGCTAGCCAGGGAATCGGAACCGGCTTTGGGAAAGGCGGATTGGGTTTGGGTTCCTGCATCAGCGCATGGCGTACCGGGTTTATTGTCTAAGCTTCCTTTTTCAACAGTGCCCGATACCCAGGATAATACATGGACGAGAATGGGTGGGGATTCAGGATCATGGATTACGAATTTTTGGAGCCGTGTACAGGGATAATATAGAAGATTAAAATGATAGTAATGACGGGAGAAGTCGCGGTGCTGACTGTTTCTTCTGTTTCGCGAGTAAATTCACACAACTTGCAATGACGTGGAAATGTGGAAGTGGGGCCGAAATCAGTGTTACCAGATGAGTGACAAAATCTCGGCCGCTTCCCCGCTGCTTTATAAGGTCAACGGAGTTAGCTTCGCAAGGTTCAAGTGAAGCTCGGTTGGCTTGAGCAGGTACGGGATAAACCAGCTCGGTAAACGGGAGGGAATTATCTCACTATGAGAAGCAAATATCCGAGGCCTCACATGAACCTGTGCGGCTGAAAATTGACAGGGTTACGTGACAAGGATAAGCATGTGATATCAAAAGCCATGCTTTGTTTTTGCCAATCGGTTTCTTTTTTTTTGGGGGGGGGATGCACGGGATAGCCGTGAACATGAGGCTTGCCATGACCTACGTATGAGTCATCGTGAGCATTCACTCAAACTGTCCGTCGGTCCGTCATCACTCTGACGATGCATCCAGCGCCTGCAATTTCCACGACCTAGTTTTCGATGGTTGCGTTAGCTGAGGTAATCTTATGTGCGGAACAACAGATCAACAAGGGAGATAGCATACTACAGCATGCAGTGTATGTAAGGCTGACGTTGGGAAGAGAAAGCGGTCAAATTGAATAAAGGATAAGAACTTCTAATGCGATAAGATGTCATGTATCTTTAAAGGCGCGTCCTTATACTTGGCCAAAATTGGAAAGAGCAACTTAATAGGAAATAGACTAATACATACCTTCTCATGCCAACTCAGCAGAACACTCATTGCCTGACTACCTCCTTCTCCCGTGCCCCGCGAATGAATCTGTGAGAAGCCTGTTGCTTGTGGTGTGATATGTTTTGCTGGTGGTGCGGGACTTGATTGGGCCATGCCTTTGTAACTATTGAGAAAAGCCCATGTCAGCGGGAAGCTCTTTGTGGGAAGTCTAATTGCCTATGTACTATGCCCAGAGGAGCCATGAGGAGATTTTTTGGGCTCAAATAGCGGTATATCAGGGGTTATACGGGACTTGCGATATGCTAAATGGGGGGTGCGTACACATATTTCATCAGCACGTCCAGAGCCTCGGTTCCACCCTCCGACTGATATATCCGACTGAGGATTGGTGACATGTCTGACTGTCTAATAGACTGGAGGATCTCGATGACTGCAGCTAGATGTACATCCTATTGAACGGTGAAACATACAGTCAGCCATGCTTCAGCTTCTCGTGTTTCTGTGCGTCATGTTTCCACACCGTTGGAATTTCGTCCGAGAGCTCAGTTGCGACCGACCTCAGGAGGCCCAGATCCGGAGAGACATTCGATAGTCTCCCGCTGATATGGATCGCAAACAAGACCTAGCGTGAGTGATTGCACCAACCTTTCCTCTCTCATCAGCCCCATAGGGCGGGTTCTCTAGTGCCCCTCTTAATGCACCCTCACTATCACCTCCTCTGAGCAGTTGCCGTATCTGGCCCGCGAGACTCTGTACATCGGCAGTGGACACGGGTGCGACGGCTGGCGTGAGCGTGGAGAGGTCGAAATTGGCGGGGGAGTCTGGATCGAGAGCGTCGATGTTGATTGTACGCCAGTTTACGGCCGCCATTGTGGCTTGTCTCCACTATATTAGTGCAAGGTCGTCGTCGAAGGAAAAGCGGTCGGTTGCGATCAGCAAGGAGCGTGGATGAGTGGATGGGTGGCTGCGTCGGTGGTGGTGAGGTTGCAGGCCGCGTTGGTTCCGTGGGGGTCCCTCACCAAGTCTGCCAAGCTCCGTGTGAGATGTCTTGGAAAGTACTCCTAGTTGCACAAGCAAGGGCCAGGGATTCCATTGAAAGAATAGGTAGATGGGCTGCAGGGCATTATCACAGCCTATAAAGCCGGCTGCGGGAGTAGATCCACAACGCCTTGTACCACGGTGCCGTTGTGGCGGGATAATCATTCCGAGGTTCAGGCCAATAAGTGTATGAAGAAAGTAAGTCTAATTGTGATTACAGTGATAGTCTATTTTCCCTCCCAGCAGCGTCTAACGATACACAGACCCAGACCAAGCACCCCCAGCTCCGAAAAAGTGACCAAGCGAGCAATACCGTCACCGCTTAATCTGATGGCCGCCCAGTGAATGAAAATGCGTCTTGCGTTCATGAGCCCGACGCAGAACTCCATCGCCAGCCTGCCGAGCTATAGTACATATGATCCACGCCCTGTGTGCAGAATGAACTGCAGGCGAGAAGAATTCTACCCAATGCTATACTAAAAAAGCCCCAATTTTTGGTATCCATGAGCCGCCCTGATCTATTAACGCCAAATAAACTTTTGCAAAGGAAATGTTGTCGCTGGAGAGCTGTTGGAAAGCAAGGAGAAACATCGCTTCGATAGTCGCAGAAGAGTGGTGATACAGTGGTGATCGATGTGCAGAAAAATTCGCTCGTGGAAAACACAGGACAAGAGTATTAGACATGCGCCAACGAGAAAACGAGTCGCTGACTATTAAAAGGCGTAATCGCGAGAATAGCCGGTGAGAAAGATGCGGAAGGTGCGTAGGATTGCAAGCAGTTGGTGTATGAGCAAGCTAGTGTGTTGCAGGAGTCGGGCTGCAAAGGGCATTGGTTAGTCAGTCGGTCCATGCAAGGTTCTGTGAGCCGGTGCTTGTTGGAACTTACGACGCGCCAAATATCATCCCTCTGTTCTCAACGGAACACCAAAGACAGCTGTGGAACTTGCGATTGGAAGGCAGAATTCACCATTGCGACTCTTGCGGCGAGGAAAGCCTGCGAAGCAAAAAGAAACTGTGGCCACAGCGGCTAAGCGTTGAGGGAGCGTGATAGCTCTCAAAATGGCTACCGGCGCTTCGGCGGTGGCGGAGGCTTTGGTGTGCCTGTCGTGTCGTAAGCACCGCGGCCCATATTGTTCGATACTAGATCCCGGAGTATCATGTTGAAGTTGAGGAAAGCGTGTGCCTTTATAGAAGTCAGTCAGGTTGCTCGCTCGCAATGCTGTCAGCTTACCAACAAGCTGGAAGATTGACTCACACAAAAGTACAACAATAGGCACCAGGTGGAAATAGCGTCAGGGATCGAGTACGGCGCGTGGCAGTTGGTGCAGGAAGAGTCGGCGACTAGAGAGGCAGTCTGCGGAATGTCGCTGGAAGATCACAAGGCGGGATAAATCGTATGGAGCGGTGGGCCAGCTAGCTCAGCAAATAGTTTCGTGTTGCCAGAAAGACTACAGCCTGGTAAGTCTTTGTGAAGGTAGAGAGGGGATGTGATGGCGTGAAGCACAAGAGAGAGTATGCTTTTGCCGTGGGATATATAGACCCTTATAATAAGGGGCTCACTTTGGCCCGAGACAATAAAATTCGGGTAGCGCAAGTAGCATGACGTGCCGACGGGGCTGTTTCAACCCAACCCTGCAGGCTGGCGCAAATAATTTCTGAGTGCTGGCAAGGGGATCGACGGCACAGCTCCCACCTGAAAGGTTGCCCCTGGCTCGTAGACGCACCAACTACCCATCGGAGCCCGTACCTGCGCCAGCCCAAGAGCTGCCGCAAAGCCGCACACGCTAAGAGGCCGTATCGCTCAAAGCCCACACACAGTTATTTGCCGTATCCAACGTCTTTTCCCACCTGCCTGTATGCAACTCGCCCGTTCGGCCTTTGCCGGCGACATACTATCACATCCCCATCGTACTCCTTCGCCCCAGCGCGCGGCCATGGCGACAAAGCAACGCATATGACACACGCAGTTGGCTTAGATGAGACCGTGTCAGCGTCTGGGTAACCTCCCTTCTGTGCCCTCTAGAGCGAGCCACGGAGCCGTCCAGCGCCCTAGCGCGGCCTTCCTGTGTATCCCTGTGCCTAGCCGTGCCCACCAGGTACTAGTTGACTCGCTGGCGCGCTTCCTAGAAGGCCGCCAGAATCACTAGAAGCAGCCTCCAAGCCGCGGGAGGGCTCCCCGATGAATCCACGCTGCATATCCTCTACTCCTCGACCACCATGGCACCATCCATCGCCCAAGTAGCTGGTACGCTCGCAGTCGTCCCAACTCCTGGGAACGGAGTCAGAAGTTGCTTTTTGCTTTTGGCGGACTGTATCTTTGTGGCATCCATGCACCACGCCACCTCGTTCCTTTTCCTGAAAAAGCTCCCCCTCGTTGATAGGCTTCTTATCCACGTGGGATCTGAGCTCTCCCTCACCACTCGCCCTGCCATTTCGCTGTTCCACTATTTCGGTGACCCATCCAAGCATCCGAGTGCAATGCGGCCTGCCCATATCGACTAAAGGCAACCTCCGCCAGCGCGACGTTTCTGAGCACGTCCACCCTACTTCGTGCGGCGAGCGGACTTGCTTCTGGAAAAGTGACCAAGCATAGCCGAGGGGCGGCACATTGCACTTACTCGCGCCGTGGGTCGCTTTAATTCGCTTGGCTATTATCCTTCTGGAAGATTTTTAGAAATCCTGACGCATTCGTTTGATCAGCCCTCTGCTACCTGCACCTGGGTACACCTAGGCGCTAGGATGCGCGCCCAAGTCGATTTTTGCATGTGCGCCTAAGGTGGAGTAACAAACGCGCGACTGATCAGTCAGGCCTGGGACTCATGCAGTTGACTGCTCACAAGCAAACCAGCACCCAGTCGTCTCATAAAGGGATGAGTCGGATAAGTCTGCGATATGGACGGTTGTGCGTCTCTGTTCCCTCTGTAGAGCCGTGGAATGAACTCTTCGCCGCTTCATCTCTCAAACCTGTCGCATTTAGAAACATAGACAAACAGCCGGCGGCACGGACCTGCACGCCTCCCGCGCGGTTCAGGATTTCTACCTGATTCGGCGCACAACGATTCTCAGCAATACCCTTAACAGTGCGTCACATTTAAGAATAGACTGCCCAATGTCCTGCGCATGTTTGAAAGAGTCAGACGTTTCAAAGGGGATGCAGCCTGGTTTGCTGACTCTACAATTTGCCAGAATGAATTAAAAACGGGCGCCAATTTAAGTGCTTAAGACGTGCGCGGTTTCGACTCATGATGCGCACCAGCCTCCCACCGACTCTCTTTCAGCTGAGGAGATTTTGACAGGGGCGGGGAAAGGCAGACTGAGACATACCTATACGAGAGCGTTATGGCAAAATCCATACTCTTATTTCAGCCTCCACGATAGGAGCGCGGATGGCAAAGTTGCGACTCACCCATCTCAGCCACCGAATCGCGTGGCGACAGTATCCAATCGACATGGTGCCGCGTTCCGTACCAACCTTGCAAGATTGAGGGATTTTGCCGCCCTGACGCGTACCGACCAGGCACAAAAACGTCGCAAAGACATCCTAGAGGCCAGTTCGAATTCTGTAGGCTGTCAGACCTTCATGCACTTTCGCTGTCAATGTTGTTGAAAATAAATGTCTCCACAAAACAGCATTTTTGTTGGAATTTTGGCTGCGGCTAGTGGGAAAGTGGGCGACCGTTTTTGGGCTTGTTTAGCTGCAGCGGCACTCCTGCATCGGGTTCCACTCCGGTGGAAGCGATGCAGGGATTCTGCTGCGATCGATACCTGCAAAGGAAACCCTGCCGACACGTGGAGATGGCATTGAAGCTACGCCCTGTGGAAAGGGGGTTATGGTTGTTTCAGTCGCAGTAATGCTACGACCCTTCTCTTTGAAGATCGGTCTCCTCCTGGGGGCCTGACGGCGAAGGATGCTTTCAGCACTCCCTTCCTCTTCTGACGGGTGAACAGAGTACGAGAATCCTTGTGTTCACTACAGCCGACCCGGTTATGGAATTGTTCGATTAGCCGGTTGATCAAGCTCTCCGCAAAAGGAACTGCCAGGGGGTCATGGTCACAACGTTTCACAACCTCTGCAGTTCCTCTCTCTGCCCGGTATAGCTAGTGACATTGCTAGATGTTTCTTTGGGAACGCCCTGCTGATCTCGGCGATCTGTATCTGACCCCTCAACACCGTCGTGTGGAGTTTATTATGCTTTGGGTCGGATCGCCTCTTACTACCATCCTCCTGTCCTTCTTGTTCCTACGATCTACAGACACAGCCAACACCCTCCTCAACACGAACTTAGGCATTAGACTGGATACTGGGAGTCGTGTGTTGCAAGGACAGCCAAGCTAGGTAGGGTGGGCTAGCATTCCTTCGTCGGATCAAGCTGAAAACTCTTTTCCCGGTTCGCCCCTGGCTCCAAAAGGGCGCGCATTGCAGGATCGTGAAATCTACCAACTAACGGAATACTGCGTCATCTCGAGTACCCCTTGCAACGGTACAATTCGTCCTACTTATCGATAAGATTCAGCCCAATACTAAGTTAGGATGCCCAATTATTATTTTGCCACTGCACGGATCACTTGATGGTAGGACGCTACCATTTCATAGGAGAGTCTAAGAAGTTCGAAGACGGGAACTTTTCAACATGGGTTACCATGGAGCTCGCCTCAAACAGTAGCATTAGACGGATTTCGCGGATTTCCCTGCGCTGTCTGCAGCTAATTTAGAAGGCCTGCAGGTAGTCCGAATACAGCTTAGATGAAGTCGATTTGGGTGAAAGACTGGGCAGGGAAGCAATGCTTGGCTCCATGCGCAAGCTGGCGCTGAGCGTTGTAAAATACGAAGTTTTAAATTGTACAATAAGGCTCTCTTACATTGAACTTGCTGAGGTAACAAAAGGACGATCGTGAGGAAAATGAGAGCAATAGTAAGGATCCGCCAAGAGGTTGAGTTTCCCGACCGTACGGCTCGATCGATCGCGACGATCAATAGTATACAAGCGACAGTAACACAGGTTTAGAATACAGGCTTACTTCGCGAAGTATTATAAGCCTTCGTTACACTTCTTATGCAGGTGTAGGGGTCCCTTGTAGAGGCTTTTTATGAATGATTTTATGCGGATCGACGAGCCGGAGGTGCCCTGGCGTTACGGCTTGAACTTCTTGATCGAGCGACGTAAGCACTTTACAATGATTCCGAAATCCGTCTATTACAAAGTAAGATTGTCGATTTGTGAGTTTGCAGGACGGACTCCGGGTCAGCTTGCATCAATATAAGTAGCACTCGCTACATGTCAACAAAATCACGAGTGAAGGAGGGATCAAGCCTGCAATATGCGCCGTCTGGCTGAACAAGCCTATGATTGTGGGGTGATGACCGTTCCAAGAGAATTGTGTGGCGATCCCCGCCCGAATAAGGCAACCGCAATGTTTCAGGAAGCGTTGTTTGAAGAGGCTCCGTGCATAAGATACTTTTTACAGTGACATCCAGGCTGACATGCGCGAATCATGGTTCTGTGGTAACTAAGTTGCAACCATCCACGGTTGCCTTTAGGCAGAGCGAACGACTCGCGATACAGTACCAAGATATTGGTTTCCCAACACGAACACGAAAACGTGATCATTGAAATATTGCAGCGTGTACGAGTTACGGTGTCCCCCCTTATGCGCGCTCGCGGCTACCATCTAAGTTTACTTCGTCTACACCCAAATTAGTATATAGAGCTAGTAGGAAGTAGTATAGTAGAATGCTAGGGCTTAAACTTATATTAAATCTAAAACTTAAATCTAAAGTAATTTTAAAAAAATCTTCCTTACTAAAGTTATAATACTTGTTTTAAATTATAGTATAATAAAGCCTTTTTCATTTATTAATGTAAGCCCCAAAAACGATCTTATATTAAATTTAATATATAGTATTTAAGGTTAAATTATTTTATACTTATTTAATCTTAATTTTTAAAAAAAAAAACCCGTTTAAAGCTTTATTAAAGCTTAAATTAATATAAAAAACTACTTAAAATATTTAAGCCGCTTAATTAAAGTGTATTAAAAAATATAAATAGCTTTTAATTAAAGTATAAGGCACGTGGTAGATAGGGAGTCTAATTAATAGAACAATAAGATATATTAATAGGTTACGAAGAACCACGAGGCGAACCTTAAGAAAAAGGGGCGTCACGTGCAAAGCATGTGGCTCGCATGGGTCGCATGCACCTCGCAGCTATATATAGGTATCCACTGTACCGTCACCTGATATAAAGTATTAAGTATTGGTTTATTTATATACTAATTTAGCTATATTTAACCTTTATAGCTTTATGCAGCGGTTTAATAGTAACCCCGGAGACTAACGCCTTGCTCAGAGTGCGAATACCCCATAAGAGCCTCACGCTCTACCAATCGACGTAACCGAACCCGAGCGGGCGCTCTCCTTGCCCACCCCACGTAGGGGGATTTAGTAGTCAAGATAAGGCGTCGCTCGCAGGGCTACAGGGGTTAGTGCCCAAGAAATTTGCATAAACTTATTACTCGACACCTCTAGCTTTTGTTCTACGAAACTTAAACGGTAGAGAAAGCTTACCGTGAGTTATTCGCAACTCTTTGACCGATCTCAATCGCTCAAACTAAAAATTCCTTGCGCGTCACTTTTTAAGATCACCCACTCTCCACCTTCGCCACAATCAATAAAATTCATATCTAGATCTACGCATCCTCGATAAAAGAGCGCATTACGTTCCTCGATCTCTAATAGCGAAGTGGAGAGATAGGAATATTATTCGGAGAACGCCAGGGTCCCATCCCGTTCACATGCGACAAAGTGGCGTTACGAAAAGCAATTTACTTTGCCGTTACTACGACCCCCAACATTGGAGCCTAACGGTGCTCAAACTATATACTTTACTCGCTCTCCTTTAGAGCTGAGAAAGGTGCCAAGAGTTAACTTACCAACTAAGGAATGAAGGGCAATGACAGAAATCAACGGCGCCTGGAGGCTTCGAGCGTCATTCGACCCTACATATTCTAGCTTGAAACAGCAGCAGACCTGGCCCAAATGGTGCTCCTAGAGCGACAGGCCAAACTGAAAAGGAGTGCAGTGCGCCTCGGGTATCAGCTAAAACATACGGCGATACCGCGTTGCCGTGCTGATCTGCTGGCAGCGAATCTGGATCTCGTGCTTCGCCGCAAGGCTGAAGGTCTCGCCTCGCTTCCCCTGAACGACAACCAGGAGCCATGCATTTTAGCTCAGCTGCAGAATCAGAATCAATCATCATGACTGGACAACTCTTTGCGCCACATATAACCAATGCGTCGGGTGGCTTATTGGAAAGCTTCAAAAAGCTTAAGGCAAACAAGCATTTATATAATGATAGGCTTCGGCTTTACTGGATCTCCTAGCTCCGAGAGACGCAGCTAATACTTTATATTTCCTTCAAGGCCTGGGGGGTTCCAAATTGCGAGCTAGTTCTAGGTAAAAAAAATTACAGTATTTAGATTTTAAGATAGGTAGCGAAGCATAATTCCATTCTGCATGCGCTTCTGCTGTATATTTATCCCTACGCGATCGTTTTTTCTACGTACCCTTTCTCTACCGTGGACTTCCCCCTTTATAGTAACCCGTAATACTACTCTCTAAGAATGATTTCAAAAATATCGGTTCTATATCTCCCCTGCTACACCGGCCCAATTCAAGTTCAGCTGAGCGACATCATCGCGTATAAATATGCCAGATTCTCCGAATGTACATCATTTGTAGAGACATGTGCGCCCACCAAGGCCTATCAGTAGTATCTCTTCTTCCCATTAATATTACCTAGACCATAACCATCCGCAGCCCACCGCAGACTGCGCCAGCGTCGCCTGCCAGCAATGCACAGACCTTGGCGAACTAGCCTTTAACAACTGTAACCGCGATCACGGACACCAACTTCCTCACCTGTAAAACCGCGCTCGCAGTTATCTCCGCTGCGAGTCTCTCACCTCTAACTTCGATAATCTGGCGGGCAGCGACTAGGCGAGCTGTCTCCGCTATTCGAGCACGTATTGGGTTCCGCAGAGCTTTGATGATCCGTTCAACTCGTGCGTTGCGTTTACGTCTATGGCTAGTGTATCGGATTGCCCGTCGCTCAAAAGTGACGCGGGCCTGTGCAAGCAGGTTGGGAATATTTTGTCTGCGCCTCCAGTGCTCTTATCAATATCGAATATTGATTACTGATATTGAATATTGAAGGTTTTGAGAGCTGAGGTGGTAAAAATAAGGTAGATATATCGGTAAATGACTCCTGGGCCTCCTTACAATACATGCGCATTTCACATTTGGTAGGTAAACCCATAGAAAGTAAAAATTACTAAGCATTAAATCGGACTTTGCATGCCATCGCGCACAACATCGTCAAATGTTTAACGATTTTTACCGCCCCCCCTACACCCTACCCTTGATCAACACCATGCCTCCCTTATCTACCAACGTAATTAACGACGATAATACATCCTCCTCTACTACTTCGAAGCTTGATTCTGATCGATTTACCCACTCTGGTGGTGACGACGACGCGTCGGACGACGCGTCGAGTGACACTACACCAAATGTAACCACCCCAAAGTCGCCTCGTAAAAGGTGCCGGTTAGCTACTTCTACGTGGCAGCTTGCCCGCGATCCTCTCCCTCATGAAGCCATTCGCGACGGCAAGAATCGAATATGGTACTGTTCAATGTGGGCTTATGGCGACGAATGTGGTACAAGAGGCTTCGGAGGCCTTGGCAGAATCTAGAGAGCAGCCGACACCTACTACACCACACCAAGGATCACGAAGGTGATGATAGTGGTGAGAGAGCAGTCGCGAGAGAGTAGCTATTTTAAAGCTCTACTAGAGCCTAGGGGCGTACAGAGCCTACTTTTAAATAAAACACCATACCAAGACTGTACTATATTCAATATTCAATATCTTTTCAATATTTTTCAATATTGAATTAATTTTCAATATCAATATCAATACGGCCTTTTACGAATATTGAATATTGATAAGAGCACTGTGCGCCTCCAACTGGCGTGGCGGCGTTGACGACGGCGGCGTAGACTGGCCCAACTAAGACGAGTACGACGAACTCGCCAACGATGACCGCAGTCAAGGTGATGAGTGTAGCTGGTGGAAGCTCTGCAGCGGCTGGTGCTGTTAGTGAGGTGAGTGTCACAAGTGCAACCAAATTTTCTCCCGCTAACCAATCTTCTCAAGCCGGCTTTCAGCTTGTTTTAGGACTTATCGTGCGACTACTTATGTTCTTACAGTCTAAACATAATTTACCTGTGGAAATTACCACCTAAAAACGAGCGTCGCACTTTAAATTATTGCCCGAAGTAGATGGCAGGTTACAGGCATCTTCCCAAGGGCATTAATGACTCTAGGTCTATAGGCCGCCATGATAATTCTGCTTGTCACTAGTGTTGTGGTAGCTAATATACCTCTTAATTAATTTGTTCCGAAGTAACTTTGTTTTAGTCAACGATAGGCATCCTGTGGATCATCAAACTTCCCAGTGGCAGACTTAGTAATAAGCAAGCTGTCAAACCCGCATGAATAAGTATATGGTAGGTGCACCCGTGCGAGGCACTTCTAAAGGTCCGTGACGACGTGCAAGGTGCTCGTAATAGTCAAAGCGGGCCCGACAGCTTGCTTGCTACCAAGTCCGCCCAGTGGAGTTCGGAATCACTAGGCGGTAAATACGCACTTCATTATTCAAATAGAAGTTGGACCTTATGAAACGATATTGAAAGCGTTTTCATGTGGTTGAGGTGGTGCGCTCTTACCTACAGTTATGTTGACCGAATCGGATTTCCATTACCTATCGACCTATTTCTATTACCTGTTTATCACCTATTACCAACTAAGTAGCAATATCGATCGGGTGGCAATTGAGTAACAGTTACATATCGTCGTCTGCATCGCCGTCAGTCTTTTGCCACCTACCTTATGTATATAGATAGCTTCTAGAGCCAGCTTCAATCGACAGAGCCCTTATCCTTGATCGTCCTGTTCAACAAGTCAGGACTGAAACTAATAATTCTCGGGAAGGCCGAGGGGCCGTGTTTAGATTCGGAAACGAGCCCTGTATCAGGAGAAAAGTTGTCTCTAGTATACGGTATTTAGACGAGAACCAATGAGCTTGTAGAAACCTATTAAAGCAACAGCTGTATTCCCTTAACCTAAGGCCGGGACAATAAATCCTACTAATGCGGACTGCACCATTAGAGATCAATCCGGGCTACGCCGGCTAAGAATGCCAAACCTCTTTGCAGACCCTTTATCAGATCGTGTATGTATACCAGTTGGTTCGAGTTTCCTTGGCTGTTAAGCTAAAATGATCATCGACATCATGAGTTTGACGCCAGAAAATACCGTCCAAGCCAACCTAGTCTTCGAAATAATCTACTCGTGAACTATATCAAAAGTCGATATTGAAAATTCAGTATATACTGCTCCCCGGCAATAGTTTTCAAAAGAGCTTTTCGGAAATCCTTCAAACGTCCACTAATTGTTAGTGATATAACGAAATCTGAAATAAATTTCAACAGCCCTTATATGCCTGTCAATGGCTGAACCATGCAAACATTAAGCTGCTAGTGCGACCAAGCGGGTCTTTAAAGTTGATATTGTTTTGAAGGAGGGTTGGGGCCCGTGCTATAAACTTAAGTACAATATGAGTAGATCAAGATTCGTGGTGACACGATCCTTTGTAGGGTATAATAGAGATCCATTGCCATGTGGTAGATTAACCGTAGACATTATAGGAACTGGTTTATGAAAACAAGGGCCTATAGAAATCTGTTGCCACTGGGGTCAATACATGTATGCCTAGCCGATTAGTAAAATTTATTCAGATTAATGTAAGAACATTTACTAGGGGTCTCTAACTCTCCTATGAAAGCAGAGGCTGGTTGATCCATTGAATACTAGGCTCTTGTAACCAGTGTGGTTTTGGATAAACCTTATCGCGATAAGACGGAATGGATATCCTTATCGCGATAAGGATATCTATTGCATATTATCGCGATAAGTCTTGGCATACCCCAAATAATTTTTTAGTTGCCTTCTTCTTTATTATTATATAAAAACAACTAATTTAAACCCAGTAAATAAGGTTATATTATCCTTTTCTTTTAAATTTTAGTAGGTGGCTCTATATATGGCTCTACATCTGGCTTTACGCATGGAAGCTCTGTATACAGAGGCTCCGCACGAAGCTCTGCACGAGGCTCTGCGCGAAGCTCTACACGAAGCTTTACGCGAAGCTCTGCACGAAGCTCTGCGGAGGCTCTGCACGAAGCTCTGCGGAGGCTCTGCACGAAGCTCTGCGGAAGCTCTGCGGAAGCTCTGCACGAAGCTCTACGCAAAAGCTCTGCACGAAGCTCTGCGCAAAAGCTCTGCGAAGCTCTGCGCG
>Ga0307507_10006631_pt1 | contig 17570 bp, 8 predicted proteins | sample 7_EM_MG_FD_207223 | JGI IMG/M metagenome (GOLD analysis project Ga0307507, IMG submission 207223) | Populus trichocarpa ectomycorrhiza microbial communities from riparian zone in the Pacific Northwest, United States - 7_EM | ecosystem: Host-associated > Plants > Roots > Unclassified | place...
GGTTTTCGTAAACTCAACCAACACCACCTCGCTAGCTAGGTGGCTGCCAGCACGGTGCACAGCCCAGCAAGGAACCCAGAAATTTTTAACTAGCAAATTGCTAACAAAACTGAAAATCGGTCAAAAAATTTGAAACTTTAATAATAAATTATAAACTATATAAATAGTATAATTAAACTTACTAGAACTCTTTATTATTACTATCTTTCTATACCTGCTCACTTTTTAAAGTATAGAAATCTGCTATATTCTTATAAAATCTAAAACCGCAAAAATCTTAATTATCTCTCTACTAGAAAATAAGGATTTTATCCCTAGAGAGAGTTTAATATTTAAAAAGAGAGTAGGTATAGAGAGATGGAACTCTTTATTATTTCTACTAATTTAGATTATAATAATATATACTATATAGTTTATTATCTTAATTTTAAGGGAATTTTTTTTTAGCAATCTACAAGAGGCTAGTCTAACTAGAATATATAATTATCTAATCAATAGTGTAGAATAAAAGTCTTAGGTAAGTAAAAGGTAAGTTAAAAGTAAAATAAGCTTTATATATTAAAGGACAAATGCTTTCTAAACTCTTTTATTTAAAGACTAATTGCTAATTCTTCTCTAGAGGAGAACTAGCTCCCTATATAATCCTTCTAAAATACTAGTAAAACCCTTTACCCCTTGTCTATCTAACCATATCTCCTCTAGGACATTAGTGGGATATTAGTAAAACCTTTATCTATCTTATCTAATATGTACCTTTTAGAAGCGCCTATTATAATTGCCTTCCCTTTAAGGGTCTTAGTCCTCTAAGACTTTACCTTTTAATAAACTCTTATAGAGTTCTAACTAAAACCACTAGGAAAGTTCTCTAGTAAAAAGGTACTCTATAATATAGCTTATTGCTAGTTCTTTACTAGCGTAGAACCTTACTTTATCTTCTATTCCTCCGCTCTTCTTCTACTATAGCTCTTTATAGTGCCTTTATAATAGAACCTTAATAATAATAATAAAAATTAAATGGGATTCTCCTTTCTTATTATAAGAATTTATTATAAGCCAATCTAAAGGTTGTCCTATGCAACGCATTAACTAGCCACTATCCCTATTCACCTAAAATGGGTCCTAATAATAACGTCTTAATATTAATTTCTTCTAGTTTATAAGCTATTGTCTCTTACGCGTTTTTCTATTAATAACACTATTTATCTCGCCTTTTAGTAGACTGTTTTTTATTATATCTTAGCTTTTAGCTTCCGCATCTCTAGCTATTCTTTCTATTACTACTTTATTCTCTTCTTATGACGTGTCTATAGGTAACAGGATCCCTATTTTATCTCTTTAATAATACTAACTTCCCATAGTATTCTCTTGTAATGGCTTATAATTATACTACGTGTCCTTAGACTAGCGGCGGCGTTGTCCCTGCTCTGTTAGCACTATAAACTACTTCTATTGCTCCTATGGTGGTTTCTCTAAAGTGCTGCCGTTATTACGTTTACGCGCTTACGTTAAACTCGTCCTACGCCTATAAGATACCACGCTTTAGCGAGAACAGATCTAAGTATTCTTACTATTATAGCCGGAAAAAAACCTATGTTCTAATATTTTATATTCCATCCTATTCTAGACTTTACTAACTATATTAGATCCCCGCTATTTATATACGTAAGGCTTACCGGCTCTAACGCGCCATTAGGGATTTCCGTCTATATTAGAATAGTAAAAGATAGAGATAGAAGGTATCTTCTATTACTTATAGCCTTTTTAATTTAATAAGGGTTTCTACTACTATAGAGACGCAGTAATTTCGGATAAATAGTGTCTAGGAGCGTATATATAAGCAGTTTGTTCTTATAAATAACAATATTTATACTCTTATGCGGGCCTTTCTAGCTAGGTAAGTCTCTTTAGTAATACGTTTAGAAACTATACTAACTCTTTAGTTATTAACTTTCTAATCCTAGCCTAGATGCTGATTTAAAACCTAGGGATAATACTAAGGATAGTAATAAAGATAAACATTCTCCCTACCAGTCCCCTAGTTGTAGTAGTCTATCTAGTTCTTACCGCTCTAAGAAGAATATTAGCAAGAATACTAATACTTCTAGGGATAGAAGTGCTAATAATACTACTAGCGATAACATTAAGATAGAGAAGGAGGCTCCTATTGCTACTTCTAGTATTTAAGTTATTATCTTATTCTTTCTTTCTTCTTATAGGATAGCTTTATATAGTGCCTCTCTAGTACCTCTAGAATGCCCTAGTACTAGGAATTGACTTTATACTTTAGGGATACCTCTATTCTTATTTTTGGTAATAGTCCGTATAAAAGCAGTATACCGCCATAATCTCTATATATAATGAATAGGTGGTATTCTTATAGGTGCTTTATAATTTCTTAAAATTTCTAAGTCTTCGCTCTATATCTTTTTGGTCCTCTTTGTATTATTAACTTTACCGCGTATCTCTAGTATTAGACTAGATACTCTCCTTTTATCCCTAGGGAACCCTTTTAAATCCCTAGGGCCCCTTCTTTTAGTACTACTACTTATTCCCAAATAGCGTCTTCTTTAGATAGTATCCCTAGTAGTTTTTATATAGATCCCTATAGCTTTCTCTTATAGGATTCTAGGATCCTTATTATAATAGTAAAACGTTCCCATTTTTAATGCCTATGCTTAACCTTATAGTTTTAATTTATAGGGTCTTCCCTATTGTCTTATCTATAGTATATCTAGAACCGTTACTAAATCCTAATTTATAGTCTTTAGGAAAGTTTTAATTGCCGTATAGTATTTTAGCTAAAGGTGCTCCTTAGGTTTCTAGCTATTATATACCTAGGAGTATCCTTCCTAACAAACTAAAAATTCGCGTTTCTTCTAATGCTATCTTTAGTCTAAAATGTCTTCTATATTCTATTCTAGTTCCCTATTAATTTTACTAGGTGGGGGTAGATCTACACTATCTCTTCTCCGGTATAACTCTAATAAGGAAACATAAAATATGGAATATATTAGATATAATTTCAGCAATTCCAATTTATAGGCTTAATTTCCTTTAGTTTTTCTAACTATCTTAAAGGGTTTAAGCTACCTATAGTCCAGCTTCTTCTTAATACATTTTATCTGGATATTTTTTATAGATAGTAAGACTTCGTCTCCTATTTTAAATTCTTTAGGTATATATCCCTTATTATAGTACCTTTTTTATATAGCCTGGGCGTTTAGTAAGTGCTTTTTAAGTTCTTCTCTATGAATTCTTATTTGCTTAATTCTCTTAGACGCTACTAGTGCCTCTCTTTTGGGAACAATGTCCTTAACATTTTAGGGGTTATTTGCTTTTACCCCAAACAGTGCTTTATAAGGGGTTATTTTTATACTGCTGTGGATGCTTATATTATATATATATTACGCTAAAGCTAACTACAATAGCTAATTATCCTGTTAATAATTAATATAGTAGCGGAGGTAGTGTTCTAATAACGCATTTAGACGCTCTATTTGTCCATCTATTTACGGGTAAAAGGCAGTGCTTATTTTTCGCTGTATTTTTAATAAAAGATAGAATAAAGACCAAAATACGCTATTAAATATGGTACCTTTATTGGACACGATTCCCCTTGGCGTGCTAAATAAGAGCCACTACTCTAAAAACAGATCTGCTAGTTCCGCTGCTGTAATTATTGTTATAATAGCAAAATACCCTAAAAACTTTGTATATCTGTTAATAATTACTAGGATAGCGTTAGCAACCTCTCCTGTTCTTATTTTAGCAGGGGGTAAGCCTATTATAAAATCTATTATTAATTCTAATATTGGTCCTTACAGAATAGAAAGCACTAATAACTTACTATAGGGGCGATGCCTGAATATCTATACCCTTTGGCACGTATTATATCTTAATATATAGTCCTTAACTTCTTTAGATATTCCATCCTAAAAGTATTTCCTTTAAACGGCCTTAAGGGTTCTATTAGCACTATAGTAACCCCTAAGAGGGTTGTTATAGAAGACCTTTAGAATTTTATCTTAAACCGCTTGGTCCTTTGGGATATATATAGCACCCTTAAAGCGTAATAGACCCTTTTAGTCTTGCTACTATAGCTTTTTAGTAACTCCAGCTAAGTTAGTCTCTACTATATCTTTCTACCTCTCCCTAGCAACGAAGGCGTCCCTCTATTATGCCTAAAGAAGAAGATCTAGAAAGGTTTTATATAGATTACTTATCCGTTTTGCCCGCCGCTATTACGGACCCTAGGCGTAGCATAAGACGTTTTAAACTATTAGTGCTAGTAGATTCTCCTACCGTTATATAGTGTGCTATACTGCGGATAGGTATTTTGCCTATCCCCTCTAAATCTAGAAACTCGCAGCTAATGCGCTGTTGAGTTAAAGGCGCCATAACACCTTTAGCATATCCCGCAGAATTCTTGCTAATTCTAGGGTACGCTAACTTTATAATATCTACTTAGTCTATAACCTAGTCCATAACCATATCCTACGGCTCTATTATTATAGTGCTTCGCAGTTATATCGCCGGGACCTCTACCCTACTATGGAATTCTATAGTTCTAGGAAAAGATTCTTCTTTCTTCCTAAGCAAATTTTATAATATAGGAATTATTTCCCCTATACTGTCCTGGATTCTCCTAGTTTTATAATCTAGATATCTTAATAACCTATTAGCGGGATTTGTCTTTCCTAGGCGGTACGTAATTTTAAAGTTATACTATAATAGTGCCTCCGCCCATCTAGCTTATCAACCGCTTAACACCTTTATAGTTATAAAGTATTTTAGGTTATTATGGTCTGTAAGGACTTTAATAGGATAATTGCTTTCTATATAATAATATCGCTAGTGCTTTATTAATGTAACTATTATAAGCAGCTTCTAGTTATGCGTTATATAACACTACTCTATATGGGTTATTTTCCTTAACTAAAACGCTATATAATGTTATTATCTGTCTTTTAATTAAGATATAATTGCCCCTAAGGCGAAGCTGGATATATCTGTTTTAAGGTATATATGTAGCTCCTAGTAGAAGTATATTAGAATAGGCGCTGATATAAATAAATCCTTTAACTAGTCTATAGCCTGCTTAATAGCTTCCCTAAATATAAAGGGTCTTAACTTCTTACTATCTTTAAATCCCTTTAGCAGATTAGTAATTAAGAGCATTACTTATAAGTAATAAACAATAAACCTTTAGTAGAAGTTTGCTATGCCTATAAAAACCTATACTTCCCTAAATATTATAGGGTATAGCTATTCCCTAATAGCGTCTACCCAGCTTTTCTCTATTAACACTCTATTAACGCTAATAATAAAGCCCAGAAAATTAATGCTAGTAATATAGAACGAGCATTTTTTTAGGTTTATATAGAGCTTATATTCCCGCAGTTTTTTTAATACCATTCGCATATAGTGCGTATATGCTTTATAGTTATTAAAGTAGACTATAATATTATTAAGGTAAACTATATATATTGTATCTAACAGGCCTAACAATACCTTATTAATATAGGCCTGAAATATTACTGGTGTATTAGTAAGCCTAAATAGTATTACTAAATACTTAAAGTGGCCGTACTGTATTTAGAACGCCGTTTTCTACTTATCGCCAGCTTTAATCCAGATTTAATAGTATATATCTTTTAGGTCCAATTTTATAAATATCTTTACGCTTAATAGCCTGTTAATAAGCTCCCCTATTAAGGGTAGCAGGTAGCAATTATTTATAGTAATCTTATTTAGCGCCTAATAGTTAATATAGAGGCGAAGGGTCTTATTCTTCTTAGGTATAAATATAATTGGCGCCTCTACCCGGCTTATAAAAGGCTAAATCTATCCTCTCTAAAGATTGTCTACTATATACTAACGTAATACTGCCAGCTTGTTTTTTAATAGGTTATATAGTAGTCTAAAAGGAGGTTTCTTGTCTCCTATATTTATCTTATACTCTACTAATATAGGGTTAGGTAAGGTGTGTATAGTTTCCTTATTAGTAACATCTTTTAGGTCTATATATTCCTATAGAATCTCTAGTTCCTTAACTGCGCATAGCCAAATATCTAAAAATAAATACTCCGCGTCCCTACTCTTAGGATTAAGAGTAGCATATATAGCATATACCTACCCTTCTTCTTGTATATAGCTTAAGAAAGTCTCTTAATCTTTAACTATAATGCGCGGTTAAGACTTCTGGTATTAATACAAGGCGGAAGGCCAATTAATGTCTAGATTAACTTAGCGAAGCTATAGGTATTCTAAAATAAGGTTATACCCCTTAATTTCTATAGCGTAGAAGCGTATATCCTATATATTTTATAGACTATCGCGGTCCTAGCTAGCTATAGAAAAAGTTTATTCCTTATAGCACGGAATCCAATAGCCTCTAATACTTTAAATAGTGCGCACCTATAAGCCACTAAGGTCCAAATCCAATTCTTTTACTAGTAATTAAGAAATAAACCCTATAGTTGCGCCGCTGTCTATAAGGCAGTCTTATATTACCTATTTATTATTAACTTAAATGGAGACGGGAATAACTATACGGTAGCTTACTCCCTCCTTCTCTTAATAGCTTAGTATAAGGGAGTAAAGATCTACTAGGCTCTCTCTTTTCCTAATTAAGTATCCTCTTACTTCTTCTACTAGTAGAAGCGCTATATATAGCCTTTCTTACCGCAGTAATAATAGCTATATAACTCTTAGTTCCACGGTTTCTGCCTATTATTATTCTAGGGTTAACTAGCGTTGCTCTAGGGTTATAAAGCCTGCTCACGTTATCCTTCTATAGAGTAGTTAGGTTAGAATCTACCCCTTTTATTAAAGCTAGGTCTAGTTCTACACTCTTTATTATTAGCGTCTTGTTCCTTTTACTTCCCTAAATAGTCTCTTTTAGCGTTCTTAATCTAAGTAGCTTTAGAGATAAGCTTTTCTTAAGAGGTAGAAATTCCGCCCTTTTCCTATATAGCCTATTGAATCTTAGGTTATAACTTGGTAAGTAGCTAGTAAAGTTATATAGTATTATCCTATAGGTTTGAGTAGGGTATATTATCTTCTAGTTCTTCTAAGTAGTTTATAAACTAGACTATACTCTAGCCTTCTCGCTATTTAGCGTTATAGTATTACTAGTTATAATCCATCCCTTAATTAGTAGGGTTTTAGATCTGATTAACTAACCAGAACTTAAGTTTACTAAATTTAAGGGGTATAGTAAGTTTCTTCTTATAGCGTGTCTATAAACTCTTAATAGTGCCATGTAGGAAGGTAGAAGCAATTAGTGTCTAATTATACTTATTAAAGTAACATTTCGGGTCTAGCTAAAACTTAGTTTCGCATTAATAGATAAAACAATTATAGTTCTGGAGACTATTACTATTATACTTATTAGGTTCTTTTATACGGAATTTAGGTTTTTCTAACGTTATAGCGTAGTATAGCGTTACCCCTTTAAATCCGCTTCGTGTCTAGGGTGTCTATACTTATCCTAATTATCCTTATAATTGTCTTTAATAGTCTTAATATACTTATCTTAATTATATCTCTAACTCCTTTATCTTTTATAGGGTCTTATATAGTAAACGCTTTAATAACTTCCTAGCGGTAATCGTTCCTAAAGGTCTTAAAAGGTTAGATAGACCAGCCGTGGCTTCCTAATCTACTCCTTCATAAGTAGAGGGAATACGCTCCTCTGGGGAGACTCTATTAGCCTCTTATAGTAAGGGCGTCGTTTTAGGGGGTAAGGAGGTATGGCCCATTATTATTAATTAATAGCCGTACGTTCCTTCCGTAAAGGATTATAAGTAATTAGAATTATAAGAGGCTAGTTTAACTAGAACGTATAATTATCTAATTAATAGTATAGAATAAGAGTCTTAGGTAAGTAGAAGGTAAGTTAAAGGTAGAATAAGCTTTATATATTAAAGGACAAATGCTTTCTAAACTCTTTTATTTAAAGACTAATCGCTAGTTCTTCTTTAGAGGAGAACTAGCTCCCTATATAATCCTTCTAAGACACTAGTAAAACCCTTTGCCCCTTATCTGTCTAACCATGTCTCCTCTAGGACATTAGTGGGACATTAGTGAAACCTTCATCTGTCTCATCTGATATGTACCTTTCAGGAGCGCCCGTTACACAATCGCTAGTTAAAATCGGCTGGGTTCCTTGCTGGGCTGTGCACCGTGCTGGCAGCCACCTAGCTAGCGAGGTGGTGTTGGTTGAGTTTACGAAAACCAAAACGTCACGGGTAAGAGGTGGCTTAGTTGTTTTAAAAAGTAGGTTGAGAGGATAACAAGTAAGGTTTAGCGCTGGGGTAGGATTAGGTATGGTAAAAATAGGGAACATAGAGTAATCGTAGCGGCCAAACATTCAAACGCATCTATTTTCCATACCAAGAACTCAAACGCAGAATCTTCGCAAGGGCTCCAAAACCCGCGTCACGAAAGCGAGCTGCAATGCGGTATTTCGCTCAGCCGTAGCTTCTCCTTCCTTGTGCTCCTGCAAGCCTTCATTATCGCTCTCCTTGACACCCCTCAAACAAGCCAACACCGCATCTCTATACGCTGTGCCCATCTGGTGCCCCAATAGCGGAACTCTAGACTCACAAAGCCGATCCAGCCTCTCTTCATGAGACGTTACCTGCATATCTTTCGTCAGCTTGTCAAGCGTCTTCCACAAACCAATTTCCAGAAGAACGAGGCCTAGGCTATAGTGGTCAAACTCGAGGCGATACTGAATTTGCGGTTCGAGCATATTGAGGTACAGAGGGTGATGGTATTTCTTCGCGGCTGGGTTTGCAGTTGGGCCTACGGTGAACGATAAAGGATCCTTTCGGCGACTGTGGTTGAACCCTATGAGGAAAGGTGACTGAAGCCATCCCGCAGCCTTAGATCTTCGGGGATTCAAGCACAAGACATTGTAAGCAGAAATGCCCTTGTGGAGCCATCCGATTTTGTGGAAGCTAGACAGAGAGAGGGCGAGTGTATACGCGAGGCGGAAGCGAGACTCGAGGGTGGGTCGTTCAGTGACTTGGGCTGTATCTTTTATAATTTTGGCAAGATCTTGGGGTATAACATCGGAATTGGTTGGCAAATCATACACCAGGCCATAGGCCGGTTTAGAAAAGTCATGGACGAAGCCAAAGCAAGATAGCACACGAAATTCGTTAGGATGAATGGTAGAGCTTAGAGTAGATGCTAGAGCTTCAATTCGAGCTGAAAGAATGTGCATGTTCTGGGTTTCCCACTTGCGATAGTGAATCCATTCAATTAGAACGCGCCTTTCAGAGTCGCCACCATCCGAGCGGACAATGGCAATGGTGTGGTCGCCGAATCGCTCCGGGCGATGAATCAGCTTGACATCCAGCGAAAGGTTTGATGAGCTGGTCTTCACGGATTCTGCCGCCAAAATGGACATGCGTTTGAGCTTAGCCATTACGCTCATACTACCACCATATGGTGTTTCCTCGAATGCTTTTTGGGTGCTTTCCAATTTTTCTGAGTCGTCATTAGCGAGCATGGAAAGTTCCCACTGCGTTTTCGCCAACATCTGCAGATCCATGGGAAGGATATTTAGTAGTAGGTCGTTTGCAAGGCTCAAGTTGGTATACAGTGGTGACAAGGCACTTTCGCAACGATCTATGATGAAATCCAGTTCATTCCGAATCGTTGTTAAAGAACTGACTGTGGACGAAAGATTTATTTTCTGGTCTAAGGCATAGTTCCAGCGATCCGTCTCGTCCACTGCGGATTCAAAAGCTGAAGCCCAACTCTTCTGTCTTTCTCTCTCCACATGTGCTTCGAATGAATCAGGTAATTTAGCGGATAATTTTTCGTAGCGCTCAAAAATCGAGGAAGTAAGCCTTCTCATGAAAATGAATTGAAGTCTAGATGCTACGTGCTTGGCATCCGGTCTAGCTTTTGTCTCCATGTCGAGCATAGATTTCACCAAGTCAACGAGCATCTGGCTTGTACAGTCAAGTTTAGCCAGCTGCGTGAGCTTGTTAATCACGACGTCCTTGGGCTTGCCGATACCAGCATGAAATGCTCGCATCACTCTGTGATCTAGCTTTTCCCTTCGCTCAGTCCTGAAGTCCTTGACTGCTTTACTGCCGCCTTGCATGTATGTTAGGATCTCAAGAATTATACAGCCAAAGGACCATATATCGCTTGGTCGGCTGATCGTGTGCTTCTCAAACCCGTCCTCGCAGTGCTCGCATTCCGGTGCAAGGTAATCACCTGCACCATTTTCGTAAAGTGACTTGGAATCCTCCGTGGCCTCCTTGAGTTTCGAAAGCCCGAAATCCGAAAGGACGAACGATGTCTCTTGAACGAGAATATTTTTTGGCTTGAGATCATGATGGCAACCAATCATTTCAATTTGGAGCCTATCTAGGGTATAGTAGTGTACTTTTTCAATCGCTGATGAGAGCCCACAGAGAGCGGCCAGGAAAGTCTCATCTGATTCGAAAGACGTGGGACGGTCTGTTAATAAGAACGAATGGAGGCTGCCATGGGGCACGAGAGGGAATATCAAGTTGTGTTTTTCTCCGTGTGTATAGGAAGCTAATAGCTCGATAATATTTGGGTGGCCGAGTTCATTTAGGATGCTGAGGATGCGTAACTCTTTATTATAGTCGACCCATTCGCCTGGGATTTTCTCTGCCGTGGTCACCGAATCGGGACGTTGTACTTTAAACTCTTTCCGGACTAACCGAAGATCCTTCAGATAAATCAGCGATTATGCTAATTGCAACATGGCTTATGACGTACACCATGCGGAAGGAGTTGAATTGTTTGATGATCTGGATGCAACTTAATTTCATAGACATCACCGAAGCTGCCTCCATCCATAAATCTATTGTATGTGAATGGCAATCTAACCCTGGACGGCAACACTCTGTGCATCACATTTCTGGAGAGCACCGGGGATACAAACTCCCACTGGCGATCATAGAATTCACCGGCAATGTCTGGGACAATTGATCGCAGGAACTCCTCTGAGAATGGCAGCCTTTCGTCCATTGGCGCACCTTTGAATTGGTCGTGTTCGATAAAACTTGAAATCCATCGTTGCTCATTCTTAAGCAAAACAAGAATCGCGAAGATTCTTTTCCCTTTCGTCATGATCCAGTCCACAGTCTGAGCCTTGAGATAAAACGGGATGTCTGGGACATTGTCAATTGCTTTCCGAACCTCATCTTGAGTTAAAAGTTTCAAGAGGGACTTTCGAGGGATGAATTTTCGTTCGTCGTTGTCACCATCGACCTTGCAAAGCAGATCCCGGATGGATTCCCGTAGATGAGCCATTTTGTTAGGTATTCGGATGCCTTCCCTAAATGTTGTCGATCAGCTCCATTATTTTTAGCAAGGGGAAGCTGGAGTAGCGGCGATCGGATGAGCAAAGAGAGGGATAGGTAAAATGGGTAGCTTATGCGCTACAACGGAGGAAAAGGTCTTCGTACCTCTAGGTTTCTGGAGAGGTTCTAGAAGCAAGAATCTCTGATTCTCTCTATTTGGGCCTAAAAGAGTCTTAGTGGGAGGACTCCAAGAGTTTGTTAACATCAAGTTACTTACATCGCTTAGCCCGGCAGCCTCGTTGTAGAGGGTTATAATGATAACTTGATCGTCTTCGTCCTAAAGATTAATATGGTCAGTGGCCTAAGGAACTCATACAGAGTGAAATGCATTTCATACCACCTCAAACTCGAAATTGCCGTTTCCATACCACTCTATTAGCAAATTTTTAAGCACATCCACCTTAACATATCTTGCTGGGATCTTCTGCTTATGCACAGCCGGCATGGCTGAAGCGTGTCTTCGAGACAATGCGAAATTCCGTGGCCTTGTGCTGTGAAATTGGTACGCAGATGGACGACACCGAGGCAAAATGCATACCGACCGGTCAGTTAAATCCAACCAATTCAATAGGGTTGTTTTTGTCAGCATGAGCAGCTGATTACATCCAGCTAATCCGATTGGTGGACTCTTATCGATAACATGAGGACCAATTTCAACGGGTTAAGGGATAACCTTAAGCTAGTCCTTTGCCGGCTTATCCTCATTAACGTTAAGAACGCGTATAAAGCGGATAGGTAGTAGTAATTTAGAGGAGGACTCTAATGGAGGAGTAGCTGGTTAATAGAGGAAGGGTAGGAACCTATTCCTTCCAACGGTGGAATTCGTCCTACGGTTATCGACAAGGGCTAGCCAATTAGATCAAGGCCCGCGTGTTGTTTTGATTCGACGTTCGTGCACGGACCTTCCTCGCTGCTGGGGATACTATTTCGTCGGCATCGCAATATTGACGCGTTTTGGTGAGGCTTGCTAATAAAACCACGCTAGCTAGGGTACTGCAGCAGGCTAACCCAGGCAGAGCGCCCAAAGCGCCCAATACGAAGACAAAGGGATATGCAGGTGCCAGGTGCTTAGGGCCCAATGCGAGCCAAACCCAGCCTTGCGCTATTGGTTAGCACTTGCAGATGAGGCATTGAGGATTGGTGACCAGCTGAGGCGTAAGCCAACTCTCGGAACGCACTACTATGGTATCTGAAAGAAATATTGTTAGTGCTGCGGTAAGCAGGGGTTACAACGCTAGCCACGCAAAGCAGAAAAAAATTTCTCACTAGTAGTAATATACAGTATCTACCATTTTGTTGGGGGTTGACAGCGACAGCGACGTGGTACTGAGAAGTTTTTTTCTACTTTGCATGGTTAGCGTTGCGACCCCTGCTTAGTGCGGCACCAACAATATTTCTACCAGATACCATAGTACTCGATTTCCTGCCTTGTCCCAATGCCACACATCTAGCCAGAATTTCCCTCGGCTACATGCATCGATCAACAGACTTCAAATCATTATCAGACCATCTCTATTCCCCAGGCACAGCAGTACACCGGCGATGTTCGCTTGGCAAGCCCATAATCGCAGTCAGAGCAGCCAAGTCAGAAGGTCATTTGCGGAATATGTGGCACCTGTTTACTAGCTGCCTTCGCAGGCGTTTGGCAAGGCCTCTCACTGTCGTGCACCTGAAATGTAGCACGAATGTAGCCGGCTGCAGCTCGCTGCGCGGTTCAATTAGCCAAAGCCGATGCCTTTATTGCCTTGGACTACTACCGGCCTCCTCCACAATATGAATGAGCACATTGGATTGAAAAAGCAAGAACAAAACCCCTACATTTTCGCAAAGACCCCAAAATCGGAAGTGAGTCAGCTCATGAGAACGCCCGGCATGATCACTCCCAACTATCCGATCCCCACGGGCAATAGCTCTTTCGTAGAGCCATGTAATCAACGAAACACCCAAAAGCAACCTCTCGACGTCTATCAACACCAGTTCCTCAAGCAAGCTCATCAAGTGTTCTCTCGGGATGTTGACAATATAGAGGCTTTAACGATCTTGAAGGACACTACAGACATCACTCAGCGATTCGCAATCGACAGAAATATGATCAAAGAGATTGTAGAGGTAACGTGGATTCCAACATTTAAGAGAGGATGAGGCAGGTATCATTCTGCAAAATCCAGAGATTTAACGAAGGAACTAGGAAGATAAAACGAGGACCAGCGAAGTTTTCTAGTAAATGAGGCTCAACACCTTTAATGCCAGTGATTACCCTACCTAACTAAACACGCCTCGCATAGTATTATTAGGCAAAAGAATACATTCAGTCGGTTGTTGGTTACGCAAGCGGGGTTTCAGATTATCATTGATGGCCACCGAATTTTCACACCATTTCTCGATACTGTCACAGCATTCGGATTTAAAAGGGACGATGATCATCGAGTATGGGATAGCTACTACAGTTCGGGGCTGGGAGAAGGAGAAAGCAACCCCATAATTGGTACGCATTCCGTTGTTGCATTTTTCACATAACTTATTACGAAAACTGTAGAGCTATGTTATACGGTACGTTATGTTGAGAGGAACCACAGAAGTCCTAAAAACCCATGGTCTTTGCGGCAAACCGGCGTCTATCAGCAGATAATACCGCATCAGCAGAAGTCGATTTGGATCCTCCTTCAACCATCCGAGAATCTGTATGACAACCTGAAAGAGAAGCTTGATGGAGAGCCCACGAGTTGCAAGACTCCAATACAGAGCGCTAATTTAGTTCACCTGGACTTTCTTTGCTCTATGGCGAGTAACTGGGGTGAATACATTGAATACCTTTGGGCAGAAATTGACACTCTGGTAAATAATCACTTCCTATAGAGCCAGCTCTAAGCGAGGAGTACTAACTATCTAATTCACAGGATGACAAGGCGTGTAACTCGAATATCCAACTGGGAAAAAAGAATGACTACAGTATTTCGTTTTTAGACTGTCAAAAGCTACAACGCCGTCGTCGAACATTATTGAGGACAATAAGTGTCCTCGATTCCTGCTTAGCTCTTGCATCATCTTTGGAATCACATTACAGGAAACTCAAGTCATGTAAAATTATTGAGGGTGACAGGTTCCTTGACGGAATTCAGATGTATGTAGCTAAGATCCAAATGCATCGGCGTAACATGCACTTCATGGTAGAGTATATGGGGGGGACAGCTGATATGGTTCGAAATCCCCCAGAGAGTTCTAGTTATATTGATTTACTCTAACTTTTCTGATATAGTTATTCAACATTTTGAATTCTCGAAGTGACGAAACGAGCCTAAAGACGAGCCAAGCGATGCAAGAATGTCTGGCACTGGGCCGAGAAGATTCGAAAATCCTCAAATTACTGAGTGTGATTGCCACAATTTATTTACCAGCGTCTCTGGTTGCTGTAAGTTGCAACTTTTACTAGATTGGAGACTTAATTATAATTGGCTAATTTGTCTGCCCCACCAGACCGTTTTCAGCTCCAACTTAATACAATTTAAGACAAGCAATGGAGGGAGAGGACATTTTGAGGCTGTTTCTGAGTTCTGGCTTTATATCCTCGTTACTATCTTTCTTGCTGCTATTACGTTTCTCTTAGCGGCTTTAGTGCTAAAGCGAAGGCTTTCTTGCTGTATAAAAAACTCTCAACTTGTCTAAACACCTTTAAACCCATTAAAAAACAACTCAATGACTTAATTTAAATAGGCTTATAAAGCTTAGAGAGGTCCTAGCATTCTAGGCACAGTTAATCGCTGTACCGTCTATAACTGTACGTCGACGCAATTAAATTAATTCATTGTGCAGAGCGGGGGATGTCTTCAGAGCTGTATAACATTCAAGAGCGGCGGTGACGGCCTTCATGGCAGTATTGGCGTACTTTTGATTCTGTTGACCCGGTGTCGATTACTACTATATTAGGGTTAGATCAGGGGTGTTTATGACTCACCCACCTCTTGTATATATTCTGACCTGGTATTTACCGGTCAACGAGGGAGAGCAAACCGTGGAGAGGTAGCATTAGATGGTCCATCAAAGCTTTCACAGCGAGCTAAAGTATGGTGCGCTAGTTACCCCGCAAAATGGCTTGACATCAACTGTCTTCGTTTTACCGACATCCGAAAACGACCAGAAGCTGTATATATTACAGCGCTTGGAATATCGTAATCAAGATACACGGTGGTGAACATAATCATTGAGTAAAAGTACAGACTACTCGTACAAAGGAGGAATCAATATCTGTCATTCAGGGTCTTTATCGCAACATAGCTCAGAAGACTCCAGAACACTGCTTACTCCTATCGGGTCCAAATACCGTAAACTGTCCATATTTCAGGCGCTCGCCCGCCGTCCTTAAGCTAAAACCACCTTTCTCAGCATGCAATTCTTCCATCTTCTGCCTATCCTTGCTCTATTGGTTTTCCTTCCTTGATCCTCAGCTTTTCAAAATAGCAGTAGGCGGCATAAAACACGCTTAACGTATTTCCTTTGTCATAGCCTTTCTTCCCACGGGAATTTGTAAGTTGCGAGGACGTAATAGATTTCGGCCCAGATGAGGTGTAGTTTTGAGCTTGGAGATTGCGGCAGAGAGAAGCTTGCATGACACCAGGCTTCTTGAGGTGCTAGTTGATCTTGCGACGAATCATGTCGCAGGTTTCATACACTGGTACTTTGTCCTCCTCGCCTTCGAGATGAATGTCAGAAACATCAGGTATTGTATCTTTACTCGAGGGCTTCGCTTTCTGATTGGGTGAGTTGGAATCTTTGTTGTTTGCGTTGTTGGCGGAGCTGGAGGCCCTGCGCTTTTTCGAAGGGGGCTATCATTGTCGGTCTTGCCTGCTGCTATTTCCTGATCTTTGTCATGTAGACTTTGAGGGTTTTTGGATTCTTCTCATTTGCAGTCTTCTACAGAATAGTTAGCGAAGGGTTAACAGCCGGTGTGGATTGGTATTACCATGTTATTACTGTTATTGCTATCCAGGTTCTCGGAACCATCATGTGGTCTCTTGCCTTGCACATTGGAAGACACATTAGACAGGACGTTGCTACTGTTATTTGTCATGGTTGAGTTGAAGCATTTCGATTGATTAATCAGCAGTATTAGGGGTCAGGGAAAACTTGAAAGGTGCAGAAGAGATAAGAAATTTGGGCTTTAGGAGGGCGTGTGGTCTCAATGGGACCAGATAATATAACTACCCCCGATTGTTTATTAATGACGTAAGGGTCGTGCCGAAGACGTGTCTATTGTGTTGCGTATCCTGTGCGTGCTCATGTGCCCAAGGAGAACCTATGACATCAGAAGGAAAGCTTAAATTTAGGATTCGGCCCTAGCGTATCACTGTTAGAAAACACGCGTCCTGATAAATATTCGGAGACTCCCTGTACAGTTACAGACGTTAGAGAAGTCTTAACAATAGTCAGAAATGTTGCCTCAAATTGATCGCGTAAATTATCGGTCAGTACACTCATGACTCATGGAAGCAGGAGGCAGCTCCTACTAGTCTTCTAGTAGATAGATAATAGGGAGCAAAAGGACAGAAACAAATTATAAACAGGACAGGGATAGGAGTTAGGATTTCTTGTAGTCTTTTCTACCATTTTCTTACTACCTAATAATTGCTCTAAGGATTTATAAACTACTAAGACATAGTTACTAGTACATGTTAAACTGCCTAGAAAGAATTCACGTATATAGAACTATCCCTTCCCACGCTGGCGTTCACAGCTTGGCGCCAAGCTCTTAGGTGAACGAGAGCCTATGATTAGCCAAACCCTTATCGATATGCGAGGCTGTATGCGCAGTATTATACGTAGTATAATACAATGGATATAAAAAAGACTCATGGAAGCTTCCGGATAAGTTGCCACGGTCCGAAAACCACCAGTCATTTTGGTAATGTTTAAATAAAACGCAGTCAGTATTGGCTCCTTGTATTTTCAAGATGGTTTGTCGCAGGTGGATTAGGGGTGGGTTTTGGGTTGGTTGAGGACCTTGGCCCGGGAAAGTAATACTTGCCCATGAGAAGTTGTGACAGTATTTCAGCTTCATATCTGCATATGGATTATCCCTTAACCCGCCGGCGTCCATCTGGTAGATGGTCCGTGCGGAACACCAGAATCTAAAGTACGCGTGTGGTCACGCAGCCTTGATCCTATTGATCTGATTGGCTGAATCCTTATCGATAAGGATTCAGCCAATCAGAT
>Ga0307507_10006632_pt1 | contig 17569 bp, 2 predicted proteins | sample 7_EM_MG_FD_207223 | JGI IMG/M metagenome (GOLD analysis project Ga0307507, IMG submission 207223) | Populus trichocarpa ectomycorrhiza microbial communities from riparian zone in the Pacific Northwest, United States - 7_EM | ecosystem: Host-associated > Plants > Roots > Unclassified | place...
AGAGCTTCGTGCAGAGCTTCGTGCAGAGCTTCGTGCAGAGCTTCGTGCAGAGCTTCGTGCAGAGCTTCGTGCAGAGCTTCGTGCAGAGCTTCGTGCAGAGCTTCGTGCAGAGCTTCGAGCAGAGCTTTGAGCAGAGCTTTGAGCAGAGCTTCGTGCAGAGCTTTTTACAGAGCTTCTGCAGAGCTTCGTGTAGAGCTTTGTGTAGAGCTTTGTGTAGAGCCTTATATAGAGCCTTACAGAGCCTTATATAGAACCTTATATAGAGCTATATATAGATATATAGGCGTATAGGCGTACAAACGTGTAGCTATGTAGATATATAGACGTATAGACGTTTATATCGGCGATTAATTATAAAGATATTTATAGAGACAATTATATAGGCAAATATATAGACATTTAATTATTTATTAATGTTCGTACTAACTTAATAGCACGAGTGAGTCGTATCCACGGGCACGAAATACACGTAGTATCGTATACTTGTTTGGATGGTGACTGTCGATTGTATGAAGCAGACTACGTAGTCTATATACTGATGCGACCTCCCCCTGATTAGTCAGTGCTTCAGGGGTGCACTAGACGCGTAAGCGGGTGGTTGGTGCACCGAACGCGTAAACGCGTAGTTGGTGTACCGTACGCGTAAGCACGCGTTCGGTACGACAGGTGCTGTAATTATACAATTAATATAAGCGTTATGTAACGTGTCCCGCCTTTACATAGCAATACAGCTAAAAAAATATTAAGTGCTTATAAACTTATTATAAGCGCGGCGGGATCTAATATATATACTCTTATACGTTATTATAAGAGTAAATAGTAAGGAGCTTAATTTTATATATAAACGAATCTTTAAAGAAAAAAGGAGGATTTATTAAGTATATAGGAATATAAGTATAGCCTTAATTGAAGTACGGAAAGTATATATAAGGTGTAAAGACTTTATAGACGGCACTTAGGAGTATTTATATACTTTATATACTATCTTAGTATTAAGGTATCTAATACTACTCCTCCTCTTAAAAGGGCCGTCTTTAATCCTTATTATTAACCTTAATTAAACCTCTTAGAATAACTTATTTATAGGAGAAAAACATATATAAGAGGGAAAAAAGTATCTATCTTATAAGTAAAGAATATATAGCAAAAATACTTAACGATATAAATATATTCTATTGTAGTTCTAGTAAAATTTAGTAGATATTCTCTATAGGGTTTACTATGTTACTTATTGGCTTATTAGATATACGGTCTTTATATAATTAACTTACAGTACTAATAGAAAATGGTAGATTGTAGTAGTAAATAGTAGGTAGCTATAGCTATATAACTAGAGGATTATATAAAACCTTAAGCGCTATTACTCTTCTTCTCCTTTTCCTTCTCTTACTTTAGATTTTTGTTAATAGATAACTTTATTATATAGACTTACGCATCCATTTTACTATACTTATACTTTAATTAATTAAGTTATTAATATTATCTAAAGCTTATACTATCCTTTTTTTCTAAAAAGGAATTTAAATATATCTATGGGCTAAATAGGATAGAATTAAACCTAAAGGATATTACTAGACCCTTAAGGATAGGACCTTAAGGATAGGATAGTGTAATGGGACTAGCCCAGTTACAGTAGGAATGTCTCGGTAAAACACTTAACAGATAAATTCCGACTCTTTAATTAAATTTAATTAAATTCTACCGAAATCCGTTAAAGACCACGTGCGCATATACGCACGCATTAACCACCAATATCCCTAACTGTTTAATTATAAGATTCTTTTGTTATTCCTTTCTCTTCTTTACGCAACGTCTTATACTCTATAAGAGCTATATACCCTTAGATTTAGATAGAATTTATATTATTTCTTTAAATCTTCCCCAAAGTCTCTTCGCGCCCTTATACTACATTATATTAAAACAACTATTATTAAAATGGCAAACAAACCCAAATCCCTTTTAATAACCATAAGTATTATATCCCTAGTTAGGGAATAGTTAACCATAATGCAATAGTCCTTTATAGATGCCTTAGCTTAATAGTAAGCTATACTAAAAGCCTAGTATTAGCAATTAATAGAAGTACTCTATAAAGAACTCCGTAACGCTAAGGCATATATATTAGAGACCCTAATAGCAATACCTATAAATAAAATTAAAATAATGGTATCTAAACCTAACCCATTAAGTACAAACACTAAACTAGTAATAGTAGCTTAACCTATATATATAATAAACCTAGTACCTATTATAAAATCTAAAAAGCTCCCTAATCCTCTAATATTTAATAAAAATAAAAATAACCTATATCCCTTTATAACTAAGCTCCATCTTAAGCTTTTAATAAACTTTAACTAATACCCTACTAAAGCTAGCAAGGTTAGCTATGGAATGTCTTATTTAAGTAAGGATGCTATATAAACTATAAATCCATTCTTCTATAATAGCACCTTCGTTAGTTTTAAAATCTTTATCTCCCTATTAGAATAAATATATAATAACGCTAGCTGTAAATATATAACTGTTACTAAATTTAAAAACTTATAATAATGGAACCAAGACTTTATCAGCTTCTTTTTAGAATTTTTAGGCCTAGTTAGCAAACTAGATTAGAATAAAGCCGCTAGAGTCGCTGCTCTTTAATAAGCTATTTTAGATAAAATGTGAGGGGACTTTATAGATAGGGGGCTATAAGGACACGATTGTGGAATAGGATAGATTAGTAAGAGAGACAAATCCTTAAGGAGGTAAGGCCTCTGGGATTGTGGAGACTATATACTACAGGCATATACCTCCGGCACGTAACCAGCGACCATCTAAGGGGCGCCTAGAGGTTGTCCTAAGGGCAACCCAAGATAACCGCAATAATATCCCTTATATTACTCCTCCCCTTCTTATGGTCGGCCCCTAATTACTATTACCTTATAGTAGGGAGATTATAAGGGCTTGTCCTAGAAGGGGTTCGGAGATATATTAGGGAGATATTAGTATACCGCTGTATATTATCTATTTATCTAACCCCTGTTTTAAACTCCTAAAAAACCTTAATAAGGAAAAAAAATAACTAGAGAAAAACCGTAAGAATTGCTAGAAGACCTATTAGGAGCCTATTGGAAGTATACTGGTAACTACCTAGGCTAACACAAGAATTTTTATATAACTCTATTTCCAAGCCTTTATACCGGTCTATAATTAGTTACAAATATTATAGACAATTTGTTATTCTAGTATGGTTCTATAAAGCCTTTTAGTATAGGATTTAACATACAGAGCCTTAGCTTGCCATTATTTAACTATTAAGATATTAATTTATAATCCTTTCTTATTCTTATTGTCACGGCTAGCTTTCCGTGGGAGCGATCCGATAGATCAAGCAACAATAAGGGGCTATATTATGAATAGACTAAGGTAAGGGCTCGAAGAAAGGGGCGTGGTAGACGACTATGTACATATTCGGTCGTCGGGGCAACGTTAGGGCAACGTTAATCCGTGACCAACGACGCCTCAATGGTAGCTATGTAGACGAACCGTCACATCACCCCCTTTTAAGCCAGGAGGATCGCCCTCAATCCTCATAGTCAGGCTCTCCTTATCCGTCTTACCCTTTCGTCCTTCTCTACTTTATTGTCTTCCTCTAAGGGCTCTAGATCTACGTCCTTGTGATACACCTCTAGCCATTGCATTAGCCATACGGGTGGTCCAGCATCATGGGGTCTCTCGTCGTGGAACGCCTTAATCTTATAGGGGGCGCCGATAAAGCCGTCTGCGTTATACCAGGTGTCGTCCAGGTTGTGGCCTACCCAGTTAACCTTATACTGTAGCCTTCCGTGGTAGGTTCTACTAGCAAGGATCTTATTAATCTCGTACTCCGGCTCGCCATTAATTAGGATTGGCTCCTCTAGCTCCCTATTCTGGCCCAGCAGGGGGTTATCTGGGTCCTTTCACAGTCGATTAGCATGGAAGACGTTTGACATCTTTATATTTAGGGGTAGATCAATAATATATGAGTGTCCTTTCATGCCTAGAATCTTATAGGACCCTACGAGCTATCTGTCTAGCTTGGTACTCGGTTAGTCGGTAGCCCAGCCCTTCCTAGTAACGTATACTCAATCACCTATTCCAAAGTCTGGTTCGCAACGGTGCCTATTAGCTTACCTTATCTGCCGCTCTTGGGCCTTAGCCAGATTATCTCTTACCCATTTGACTGCGTCCTAGGTCCTATATACAAAAACTTAAGCTTCTTGTCGTGTCAGCTTCTCACGAGGCGTTAAGGCTGCTCGTATACATTCCTCCCAGTCAAAGTAGAGCCTTGGCTTAAATCCTAGCTCTAGCTTATATGGTGTAAAGCTGGTAGACTTATGCGGTAAGATTGCTTGTGCGAAGTCTATATAGGGGAGGAGCTCTAACCAATTATCCTAATAGTGGTTAATAAAGGGCCTTAAGCGTTGGTTAATGTACTGGTTTAGTACTTCCGTATTACCATTAGTTTGCGGGTAACTAGATATAGAGAGCTTTTACTTAATGCCGGTTAGTTTACATAGCTCGTCTATAAAGGCTGAGATAAATTGGGGTCCTTAATCTAATATAACTGTCTCTAAAAGGCCGTACATGCGCCAGACGTGTTGGTAGTACAGGTTTGCTACGTCAGCTGCGGTAGCAGTTTTATAGCAGGGTAGTAAGAAGGCTCTCTTACCTAGTTAATTAACAACCATAAAGATATTATTAAAGCCCTTTTTATCTGTTGGGAAGAACTTAAAATTAAAAGAGATATGCTGCTAGCAGCGTTTACTAATTAGTAGGGGGTGCAGTAGGCCTAGGGTTTTATTATGGGGTATATAGGTCCTTCTGCAGGTCCTGCAGTTTCTTATATAGGTATCGCAGTCTGAGGGTAGCCCTGGCTAATAGTATTAGTCTGCCACAAGTTTCCTAGTCTTTATTTTACCTAGATAAGCAGTTACCTGGCGGGAGTGTACCTCTGCAATAAGGTAGGTACGGAGGTAGTTAGTATTAGGGACTATTAGCTTACCAAAGCGGGTTAATAGTCCTCTTTAGAGTTTCCAGCCCTTCTGGTCTTGCTCGGCTAGCTAATATAGCCCTACTAGCGACTCGCTAGTTCGATTGGCCTAGAGGATCTAGTTAACCAGCTTATATAGTTCCTATTTGTAATTTGCTGCAGTTAGGGGGTCCTTGGAGGTTAACTCTAGTGTAGCAATTATAAGGGCGGGGTTAATTAGGTATATAGTATATATGGCTACATCCTTCTCTTTCTACATCTTTAGGTCCTCTTGCTTTTATAATAGGGTATCAGCCACTATATTTGCCATACCTGGCCTATATGTGATCTGCATATAGAAATCAGCTAGCAGGTCTGCCTAGCGGGCTTACCATAGACTTAGCAGCCTCTTAGTTATAAAGTACTTAAGGGCTTAATAATCTGTGATTACCACAAAGGGTGTATATTAGAGGCTGATAAGGTGACCTCGCCATTTCTATAGGCCTCTTATCACTGCTAGTATCTCCTTGTTATGGATCTCATACCGCATTTCTATAGGGGACATTATCTTTAAGAAGAAGGCTACTGGCTTCCAGGTCCCATTGTCTTACAGCTAGTTCAGCACCCTAGCTACTACTCCGTCACTCACGTCCGTCTCTATACGGGTGTCTTGGAACGGTGAGTAGTGCTTAATTACGCTGCTAGATAGTATAAGGGCCTTAACTCGCTTAAAGGCTTCAAGCTCTTCCTCCCCTAGCGGGTGCTATACTCCCTTCTTTATAAGCTTACTAAGCGGTTGTGCGACTCAGCCGTAATCCTTTAAAAAGGCCTAGTAGAAGTTACAGAATCCTAGGAAGGATTATACCCCTTTTATAGAGGTAGGGGGTTCCTAATCCTTAATTATAGATAGCTTGTTAGTGTCCATAGCAACCCCGTCAGTACTAATAACGAAGCTTAGGAACTTTGTCTTAGTAACGTTAAACTCGCTCTTCTTAATATCCGCTTATAAGCCTGCCTTTTAAAGCTTCTGCAGGACCTTCTTAACATAGACCTCATACTCTAGCGGGTTGTCCGAGTAGATTAGGATATCGTCTATATAGGCTGTATAGAAATCGTCCAGGTAGTCAAAAAGGACATTATTAATAAATCTCTGGAAGGACGCAGGGCCGTTACACAGTCTAAAGGGTACGATACGGTACTTATATAATCCGTACCTTATACAGAAGGTAGTTAACTCCTCTACCTCTTCCTTTAGCTGTATATGGTAGAAGGCCTACCAAACGTCTAGCTTGGTAAAGATCTTAGCTCTTAATAGCCTAGTTAACGTCTCCTCAATTAATAGTAGCGGGTAGCAGTCCTTCTTGGTAATTGTATTAAGCTTTTAAAAGTTAATGCAGAATCGCCAACCCCCTCCTAGCTTTTTAGCAAATAGGACCAGAGCTACAAAGGGTATATCACTTAGTACAATAAACCCCTTCTATAGGTGCTCCTATAGGTAGGCCTTAACTAGCTCTAGCTGTTCTAATAATATATTATATAGTAGGCTAGGGGCTAGTTCTCTGCTACTACTTTTAAGAACAATATTATAGTCCACCCCCTTGCGATGCGGTGGTAGTATATCAGAGGTAGCTTTTAAGAAACCGTCAGCGTACTCTTAATAGGGCTGTAGTAGCTTTTCGTAGATAAGCCGGCGGAGTTCTTTCTTGTCGTCTAGTAGCGTGTCCTGTCCCTTCTTATCCTCCATTAGTTGGTCTATCTTGTAGAGGCTAGTATATCCAATTACTACGTCCTTACGCTTCGCTCTTTGTAGGAAGTTCCTCGCTTTAAGTAGCGCGATATCTGCTGCTCTAAACTCCCTAGCAGATAAAGGCCTCCTTACTCTCAGCTTTAATGGTAAAGCTAGCCTAAGGTAGAGCTAGTCTTCCATTTTCCTAATTGTATCTTAGGTATTAATCTTCCAAGTATGCCTATAGTCGTATAAGGTCCGCTTGGCTTGCTTCGGCTTAGCCTATCCCTCTAGCTTAATTTTAGTAGAGGACTTCTTCTCTTAAAGTTTACTAATTGCGACTATACGTTTAAGGATGCGTTAGGGGGTAGACTTGGACTCTTAATCTAGCAGTGCGTCTCTTTAATCTGCGTCTCTCTAGTAATCCTTATTAATTAGCAGGGGTAGGAGCTCCTTTCTTGGTATAATTACGTCCTGCCTACCATAGTAGTTCCTCTCGGTTCGCCATACTAAGGCCTAGTACTTGCAATTAATAAGGGCCCTAGTCTTCTTAAACCACTTACAACTAATAAGAAGATCGTGGCGGCCTATATTATAGAATAGGAACCATATAGGGACTCATTAGCCATCTATAACTAGGTTAGCCCTAAAGAGCTGTCTAATTATATCTATCTGCTGATTATTATAGCCAGATACGGCAACTCCTTATCCCTTAATCCTATAGAACTTTGGCTATAGTCGTTGCTTAATAATCGGCCGTAGCTTATAGTGTATAAAGGCTTCTCCGCCCGCGCTAGAGTTAAGTAGGCTTACTATATTAAGAGCTACGCCACCTAGCGCGATCCTGTATAGCATTATAAGGGCTGCGCCTCCTAAGATCTTCTTTAGCTGTACAGGCGCTGTATTAATTGCTCCAATCTGCTCTAGGTAGGAGACTTCTCCTAAAGCTGCTCATTTTCCAACTCTGCTAAGTTAGTAACTATCTCGTATTCTTCACTTCGGTCAATTACTTTAGCTTCCGTCTTCTTTGGCGCTGTATAGTTATTAGAGTAGTGCCCTTGCTTACTATAGTTAAAGCAGGTAACTGGCGCTTTTGTAGCTAGTGCTAGAGTTAGAGGCTACCGGGAAAAGGGGGGACCTTTGGTCTCTTTAGTACCCCTAGTAGAAGCTCTCTTACTAGCCTAGGCTGCTCTGCGGTTACTTCGTTCCTTGCCTATCTGCTTTAGACCTTGGGCGTACTATTAGGCAGTCTTATAATAGGCCTAGAAGCTATAGTCTTTGTCTACCACCTTAACTTCTATTTAGACGCGTAGGCTGTTATAAAGCTTATTATAAAGCTCCTCTTTCCACTAATCTTGTAGCATCCTTAAGATATTTGCTAGCCGTACAAAGTTAGATTAGAAATCGTTAAAGTCTCCTAGGTACGGCATCTTAAGGCTTTTAAGCTTCTGCTAGGCCTTAATACGGCGATCTAGGTCCTTAAAGACGTTCTCCAGAAACTTAAGTACTTCTTTACTAGTAGGGTTGCGTTCCGCATCGCGCTCTACCTCTAGGTAGGGTAAGAGGTGGTTATAAGCTTTACCTCCTACACGTGTCTTAATATACGCTACTTTTGCATCCTCTTCCTAATCTGGGTTGTCTTAATAGAACCAGTCTGCATTAAATCGAAGCTTGTTTCGTATATAGCCGCTCTAGGCGCAATAGGTAGGCTCTTTCCCATCTATCAGCGTAGGTAGGTCCGGAAACTTTACCGTACGTCCTAAACCCGTAACACTACTCGTTTAAAAGAGTGGTGTCTCTTCTTATATTATCCGTGACGGTATGCTTCCTTGCTTACTATCTTCCCGATCTGGGGCTTATATAGTAACCTTACGGCCCATCCTTAATATCTTCTAATTGGCCTCGCGAAGCTCGTCTGTCCTGTTATCTAGGTGCTCCTTAAGCTCCGCTATCTTTGCCTCAGCCTCCTCTTTTCCATCTAGGGCCTCATGCGCGTGGTTATTTGCGAGACGCCATAGTATAGTAACCTGCTATTCCAACACCTTCCTTCATATTCCCTGGAGCCTTAGCTCCTCTATAAGTTCGGTTATAGGTATCTTGGCCAGGCTCTAGGTAGTTACAGCTGTAAACTCCCTCTTGGTCTCCATTTTAAAGTATATAGGGTTCTCGTTATCTTCTAACTGTGTTATAAGGCGGTCCTATTTGCTCTTTATATCGTCTGAAAGCTCTGTCTTGCCATAGTACGGTTGGAGCTCCGGCGGCTCGAGTGACGCGTCTACAGGTTCCTCACGTGCTGCCAGCGTTGGGTCGGTAGCTATCTCTAGCGCGCTAGGCCTTAACGCGCTCCTTTTTGCTATAGTGTCTCTTTTACTTTCTTAGGCAACTCTTGCCACTAAGATTATAATTAGGGTGATCCTTTTAATCTAATTGCTGCAGTCTCTTCTTTCAGCTGCTTAATCTGCTGTCGCAATTGCCTGCCTCAAGCAGGGCTTAGTAGGTTGGTTGGTCTATAGTCGTGGTAGTAGAACTGGCTATGCGTTTGACCGTTGGACCTAGTATTATGTCGCCTCTACAGGCCAATTGGGGTAGACCTTAGTCTAATATTATGGCTAGCTTTCCGTGGGAGCGATCCGATAGATCAAGCAACAATAAGGGGCTATATTATAAATAGACTAAGGTAAGGGCTCGAAGAAAGGGGCGCGGTAGACGACTATGTACATGTTCGGTCATCGGGGCAACGTTGGGGCAACGTTGATCCGTGACCGACGACGCCTCGATGGTAGCTATATAGACGAACCGTCACACTTATAGTCCTGTACTATATTTTAGTGTAGCTCTACTACCTAATAAACAGAAGGGACACTTTATAATAGCGCCTCTAGCTATTATATAATTGTTAAAAATGTTTATAACGTTGTTCTTTTAATACTATAGTATTATTTAGGTATAATTTAACCTATATACATCTTTAATTAATGTCTTAATTGCCTTCCCCGGCCACATAATTAGTTTTTCTTATAAGGAAGTAATGGCTAAATGGCATATATGCATATTTCCTTCCTTTTAAATTGCGCTATTATAACGGAGTTATATTGGCAAGGTTGCGGCTATATACTAAAAGGGTATTAGAAGGTAAAGTATAAAGACACTTTACTTATTAAGCTTAGTCCTTTTCTTTAACACCTTACTTCCCATTATTAACCTTTGTCCAATTTTGGATGTATCTTTAATATATTATTAAGATTTTCTTTTTTTTCTTCATTATTAATTTAATATGCCTCTTTGTTCTTCTGCTAACTACTCTTCTAAGCAGATTCCTTAGCGTATCCTAGCCCTACTGCTGTATATAGAGCCTTAACCTCTGCTAACCCGCAACTGGTGCTGGCCCTACCTAAATGATTTTATCTATACGTCCTTAAAGGACTAGAAATCTAATAAAAAGATTCTAGATACTTATAACAAGACTCTCTATATAAGATCTAATACCTTTAGTCCTTATAATTAATGCATATATACTAAGAGCAGCAGTTACGTTAAGGTAAGCTTTACTATCCTTAATAGCTTTCCATTGCTAACTTTAAGCTTTTAATAGCCCGGGCCTAAGTAGCAGCGATCCTTTAATATCCTTAACTACTATATTGCCCAGGCTCTGTCTTATTTTAGCGCTAATGCTAAACATCTAGGTTAAACTTAAGACTATACTATAGCCATCTATACCGCCTACAATTCCTAATAGGCTAGCTAGTAACATCTAATAAAGGAGTAAGGCTGGTATACTAAGAATAGGGTAAAGGATGGGAGTAATAAAAAGAAGGTTGCTGTCTACTATAAAAAGGAGTTTATATATACGCGTTAAGTTTTAAAAGAGCATAATATAATGTGGTATTAGGTAGGTTACCCTTTGGGTACCTAGCAGATAGGTAACTAATAGTTGCCGTAGTAAGGTCTTAGTAGTTCTGGTCTATACCAGCCAGCCAACGTCTCCATTTATTCTAGGCTTAAGCGTGTCTTTATTAACTATAAGCTTACGTCTTAGGAACTTTATTGGTATTAGTTTAGACCTAATATTAGTGCTAAGCGTTTAAGAGTCTCTGCTCCTTCTACACCTTATTAGCCTGCCCCTGTTTTTATACCTAACCGTACTCCTACTAAGGCTTTTAGATCTTATTCCTATTAGCCATCACTTAGCGGGCCAATGGATACTGATCCTACACCTAAGGATAAGGCATAGTAGCTTTTAATTTAGGCATTTAGGATTGTTCTTATACATAGTAGCACTCAAGGATCTTAACTGGTGCTTAGGAAGGCCTTATAAGGTATTCAGGAAGGTATAGGAATACTGTTCCTAATATAGATTAATAAATAGGAATGCGATTCTAGTAAAATACCCTATTAATTCTATACTATATATATAAAAAGGCTAAGGACCTGTCCTGCCTTAGTCCGTAGCCCTAATTAATCCTTATAGTTTCTGGAGCCTGTCTGTTCCATATCTGATTTAATCTATTTCTTGCTCTTTGCGCAAGTCTTCTTTATAGGCTGTAATAACACCATAGTATTAGAGCGCTTTCTGCGCCTTATAGATTGCGGACCTTGGTCCCAATATTCTTTTAGAATATCTTTATAATAATTAAGGTAATCCTCTGGTTCCTATATAGAGTCCTTAGCGGGCTATCCTAGCCATTTAACTTTATATTAAAGCTTATTCTTAACAGACTTATGGTATAGTATAGCTTCGACCTTATACCGCTCGCCCACCACTTTAGGGTGTTTAATTAGGCCTAGACGGAAGTTCTTTTCCGGCGGTAGTCTATGCTATAGCTCTATAAAATACTAGATACACATGGGCCATAGATAGGGATAGCTGGAGATAGTAGGCTAGCTTGCCAATTTGTTCCTTAATTTAGAAGGGACCTAGGTATCTTATATTAAGCTTTTTTAATAGTTAATAGGTCTTAATATTTATTAAATATAATAGAACCTCATCGCCTATGCCAAAATACTTGTCCTGGTGTTTGTAATTGTACTAAAGTCTCTGCTACTCTTGCGCATCTTATAGGCTCTGCTTTATATGCTTCTATTACTCCTCCCATTCCTTAAGGTACCCTTATACTCTCTAGTGGATGTCCTTAGACTTCCTAGTCGGGTCCCATAATTAATTATGCGGCCTTAGCCAGTAATTATTAAGTATACCATTAAATCCGGATAGTTAAACGCTATAGGTAATCTAGATAGGTGCATACTTATATAATAAGTATTGCTTTAAGTTATAAGCATATTCCATATATAGAAGTAGCTCGCACTAATTATCTTACTAGTAATTTAAATACATTTATAGGTAAGACTCCAGTTCCTAGTTCTAGCGCTCTATTTACCTATCTATCTATAGATGGAAAGCTGTACTATAATAGTAGTCTATCTTTAAATAGAAGCATAGATCCGACTAGTACTAGCTTATAAAGACGCTGCCCCTATTAGTAATAATGGAGTGCGGCTAATCTACTTTAAAAAAGCATTTCTCCTTAATTAGGTTGGCAAGTGTCACGGAACGCGGGCAATGGCTACAAAGCGTATGTATTCAGGGAGTCTACAAGACGTTGCACGATCAATCGTAAGGGTCAAGGGCGTAAGGAGGTGATATACCCTCGCGTAGCTGACATAAGCTGTACGCGAGGTGTACGCAAGAGCACGGGGTTCTCCTATAGAGGCCCCTACGGTCGGGTTCCGTAACACTACCCCCCCTCCTATTAAGGCGGAGCTCCGGCGACGCTGTGGTTGCTATGTACATATAGGGGGAAATACTTAGGGTATCTAAAAGAAGGAATATTGTTATAGGTGTAATAGGCTCATATAGGTACTTCTAACTTAAAGCTTATAAGTTGCTACTATGCGAAGATACTAGGCTATAGAGGGGAAGGAGGCTGTTAGGGACTTAGTAAGGTGCGAGGGTGTCACTAAGGCGCTAGTAGTAAACAAGCCAATAGCGATTTTCTATCCCGGGGATAGAAAATCCTAATTAGTTGGCTTCTCCTTAGCGTCTAAAATCTAACCAATTAGACAACTTTAACTGGCGGTTAAAGTTCCTTAATATCTTATTAGAGTAGTTACATGACGGTAATATATAATGATTTAGCTATAACAGCTCTTATAAGGGATTAGGTACGAAATCTCTGCTTAAGCCTGGTTTCTATGGGTTTACATAGTAGAAATTACTAATTAGATCTTTTACATTTTTAAAATCTTCCTATAGTTACCATTCTAGCTGATCTATGTTAAATCCTATATAGGTAGCTTTATAGTAGAGCCACCATCCTCTGCCTTTGCTAAAGTATTTAGAGTTAATAATTCGTTTAATAGTCCACTCCTTATAGTTCTTATCTTCGTTCTTATCTTAGATTAGTACCAGTAGGGGTTTAGGCTGTGTTTATCCTAGTAAAGGGTTAGGCTAGTAAAGGTATAGTAGCTATAGGTAAAACACAGGCCATATCCCACAGGTAGCTAAGGCAGGCGGGAGCTCTAGTTTATATACAGCTCCTCTATTAATAACTTGTTTAATCTGGTAGGGGCCAAGGTTCTTATAATTAAGTGACTTTATAGGTCTCTATATAGAGATATTATGTGCATCTAACTATACCTAGTCGCCAACACGTATCTTAGGTAGTAGTGTTCTATAGCAGTTAGCAAAGTAAGCTTATTTTACTTAGGCCCAGGCCATCTCTCCTTTACAGTAGTTAAGTAGGTCTTTTATACGGTCTATATATTAATTAGCAAGTAGCATCTTAAGGCGTTTTCCATATAGCAGTTTCTTATTAATAGGCTCTAGTGGCTCTATACTGGATTATAGGTAATATCCTTTATTTGTGAAGAACGGGGTAAGTCCTATAGTAGCTAAAACGTAATTATTTGCTGCAAATTTACCTAGCAGAAGGTAGTCTACCCAATTATCCTAACTATAGGCGACTACCTATTATAAGTACGCCTTTATACTAGCGTTAGCGTTTTCCAGTTATCTCGCAGTTTTATGGTAAAAGGATATAGATATCTTAACGGAGATACTAAAGCGTTAGCAAATCCGCCTCTATATATTAGAGTTAAATTACATGCCTTAGTTAGACGTAATAGAGTTAGGTAACCCATATAGTCAGTAGACTTTGCAGAGGAAGGCGTTGGCAACGTCGCTTATAGCTACGCCTTCAGTTAGGACATAGTGGCGTTCTTTTATAAGTCGGCATATTATCATAAGGATGTTCTTATAGGTTCGGCCATGTCATTTACAAGGTAGTAGGTTAACAACGAAATCTATAGTAATATCTGCCCATCGTCATATAGGTACTGGTAGAGGGTATAGCAGTCCTTAGTACTTTATATAAAATGCTTTAGCACATTTATAGCTGTAGTAGGCGCTTATAAAGCATTTAACTAAGTCTATCATTTTAGGCCAGAAGTAGTATTGGCTGAGAAGCTTATAGGTTTCTCCTTTACCTAGGTAGCCACTTAATTAGAGGTTATAGGCCATTTGGATTAGTTACCGTTATAGGTCTTCTAAGTTAGGGATAAATAGACGGCCTCTATAATAGAGCCTATTCTCTTTTACTTTTAAGGCTGCTATATTAATCTGGCCTAAGCTTTAGAGGTTAGTAGGTAGTATACAAATACCAACAATCTTTACAGCAATCAGTTAATGCAGTAATAGGTCAATAGGGGTGTTATATACTGCGGTAATAAGTTTATTAATTTTAGGGGGTAACTCTAATTCTATAGTATAAAGCTAAGGGGCGGTTGGTTCTGTCTTAGGTAGTATACCTAGGGCTAAGTTTCATACTTTTAGAATTGTTTATTATTAGAATTAATTATAAGGGTTATCTTCTAACTAAGGAAGGTCTTACAAACGGCATATTAGGCTATTAGGCTTAGTACCTTATACTCCTAGCCTATATACAATTTTAAAGTTAAAACTAGAAAGGAACTCGTTCTAACGTACTTGGCATTAGTTTAGTTGTTTTATAGTCATAAAGTACTTAAGGTTGCAATAATCCGTAAGGACCTTAGTTAGCTAGTTAGGTTCTACTAAGAAAAGTTCTAGTTAAAATTCCTTAAACGCTTATATAATTGCGAGGAGTTCCTTATTATAGATCTTATAGTTATATTCTTATAGTGTAAGCTTAGACAAGTAGAATATAACTAGGTGGAGGAGACCATTATCACCTATCTAAAAGAGGACGCCCGCGTTAACATAGTCTAAGGAGTTAGTCTTAAGATAGAGTTATTATCCTAGTATAAAGTAAGCTAGGATAGGTACTTTAGTAAACGCATCTTTTAAGTCTTAGAACACCTTTTTGCATTTAGGCGTCCAGATAAAATATAGATATATTTTTCTTCCTTTTACAAAAAAGCCCTTTATTTGTATTATTGCTATAAATGGTACTACAACACCTAAGAAGTTGTATATAAATTTCTAATAGAAGTTAGCAAAACTAAGAAAGGCTTATACGTCCTTAATATAGATAGGGGTTTACTATCTAGTAATTATATATACTTTTTTAGGGTCTATATGGACACCCTTAGTAGTAACAATTAGTCTAAGGTATTTTACTTCTATAACTAAGAATTCACACTTCTTTAAATTAATATAAAATCCTATGTCTCTAAGGCGCTGTAGGACCTTTTAAACGTGCTCAGTATACTTAAAAGGGTCGTTGCTGTAAATAAGTATATTGTCCAGGTACGCGGAGCAGAAGTCGTTAAAGTAGTCCTATAAGGCATTATTAATATAGCTTTAGAAACTGCCTAGGCCGTTATATATGTTAAAAGGCATAACGGTGTATTTAAATTGCTAAAGCATAATGCGAATATGGTTTTCTATTTGTCACCTTCCCGTATTTAAAGGCAGTTAAAGGCGGCGATAATATTAAGTTTAGTATAGATTTTAGCTTAGCTAAGCCGTTTAAGGGTCTCGCGTATAAGCGGTATGGGGTATCAGTTCTTAATTATAATAGCATTAAGTCCTTTATAGTTAACGCAGAATCAAATACCTCCTCCTGGCTTTTTAGCAAGGAGAATAGGAGCAGCTACTAGGGATATACTAGGACAAATAAACCCTTTATTAAGGTATTTATTAATATACTTTTTAACAACTAGGAGTTCATCTTTTAACATTAAATAGGGTCTCTTATAGGATAGCGTTTTTCCTTATTTAATATTAATAGCATAGTCATTAGGTTAATATGGGGGCAGTATATCTGCGCTCTTTTGTAAGCATACGTTAATAAAGTTATAGTATCTCTTAGGGAGGAGCTTGCAGAGTTCCTTATTAGTAAATCCTTTTTTAAGCTTTATAAACTTCTTAAAGTCTAAGGGTGAAAGTCCGTAGAGTTCTACAGGGGTATTATTTTCTAGGAGGTTAACTATATCTATCCTATTACTATAGAGGACGTGGTCCTAATTTTTATTAAGCTTATATAGTTATAATCAGGAGGCTGCGGCAACGGTCTAGCCTTTCCTATATACTATGCGGTAGAAGGCCGCGGTGCTTACATAGTGGCAGTTGATTATAGGTAGGGTAATAAGGGTTTCCTTAGGTTGATATTCTGGGGAGTAAATAGAGGCGGCTAGGCTATACCCTAGGCAAGTCTCTCTGCAGTATTTAGAGTTAAAGGTTACTTCTCTCTTTTGCCAGTCAATAGCAGGGTTATGTTATTTAAGCCAGTTCATTCTAAGGATAATAGGGTAGTTTATAAGTGGTATAATATAGGCCCAGAGCTCCTCCTGGTGTCCGTTCATGTTTAGATAAAGTTATACCATATAGGTAATCTTTTATGCAGTATAACTACCATCAGCGAGTTATAGGGCGCGGGCTTTAGCAAGGGGTAAAGTAGGTAGGTTATAAGTGCGCATAAATTAGGTATCTATAAATTTATCAGTAGCTCCGCAGTTAATTATAGAACAAGTTTTGTATTATTTCTTAGCAGTAGTTCCCTCTATAGGTAAAACTATTTGCTTCCATCCTTCTATTCTTACTAAGCTATTTATTAAGCAAGCTAATATATAGATCCCTCCATCATCGGAGTGTCCTAACCTACAACTTAGGGCTAGGACTTTGCATTTTCCGCTTCCACATCTAATTCTACTACCATTACTGCATCTTCATCTTGTGCGGTAGCGGCGTATAGCAATATATTTAGTGTCTAAAGCATAGGGTTAGGTATTTAATAGTAGCTACTAAACCTAGCTATTAGGCAGTTTAGGCTATAGCTATAACAGCCTTCTTAATGGCATCTATAGTAACGCCTTAGCTTCCAAAGTAGCTCGCACTCTTTATCTAGTAGCTTCTTTAGGAAGGCTAGTATAGAGAGGTTAATATTAGGACCAGTAGTATTACTTAGGGTAGTAGGCGTTAGTAGTTTAGTAGGTCCAGAGGGCTTCTATAGGGAGGTCTTTAGGTAGGGGTTTACAGTAGTAATCTAGTTTAGCTATTATTTAATCTTCTATAGGGCTGCTACCATATCATAAACATTGTTATAGTTGTAGCTGGCGGCTGCGTAACTAAGGCAATAAGTAACTTTTTTAAGGAGATCTTCCTGGTCTTTAGCGTCATCTTAGGTAAGAACTCCGGTGTATTCCTAGAATTTAACATAGAACTTATCAAATAATTTAATAGGACTTATCTTTAGGGCGCATAGTTTAGCTTAACTAGTGGCCACTAAGTCATAGTCGCGGTACATTTAGTTAAGGTTATTAAGGACTTCCTAGTAGGACTACCACTTTTAGGGACTGCTAGTCTCCTATTAAGTAAAAAGCCTATTTGTTAGAATCACGGTGGGGGGGGGGGGGGGGGTTTTGTTTTAAAAAAA
>Ga0307507_10006633_pt1 | contig 17568 bp, 8 predicted proteins | sample 7_EM_MG_FD_207223 | JGI IMG/M metagenome (GOLD analysis project Ga0307507, IMG submission 207223) | Populus trichocarpa ectomycorrhiza microbial communities from riparian zone in the Pacific Northwest, United States - 7_EM | ecosystem: Host-associated > Plants > Roots > Unclassified | place...
GCCCCCCCCCCCCCCCCCCCCCCCCCCCCCCCCCCCCCCCCCCCCCCCCCCCCCCCCCCCCCCGGCAACGGGCTCGGAGGTGGTCGTAGGTTTCCATGTAGTCATCTTGAGATTGTGGGGAGTCAGCGTCTGACATCGTGGTTTGTTTTTCTCTCGGAGGATATAGATTGATTGATTGGGGATAGTAGATAGTTGTATGGTAAAGAGGCTCGATACTCAGGGCTGAACAGTGGGGAACGGAAGGTAGGTATTCTGTAAATTATATAGATACCCGTGCGGGGTCTAGCTATCCTCATGACTCGTTATACTCAAGCTTCAACCTCCCACGTTTGATTACAGCCCGACCAGTAATTAGCGCCCACGCAAACACAATACCAACGAATATCGAGCATTTAGCCAACAGCCAAGTCTGCAAGTCCCTAGCCGGACACGCATGCGCTGCCATAGTCGAAAATATCATTCAAGTATGGTGATTGGGCCCAGTGAACATCTAGACGCAGTAGCTACGAGTACAGTTGAAAAGGAAGCAACGAGCCCTAAATCTCTAATTACGAAGGTGGGATCGAGCGAGGCTTGCAAGCAATCATTGGACCGCCGAGAGAGCAGGGCCAGAGATAGCAATGCAGGAAACCATCCATCGAGACCAGTAAGAACCAATAATGTATCGACGATAGGCATCCTCAACCTGAAATGGTACACACCCGAGGGTATCATATTATGTGGGCGGCCATTCTAGCCAATATTATAGGGAGCGGCAATGCTAGTATCGCCCTGCCAATGGTTTAATAGTTCTTCGGCTTCTATTGAGTGATGCGGGAAGGAAACCCTGGATCTTACAAATTAGCAATACTTGGTTGCGAAACCTCCCTCTGGTATTAAGCTATCTCGGGTGGGCCCGAGGCGAAAGCCTACTTCCTTTGCTTCTAGGGTTTTCCACCGTCAGAACCAGGCCCCCAGCTCATGTCTCAGGGTCAAGTTAGCATTTATCACGTGGGTTGGCACATGAAACAGCCAAGTATTCCCCCAAGCGCTTCAAACGAAGCCACTCAGGATCCCTCATTACCTAAAAATCATCTTATGTAACCCCACTCCAACAGGGGATCTGGTCCCGAGTAACGAGTGATACCTCATGACGCCTGTAATGTCAAGCACATGCTTTGGAAGCACCAAAGCCATCCACCCCCTTGAAATGACCGCAGCCACGACTCTAGAAATAGAATAAACGCACCAAAGGACGTGAAACAAATATTACACAGTGAATTGCTTTATTCTAGCTTGAACTTCGCACAGAGGCAAATACGACCCAGTATCGCATGTAAAGGAAGAGAGGCAACCTAGAAAAGGGACATCCTGGTTTTTCTCCTCTTCTCCTCCTTCATATCCTCGATCTGCCCACGGAGTCATTAGAGTTGGTCCTCTGTAAGTCCGACCTCCTAGGCCCATAGGCAAACATACCCATCTCTTCTTACAATCCCTGTACGCCCTACCGTCGCCAATCAGCGGCAACCCCCCCGCCAAGCAAGCTAGCTAGAAGATAGAGGCTTACTGAAAATAATCCAAGCACATCTCTCTATCCCCCGCATTCCTGTTCAGACACCGGATCGAACGATTTGCGGCCTCCTGACAGGGGTCGAAGTACTGACTTGACGACTTCCTATAATTATTATTCGTAAGCGATTAGTCATGCTCCGTTCGAGGAAGGATGGAAGGAAGAGAGGAGAAGTATGTGATACGCTTTGAATTTCGCCTTCGTTTCCGGACGCAAAGGGTCCTCGATGTCGCGGTGGTTATTGGAGGGGGCGGGAGGGGTGGGAGGAGCAGCGGGCATTGTTTGTTCAGGTTCGCTAGGTTCGGTCCGCATTGCGTCGGCGGTGGTGTTGGTAGTGGTGGTGGGTAAGCCGAGGGCTGTGAGCGCGTGGGAGTGCAGAGGGTATGTCAGTAGGGTAAGTTCGAATGGTGTTTGTTCTAACTTCTAAGGCGGGAGTCTTTGGTTAAAGCGGGAAACGTTCAACCGTGGCGGAATTGTTTTTTTTAACCTGGCAGCCACACGTGGCTAACCCACCCAACCCCTCCTAGAGAAAAAGAAAAAAACTTGCACCAAAATCAAACCAACGGTACAGCACCCTAACTTAGCGCCCGCCATTATGATGATAATACTATGATACAGTGGTTTGTACTCGTAGCATCATTTCCTGTTGTAAGATGGTTGATATTAATACTGTAGTAAGGGCCCTTCCCTCCTCTTGTTTTTAAGCCTCACCTCGTGCGTAGCGTGGCGGTAGTTACCCCGTCTCTGCCACACGGGTATTATGCACGATTAGCCGGTTGTCCAACCAGCCCTAACCCTGTAATACCAGGCATTGGTGGCATGTGAGGGCATCACCAGATACCTTACCGGTGGATAGACCGCAGCATGTCTAATCTCCCTACACCCACTCGCTCACGCAATATAGACCGCTTACCTGGGAGGTCCCTGACAAGACCCTCCACCCTGGCTTTCAGAATCCGCCTGGGCGGGGATCTCCGGAACCTGGGAGGACTGTGAAATGTTTGATTTCGCGGATGTGGTAGGTCCGTAGTGTTTGTTGCGGCGACACCGGTTGCGTATAGTTGGCAGTGCGGTCAAGGAAGTGGGGAGCGGTCCGGGTAAGAATTTGTTTGTGCCTTGGGGTCAGTCGGTGACTAGAGGGTATGGCAGTGTGAGAAAGAAGGTATTAACTTACTATCTAGGTAAGAGCGTAATAGTCACGATATCATCCCACTTGAGACTGCGCTGCTATCCCAACCTAGCCCTGGCCTGAAGCAAAACTCCCCACCAACGAACACCAGCCCCCCACCGACCAACCATCCTATAATACCGGTATATTCTAGATCTATCTTACGTTATCTACGATGGACACGAACATGCAGTATCACATCGCACCGCACCCCCCTCCCCCCCCGCCTTCATCGGAACGAGGTCTACCTGCACCCAGTATCATACAATCAGTATACTGCAACCAACCGCTACGTGCAAACGACCACGGCCAGAGCCTATATCCAAATATTATATCGTATCTACCACCACCAGAAGGGCGTTTTTATCTCCTTAAAGTGCTCGCAGTAACCAAAAAGTACCCGAAAGCCGGGCGCTGGCAAGATGTTTGGCAAAAGAAACGTGCGCATCTGAGGCCTAGACATATTCACGACCCCTGCGTTCGGGCACTCCTCCGCCGGCTACAGCCGCCACCGTTACCTAATAAACGTCCCCGGAACCACATTTCTCCGTGAATATCGCGCAGTGCTAAGATTGCGTGCTTGCGCATATGTGATATATACTCGTAGTGTCGTAGCGTTTTTAGAAAAGACTGCTATTGCATACCACCTAAATTGGAGAAAAAACGCCAAATTCTGGCGGTATGCAATAGCAGTCTTTTCTAAAAACGCTACGACACTACGAGTAATAGTGGGGAGGGATTGTCTGTTGTGCGGTACGATACTGTATGCGTAGCTTCAAATCGGGTGGGGTAGTACCGTAGTTGTACTGTACACCGTCATTAAATAAATAGATTGGCATACCCAAATGCCTTTGCATGGTGTTGTAGAGGTGTAGGGTAGGGGCGCTGTAGAGACCCCACCTTTGATGATTACATTGGGCGAAGGCTGTGCATATGGTAGAGAGTACCGGTAAAAGAAATGGAGGGAGGAATCAATTGAGAAAGCAACGCAAGGGTGCTGTACCGGTGCTTGTGTTCTTTTATGATGTATGATATGAAATAAGGAATTTCTCGCTGCGGCGCAATAACTCTGTGAGCCTCACCCATCCATAATAATATTATGGTATTCTCCGGATACCATATGCGCGGTTTTTGCACTCCGGTGCAAACAAACCACCCAAGGTCACCGCCCCAGTGCTAGCAGATCCCCTCTCCTTCCTTCCTTCCTTACCTTCGACCCGCGTGTCCGCCATCCACCAGGCCACCCAAAGCACAGGCAAGGAAGGTTGACAGGTGGGGCGCCCAGCCCTTGAAACCAACACTCGCAGGTAAGTTAACCCACCCACCTGCATAATCCACACAAAGACAGGGGTCTGGCTAGGATAACTCCGGGGGCGACCATACAAGTACATCGGGAATTCGAAATTTTACCATCTCCACGAATAAAACCCTTATAGGAAAATCAGAAATCATGGGAATAGAGAAGGATGTCTTCTGGGGGCTTCTGTAGAGCCATATTTACCTGGGGGTGCGGTTGTGGTTGGGGATTTTCGGGAAATTATTATTGTTAGTTTTTAATTAATTCAAGTATGATACCCATATTCGCTCCCAAAGCGAACCCGCGACCCAAAATGCAAGTGCAAGAAACCGGGGACTTGGATGTAACAAGACATCCCTCTTTCTCCGGCCAACTTCCTGAATAGCGCTTGTCTTGGTATGATGTTACTGGCAGGAATTCCCGACCAAACCTGTTCATATCTCTCTCTTTCGCCCGTGAGGATGCCAGGAGATAAGTTGATGTTCACCGGAGACGGAAGAGAAAGCGGCAGTTGGAAACGGAAAGAGTGTATTTATGATTGTAGCACAACACGCGACAGAGGTTTCTTTTTTCTTTCTATTCTACACAAGTACAGTACGGTACCGGTACTCTTGCTCGTGCTGCCGAATTGAAGTCGCGCACCCGACACAGAAATTGATCAGCAAGCCAATCACGTAAAAGGATATTCGATATCTTTGCTCTCTGGTTGGCTGGCGGATGAACAAGCCCGCCACAGTACTAATACGCCACTTCGACTCGGCTACTCGAGCATGTAAAAAGCCTCCTAGGCCACTCGGACACTCCGAACGGGCGCTGACAGGCGCCCCCGCAGCGGGGGAACGGGGGGGGGGGGGGGAATCGGTACGTGTACTGGCGCCGGTACTGTGCAAGTAGTACTAGAATTTTTCTTAGGCTTAGCCGTCTAGAGGAGAGTGTCCCAGCGTCTTGACTGTGTAGACTATTGGTAGACTATCGGATTTGGACTTCCCAGAATTTGCGGATACAGTACTTCCCTAGACTCTACCGTTGGTTGAACTTTTCCCCGCAAAAAAAGTGAAACCACCTCCGGAAGGGCTTCCAATTACCCAATGGCCACTTACCATACTGGCGCAAGGCTAGTACCTCTCGAGAGTAGATAAAGTGGAGCGCTTGGGTTAAGTTGCGTAAAAGAAATTCTTCTCGCTTGTACCAGAACTAGAGAAGGTCGTTTTCGCTAAGATTTGGCCTACGGTGAGCAATCCGCCAATGAGACCTCGATTAATTAAGCAACAAGACGGGGAGCGCCGATGACCTACCGGTGCCGTGCTCGAGCAATGTGCCTTGATGTAAACTTGAAAAAAAAGGAAAGAGAACCATTGAGCATGGATGGATTGACGGGTGATCATGTAAGTCAACCTTGCGCCCCACATTGAGGTGCACGATCTGGGGTAAACTAAAAGCTAACCTTCACAGATGTGATGCCCCACCGACCGGCTAGGAATGCGCTGCTGTTACCGCTGAGAGCCTGGCAAGAAGAATTTTCAGCCAGGGATGCTAGCAAGAGAAATTGAACATCTTGTGATAATTACCGGTAGGTTGGTGATGTCCATTTTGATGTGAAAACACACGAAATGGAAAAAGGAAACACTAGTGGGGGAAAAAAAGCATTTTGCTGTGGCGTTTCGGAGAAATCATATTCTTACTTTGCTCCGTGTTTTACCTTCCCTACTACTCGAGTAATGACGATGGGGCGGGAGGATCTACGACTTCGGAAGGGACCGTCAGACATCAGACCCAAAGAGGAAAGAAGAAAAAAAACTCTGAAACAATGTTGCGCCAGCAAAAAGAAATATCGTCGACTTGACCTTGGTTTTTGTTTACTCGAGTACTCGAGTAAAAGACCTGACGAAGTGGGAAAAAAGCAAAAGACGAAGCGTAGAGAGATCGGAGTTGGGCTCAAGGGGCTTAAGTGAAGGTCTCCGTTTATTTTCTTGTTCCGGGCTGGAGTGCTGCGCCGGTGCTCGCGGACCCCGACTCTCTGTATCGGATGGTGGTGATTGTTTGCCATAGCTCGGTAAATTTACGGCATTCCCATGTGCGAGTGGGCTTTGGCTGGGATTGGCGGCTGCTGAGTGGAGATGTATCAGCTTGACTCGCGGCTGTCCTCACCAAAATAGAAGCTGTGAACTATCATACTTTATCGCGCTGTAGGATAAACAAGTAGGCTGGGTCCCAGTCCAAGGCAGCACGCCGCGGTACCAAGATTCAATACCGCGGCCTACACTAGCTAGGGAGTAGTCACTCGCTTCCATCCGTTCAGTCTTCGCTCGTGATAGTTGACAAGTAGCAAAAAGGATGGATAATTTCCATAAATCCCCACCTCTAAGTTACATGCACTCTACGATAAAAATGTACAGGTCACTGCATCAGCCCATCGCGCTAATTTTCCTACTTGCTATGATTCTCTGTATACCAAGGCCGAGGTACAAGAAGAAACGAGATCCGCCACCCCCGACTGCTTCCTCGTGATTATACTTGAGTGAGTTTGGAAGGTGCTGGGAGAGTTTAGGCTTGCACGCAGGCCCTCGCATGACAGTCGAGAGAGCTTACCGTACCCGTTTAGGGGGCAGGGTAGGGGTGAGTTTCAGTTAGAACTACTCGAGGGCTTTCCGGTATCGCACAGTAGGTACAGTATTGACATTAATTTTGTAAAACGAACTGTTATTGCATACAGCCAAAAATTGGCCAGAGCTTCGGGATTTTGACGGCATGCAATAGCAAGTCCGTCCCGCAAACGTCACAACCTTGTGTGTACAAGTACTGGTACAGTACGGTGATAGAGCGGTGCTGGTAGAATCATGGGGAGGAGGAGACAGTTGGTAGGGCTGATGCCTTAGGCTTTTTTGCACGATTGGTGGATTTATGGGGGGGGGTTGATGGAGTCCATGTCTAATAGAGTAAATGCTCCGGAAGGGCTCGTGGTTTCGGGGAGGGGGCCCGGGGGGGGTTTTCCTGACTTGATTTGATAAGTTGTACTCGAGTATTAGATGAGCTTTGCTGTTTATCCGATCATTAAATTTTGTTATTCATCTCGATGGCGGTATTCGCAATTGGGGGAGGCTATGACTCGAGGTGAGAGTAAGACAGGGCTTTGCTTGAAGATGCTGCTGCTGCCTTATCCTCGTTGCTGTTGTTTGGGATCTAATTCTTAAAGTGGCCTCCTGCGTGAAGGAAAGGAGGAAAGGAGGTATCTTTGGGAATTATATGTTTTTACATTTGGGGGCTAGCGCGCATTTACCAACACACGCTTCAGCTAAACCCTCTCTTCACTGTGATCTCTCCATCCACCGTAATAAGCATTCCTTATCATGACTTCCTAAAATAGGAATTGGTAGACCACCGGGAGACAACATTCCTCCCTCATATCTCCAATTGCCCCCCTTTTTAACCCTCTCCTCGAGCACTACGAAAAGCGCTCGGGTGTATACAGCCAAACTAGTGGGTATCCCTATCCTTCCTTGATACCCTCCCTCCTGGTAGCAGTCAGTTAAAAATTTAATCTCGGGAATTTGAAAGTAATTATTTCCTACGGTACCATAAATGCAAGGCTGTTTTTTTATTTTTTATTTTTTATTTTTGCATCCATGGTCGGAGGTGTGGTATTATTACTCGTATAACTACTCGCCACGAGTCTAAGTTTCACAAAATCGGATGGCGAATTCTCGGTCCTCTTCATTGAGAAATCTTCTCCCTTTGCAAAACCAAGGATTCCAAGGACCTTTCAAGGGTTTACCATGTAACGGGAAGAGATTTTGTAGTGTGGAGGAGAAATATGGGTAGATGATAACACTAGACTGGAAAGGAACGATGGAGGGAGTTCCAGAAGTGTTACTCTCGACATACCGGTACCGTAGAGATCCTTGCGCTACTCAGTTTCCTCTATCAAACTTCCCCAAGCGGAAGTTAGTACTCGAGCAAAGAGCTTGGCATATCTGGACATTTTGTACCGTATGGTGCACTACGAGAGCTGTACTTGGCCGTTCGTAAAGTATCTGGACGCCCTAATGCCAAGATAGGTATTAATTAATGCCAGAGTGTCCAGATACTTTGTGGATGACCAAGTGATTTGCCTGTATCTACCATCCCCATCTATCTCTGGGGCGTAGTTTGCCGGCACTCTCGTGTTCTACCCCAAGTGATCTCGCCCTCTCCTCCCCACCAACTCCACCCATCATACTTAAACGCTTCCCCTCCCTTCCCCTCCATGGGATCCCGGTTTAGCTCTCTCTCCTTCAATCCCCTTCTCATACCACTTTAACTTCCTCACCCTTTCCCCCTCCCATTTCCTCTCCTCCTACTCACGGAGCGGGACAGAAGCGATCCGACATAAAAGGAAGAGAAAAGAAACCATCAAACATCGAAGGGTTTGATCACGAGCTGGTAATTGCCCATCATGGCCGGTGAGAAGGAGACTGCCCCCGCTTACTCCCCCACCACCGAAACTGGGGAGATTGGCACAACTTCATCACCATCAAGATGGCCTTTTCGGGGTATTATTGATGGGTTCAAACCTCATCCTGTCCACACTGCTAGGAAGGAGGCTGCCGCCGCTGGTGCCGGCCACTTTGATGTTGAGCAAGCTGCATTGAATGTTGCTGAGTCTCCTCTTTCGAGGAGGCTGAAGGGAAGGCATTTACAGATGATTGCTATTGGTGGTTCCATTGGTACTGGTCTTTTTGTTGGCTCTGGTAGTGCTCTGAGCACTGGCGGTCCTGCGTCACTACTTATAGCCTTTGGTCTCATTGGGGCTATGTTGTTCTGTGTAGTTCATGCACTTGGTGAAATGGCTGTTTTGTTCCCGGTTGCTGGTTCTTTCTCGGCGTACTCTACTAGGTTTTTAGATCCAGCTTGGGGTTTCGCTATGGGATGGAAGTAAGAATTGCCCCTGTTTCATATTCTCTAATCAACTATTGGACGTTTTTGCTAAGATTCTGGGCATTTAGTTACGCGATGCAATGGCTTATCGTCCTACCACTCGAAATTGTCGCTGCTTCGATTACTATTGAATACTGGAACTCCCCCATCAGTAAGGCTGTTTGGGTCACTATTTTCTGGATTTTGATTGTCGTGATCAATTTATTCGGGGTTAAGGGTTATGGCGAAGCAGAATTTGTTTTCTCGCTCATCAAGGTTATCGCTGTCATCGGTTTCATGTAAGACATTTTATAAACTCTACTCCTACTTGCCAACTGCGTACTGATTAACCATAGCATCCTAGGCATCATCATTAACTGTGGGGGTGCTCCAAAGGGTGGATACATAGGAGGCGCATACTGGCACGACCCCGGAGCCTTCAATCACGGGTTCAAGGGCCTCTGTAGTGTGTTTGTTACGGCGGCTTTCGCTTTCGCTGGAACCGAGCTGGTTGGTCTGGCGGCTGCCGAAACCGCCAATCCCCGCAAGTCCCTCCCCTCTGCTGTCAAGCAGGTTTTCTGGCGTATCACTCTCTTCTACATCGTCTCCCTTACTATTATTGGACTGCTCGTTAAGCACACCGATCATCGCCTTCTCAATGGAAGCTCGGGCGTCGATGCAAAAGCTTCTCCTTTCGTCATTGCCATTAACGACGCAGGAATTAAAGTCCTCCCTTCAATCATGAATGCTGTCATCATGATCGCTGTTCTTTCTGTTGGTAACTCCTCCGTCTACGGCTCTTCCCGTACTCTTGCTGCTTTGGCCGAGCAAGGCCAAGCCCCCCGTATCTTCGCCTACATTGATCGCGGTGGTCGTCCCATGGCTGGTATCGCCCTTTCTGCGGCTCTCGGTCTCCTTGCTTACATCGCCGCCTCGGATAAGCAAGGCGAAGCATTCACATGGATGTTGGCTATTTCCGGTCTGTCCTCCATCTTTACTTGGGGATCCATCTGTCTCGCACATATTCGTTTCCGTCGCGGATGGAAGAAGCAGGGTCACACTCTCGATGAGCTGGCATACACCTCGCTACCCGGTGTGTATGGGTCGGCCCTCGGATTTGCCCTCAACTGCCTTGTTCTTATCGCTCAATTCTGGGTCGCTGTCTGGCCTGTTGGTGGAAAACCCAGTGCTCGCGGCTTTTTCTCCGTTTACCTTGCTGCTCCTATCGTTCTAGCTTTCTACATCCCCTACAAGCTCTACTACAAGACACCATTCATCCGCTCCATGGACATGGACCTTGTCACTGGGCGTAGAGAGCTAGACCTCGAGCGGATCCTTGCGGAGGAGCGCGCGGAGAGAGCCTCCTGGCCCGCGTGGAAGAGATAGTAAGTTTCCTTCTAACCCCACTCCTTATCTCCCTTGTCAAGGCACAGATACCGGTGAACTAACAATACGTCACAGTTACAAATTATTCTGTTAAAATAGCCTAGCGTTGCTTGTCTTTTGCGCTTTTTTCCCTTTTCTTTTTCCGCTTTCCCCCTTACAATTAATTACCATTTTATTTCTTTCTAGAGAAATATTTTTCTTTTTAATCTTTTCACCACCCTTCACGCTTTTTTGTCGGGTTGGGAGTTTTTTTCTTTTCCCGACATCGCCGTGCTGTGTTGTGCTATGTTGTATAACCATATCCGGGCCTTGGCCACCCACCTTAGAATTGAAAAAGGAGAAGGGGAGAGAAGGGAAGGGGGAGAGATGTAAAGAAAGGATGAAAGGAAGGGATAAAATTGATCTACTAACTCAATTCCTGTGATTGCTTGTTTTGTTTTAGTTAAAAGATAAATAGATCTTGGAGCGGGAGTGGAAACAAACTAGCGCACAATCACAATGGTAAGGTGATCTAAGATCCTACGATCACCCCCACGCAATCGGGATCCACCCCTCCGCTTCCTGGGGGGGTAGGTAAGTGAGCAGGGAATGGTATGATCACCCCGCTTGCCCGTGTGCCAATTGTGCTAGTTACGCGGGGTACACTCTGCACGACGATTACCGGTCGATAGATAAGCTTCGGAAGGATAGTAACTTAGTTATACTATTGCTCTCGCCTCGCCTCATTCGCCAGGTATTGTATCGTTGCATGGCGTAGATGTTATGTCGGGTAGGTATAGGCTTATCGCATTGTATCATGCCATAATGGTATGGGACGATACCGTACTAGAGGCACGAAGGTTTGGGAATCCATGGGGCGGGGTAGCCAGGATAGGGCATTTGGAAGGTGGAAAGTCTTCCTGTGATCGGAATACTGTATGGTGAGGTTTTCGTGGAGGTGCCGCACCACCGGTAACGGTGTCTCGTGCTGTTAATGGGTTACCGTATTCTGAATGACAGGCTTGGCTTGTGGTGAACTAGGGGGGGGGGGGTGTGTGTCCAATACCGGCAATCGTTTAACACCTTCGTAATGCATATCCACACAAGAGATCGAATTCAACACAGGTGTGAAGGAAGCTGGAAAGACTACCCGTAGGTAATTCCGACTCGAAAAATTTAGGAATTCAAGATAAGCCGTTAATGAAGTGACACCCGATCCGCTGAAAGCTTGAAAGTTCCAATCTTGAGCTTTGGATGGGGAATATGTCCAGGTAAAGCATCGTTTTTTGACCCCTAATATCATATTATGTAGAGTGCTCGAGCACTGCTTACTGTAGTTGTCTGCATTAGAGGTCCAGGGTTTGGAATTGGACTGATAAGTTATAGTGGTGCTTCTGCACCGGTGCCAAGGCATCGGGACCGGCCGTCGTCTGCTGCTTGGAAGGGGGTAAGTATCATACTATGTGCTTAAGAGTTAAATTGTGCTCGGACCGGGCTCATTGGAACTAATTAAGCAACATACTGTATCATACTCGTATCTGCACTTCAAGAATTGGCACCCCATGGGAAGGGCAGGCGGGTGCTAATTCCTACATTAGATGCACGGGTAAGCTCCAAATCCAACGGCTCAGGTAAGTGAGAAGCACTATGCGGTGCGGTAGCGCACTGTATAAATTATTATTGGCCATACGGGGTAACGAATCGATTAAAACGCACCAAGAAAGAAAGAAAGAGTGGGAAATTCTGGAAATCTCATTTACCATCTAACGTCGGGCACGATGTGATGATTCGGGTTCGCCCTTCGGTGGGGTGGAAATTCGAAGGTTTGATTTTTTTGTGGAAAATTTTGGTCCAAGCACTTGAGCGAGATTTAGATGATGTGTTATAAAGTGGTTCGCTTCTCTCTCTGATACTTCCCTGCTTCTGCGCTATGTTAATCTAGACGACATACTCGAGTACAGATAAGCTTTTCTTTTTTTCGCAAGATGTGGCGCAACGGTGGCGTTCATGGTTCCCGGTCTGTTCAGGTGGGCATGCTGGGAGGGCTCTTGCCTCGTCCGGTCTTGAGAACTTGGTTGGCTATTTGCTGGTACCGGTGGAGATGTCAGTCATATGCTGGGCGGATCGAGTTTTTTTTTCCGGGTCCTGGGTGTGTTGTGCTGTGCTGTATCGCCGAAGCGGGCACTGCCTCGCATATGGCGTTTTGAAGGTCGATATTATGATAGGGACTGTGGAGCGGTGAAGGCACTGCTATCGGAATTGATTTACTTAGTAGAGGCGTTTTGGGAGCGCCAAGGAGTCAGTCAGTTGGCCAGGCGCCCAATACCTGCGAGCTAGAGCTGGAAATGCTGTTAATTCGTAGTGCCCATTTGGCGAGTACTTCATGCTCAGTGGATGGCTAAAGCGTTTAGGATGTCCTGTTCAAGTTGGTTACATTTGCCCATAAAATAATTGCTAGATGAGGTTTGCGTGTTCACGGTTGGTCACATGGCAAGCCCAACCAACCCCCATATAGGTGCGATGGGGAAGGTGAGTTAGAGTGCGCTTGATGCGTCACTTGAGAATCGGACGCGGCGGTCCGGGAGGGATTACCATGTGTTATATACCTATTGTTGATGGGGGGCTCTAGTGATTTCTTGCAAACCCAATGGGCAGGAGGAACAAAGGGGAAATAAAAATGCATTATATATATCTGGAGAGGGGAGTGTGGAAAGGCACAGATGGACATAGGTATGTACGGAATTGAAAAATAAACCCCAATAATATGACGAGGAAGGAGGTGAAAGGGGATGGGATAATTAGAAGGAGCAATATCAAGACCTGCGGGCCCTGTTGAGAGGGGGCTCGGACGGCTCGGGGGGGGGGATAATTCTGTTGCTTGTAGGCTTGCTGCATGTCTAGAAGGGAATTCGGCGTGACTCCCGGAGCGACTTTGCGAATCTCTCATTCCTAAACATCACGGCCTGTGAGACCGGGTTTTGGCCATGTACGTCCGCTGTGTCGGGATTGATGTCGCTCCGTTCTAGTAGTATCTTCACGACCCCCACATTTCCATTCCGCACAGCCAACCAGAGGGGTGTTCGGCCTTGCTTATCAGCTGTGTTGGGATTGACGTCGTCCCGTTCTAGTAGTATCCTCACAATCCCTTCATACCCAAGCTGTGCAGCCCGGAAAAGGGGTGTCCGGCCACATTCGTCTTCTATGGCGGGATTGACGTCGTTCCGTCCCAGTAGTATCCTCACTACACCCTCTTGCCTACCCTTGATAGCCCACGCGAGTGGTGTCAGGCCACCCCGGCTAGCCATGTTGGGATCGACATCCTCACGTGCTAATAGCATCCTCACAACTCCCTCATCCCCAATCTCTGCGGCCCACGAGAGCGGCGAGCGGCCATCTTGGTCAGCTGTGTCGGGATCGGTCTGATCGTGTTCCAGTATTATCTTCGCAACTCCCTCCTCCCCAAACTGCACAGCCCACATGAGCGGTGTTCGGCCTTGTCCATCAGCAGTCTCGGGATGGACCCAGTCCTGCTCCAGTAGTATCCTCACGACTCCCTCATGCCCATTCTCAGCGGCCCACGAGAGCGCTGTTCGGCCTTCTCCGTCAGTTATATCAGGATAGACGTCGCTTCGTTCCAGTAGCGTTCTTACGATATCTTCACACCCAACCTCTGCAGCCCAGAAAAGCGGTATCCAGCCCCACTGATCATCTATTATGGCGGGATTGACGTCGTTCCGTTCCAGCAGTATCCTCATTACACCCACCTTCCCACGCTCGACAGCCCACCAGAGTGGTGTCATGCTATATACGTCTTCTGTGTCGGGATAGACGTCGCTCCGTTCCAGTAGTATCCTCACGACTCCCTCATGCCCATTCTCTGCGGCCCACGAGAGCGGCGTTCGGCCATGTCTGTCGGCTGTGTTGGGATCGACCCCGCTCTGTTCCAGTAGTATCCTCACGACTCCCTCATGCCCATTCTCCGCAGCCCGCGAGAGCGGTGTTCGGCCATTTTCATCAGCTGTGTTGGGATTGACCTCGTCTTGTTCTAGTAGTATTGTCACGACTTCCTCATGCCCACCACTGGCGGCCCACCAAAGTGGTGTTTGGCCATACATGGTGTCAGTTGTATTGGATAGGCGCTATTTTGCTCCAGTAGTATCCTCACGACTTCTGTAGGCGACCTCCTAGCGGCCTAGGCGATTGCTGTGTTGCCCTGGCAATTAGTGGCCTGCATATCCCATTTACCCATCTCCAACAGAGTACCCACTATCTCCACCGACCCTGAGTACTGAAAGAAAGATATCGAGTCGAGGGAGGAAATAGAACTACTAGACAAGCTTCACTTACCTACAGCCGCTAAAAAGAAAGGCAGTCAATCAAGGTCCTCTAATGGGATCAGATAGGTATTCGGGGTCTGCTTTCGATCAACCGTCCACGATCAGGACGTATTCGCACGAGCTCGCAAGGTTCACACCGTGAAAAGAACAAGAATATGGAGGGAAAAGCAAATTATAAAGAAAGGGCGTGGTTGTATTTGTGTTCGTTGTCCCCTTTTCTTCAAGGAGGATCTCCGATCTCGTTGTGGTTGTTATTGTCTGCTCTAATCGTCGAAGTAGGTACTGGGAAATACTCTTTTTATACCTCTCTAGATACTTTCCCTCGCAGGAAGTCCCGGTGATAGTCTCCTAGTTCAGCCCCCTAAAATACTAGTTACCATTGCAATAAACGGGGGAGAGAATTGAGGAAAACTACAAACTCAATTCCACATCCTACAGCAAGCAGCACTGTGAAGCTTGAAAAAACTCTTGGGTATCATTTTTTACGCCCGACTTTACTGTAATGAGCGCCGGGACTTCAAATCCCTGTCTATTCTGTCACTAAGCTTTGATAAGAACATAGAGCCAGATAACACGAATCATATTTCCTAAATTGTCCACAAGACCCGGTGCGCACTGGCGCAACCGATATGAGCTATTTTTTAGTGACACATAACCCAAGATCCAGACTTTAACAAAAATTTTAAGGCCGAAATTAAATTCACTCTTGGATTGTGGGAAATCTGTAATGTTACCATGATTAGAATATTTTAGATAAAATGGAAACTAATCGGTGGAGTAGGACCTCTCAAGGTATTTATCACTCTCTCGATTGGGTGATTTTGGCGTGTTCGTAGGCTTTTCTGTGGCTCTGGTAATGAGGTGTTTGTGTCTCCCAAGAGAGCTTAGGTGGGTGCACTGTACTCAAGTCGTCCTAGTCCCAGAGGTCTAGAGTTTTTGAGCTAGGCTGCAACCATACTCGTATCTCCGCCCCAAGAATTCGCAGTGACAAGCAATAGCGCAGTAGCAATGTATTATATTTCCCAAAATCGCTAAAGCATCGTGTAAAGCCACCGTATCCCTACAAGCCCACCATACAGTACATCTCAACTAAGGTATTGGATCTGAAAGCATTATACTTCTATTCTCATCGTGTATTCGGAATCTGGTTTCTATAAAAGTGCCGCAAGGTGTGTCAGAATTATGTGAAATATTGAAGATATGATGTGTTTAATACAAAGAGGACAATGTAGCCGATTGGGCACCCCCTTTGGCATCACCATCACGAACCCATGAAAATAGTGTGGTTAAAATATAATAAAAGAGAAGAAGCTTGACCTAATACGAGAATTAACGATGCTAGTAATAGTAACTACAGCTAGCCATGTTTGGTTATAGTACTAAGAGGTAAATCTTTAATAATACCTGATTCCGAATACGCGATGAAATTGGAAGTAGGCCGTATGGTGCAATGAATTGATTAAAACGCAACAAGAAAGAGTGGGACATTCTGGGAATCTCATTTACTATCAAACATCTGGTAGCAGGAATTGATGGAGACTAAGGAAATCACGAAGGAAGGAACGAAAAAAAGTGCAATCGCTGTAGGCTCTAGGACGAACACTCTAACTCTGAGGGAAACACATGCGGCTGACAAAACTTAATCCTCAACAATCTAAAACCATTCTAATATCCCATGATCCTCCGAGATCCCTAAAACTTCTGCCCCAACAAAGCGCAAACTCCCGTATGCCTAATTACATAATATGGTATGTAAGCAAGAAACCATGGAACCAATACCCTATGCCCATTGGCATAGAGTGTGAAGAACGGCGCCCACTTCTAAGCGACAAACGGCCGGAACCCACAAACCCACATACCCGCACATCCACAAATCCGCTCAGCTGCATAATCCCATGCCCTATAGGCAATCCAACAAGAATTACCTTTCACCGCAGCAGCTTAGACATCCTGAGCCCAAAGGAAGAGAGCTCAGCACTGGTGAACACGGCATCTGGTGCATTCTCATAAGGCTCATCAAAGATACAACAGTAGGGGATGCGGAGCTCAGGGGATGCTGATGCCACAGTCCTTTCAGTGTCGATGTCGAAAAGCTGAACACAGGCGGGGATCTGGGTTGGCGCCTGTATCTTTTGCCGATCGTCTGATGCAACCATGGCCCAGCACTCAATGTGGATGGCGAACGGCTCTGTCATTAGCTGGACTATCATCACAAATCGTGTTTTGCCGGCAGAGTTGATGAGCCACCACTTTGCATCCAAACGAAGGAAGTCAAGCGCCTCTGAATACCCAATTTCAATCATCACTGATGGCCATGCGCCCCTTGCCTCCCGAGTGGCTGGCCCAAGTGCCTCATGCCCTTCCTTGCTACGGACGTTACTAATATCGAATCGTTCACCACCGAAGGAGTCAATCGATTCGAGAGTATGGCCAGGAATTGAGCTGATCTTATGCATAATCTTCATCCAGAGGTTAAGCCCGAGGTCACGGTGCCTCCATCCAGGCAATATTCGGCAGATTAGACCACTTAAGCTATTTTCGGTTGTGAAGAGTAGCGTGCACCGGCCCGGGAGTTGAGATGCGAAAAATTCTTTATCAATCTCGGGTAGGTGATCATGGGTGACACCCCCGAAATATAGGAAATATTCCTCAGCAGACCCGGAATCGATAGTCGTCTGGATTCTCCTGATAAGGTCTGTTGGGGATTGATATTCAAACTTGTCCTGATCCGGGATTAAGGCAGCTTGCATTTCAAACTCGGTACTTCTTCTCTTGGTTCCTTGAAGGGGATCCGGAGTGAGGTGATTCTCCAGGGATTGGGATTGGTTATGCGGTAGGGACATGATTCGTTTGAGAGCGGATAGGTGAATGGAGGAAATTTTTTTGTGAGGAAATGTATCTTGGGGTGCTGCCTAGGGGGGGGGGGGGGGGGGGTGGTTTTTTAAATTGTTATTTTTTG
>Ga0307507_10006634_pt1 | contig 17565 bp, 18 predicted proteins | sample 7_EM_MG_FD_207223 | JGI IMG/M metagenome (GOLD analysis project Ga0307507, IMG submission 207223) | Populus trichocarpa ectomycorrhiza microbial communities from riparian zone in the Pacific Northwest, United States - 7_EM | ecosystem: Host-associated > Plants > Roots > Unclassified | place...
ATAAAACATCATGAGTATCAAACTTAATCATGAAACATACTGAGTAGCAAACGATACTCGAAACCAAACATAAAACATCATGAGTATCAAACTCAATCATCAAACATACTGAGTATCAAACGATACTCGAAACCAAACATAAAACATCATGAGTATCAAACTCAATCATAAAAGATACTGAGTATCAAACGATACTCGAAACCAAACATAAAACATCATGAGTATCAAACTCAATCATAAAACATACTGAGTATCAAACGATACTCGAAACCAAAAAGTAACCTGTACCGGTTACAGTACCAGCCTGACCGTTGTGTCATGCTCAAATGGATTTGTGATCCATTGTCGAAGTAATCCGTCCACCTCATGGAGACATGTGCCACCTCTCTTGTTGGTGAGCCCGAGTAATCTGGGCTAGTGGGAGGAGCGTTGTGAGCGACGCGCTCGGCATAGTCTTTCGGGGTGTGCGAGGATCTCTTTTTTTTGGTGACGGCGGGACGTGCGGAGGACGATCTGTTGATCATTGCGTGTATCCACTCTTTGCTTTCTTGGGTAAAGCTGGTCGAATTGTTTGACTGAGTATTCTGCATTGTTCAAGTTTTCTGCTGGGTACCAGGGTTTATGGCGTTCAGGTGAGTATCCTTTCCACTTAGCTCGATATTGGAGCTTGTTGTAGTAGAGTCGTGAGTCGATGATTTTGTCGCGTTCGTATTCGTCTTCTCCTTCTATCTGAATAGGGGGAGGGGGTTCTTTCATCTGAGAGGGGAATAGATTGTCAAGGTAAGGTTTGAGTAGCGAGATGTGGAATGTGTTGTGTATGGCCATTGAGGGAGGTAAGGCCAGCTTCTATGCACTCGTCCCAATTTTTGCCAAGATTTTGCATCGTCCGATGTTCTTGTAGTCCAACTTTTTCAATTGTCTCGTGGTCTTGATGTTGCGTTGCAACAACCACACCATATGTCCTGCTTGTCGGTTTGGATCGGGTGTTCTATGTAGATGTTACAATCCTCTCTCCTCCAGGTGATACTTGCAGCAAGTAACCGATGGTCTCCAAACGATTACTTCATCTTTTCCTGACACCGGTTGCAATAGCTAGGTCCTCTGACTCCTATCTAGCAATGTCGATCGCTAGGCTCATATAAGACTGTGGGGCCTTGGTTTGTGGAGATATATTTGATAAAGGCTTTTTAGATTGAAAGTATAATGTATGAAAGAACTTAGATGGTTGCGTGAAGAACCCAAATCCCATGCCCTTTCACAAACAGTGACTAAGCAAGGCAGACTCTCACATGACTAATAGTTATTAGTCATCGGTTTGTTATCTTCTACGCTATGAGATCAGTTGACTCATAGGATTTTACATGACAAGGCAATAGCGCGTCAGTGGTATATTGTGATTGGTTGATATTTGATATGACGCATGATTGTGGTCATGTGGTTTATGTATTTCGCACATGACTCATAATTATGAGTCATGGGTTTCACGCATGTGACCCCGTTAGGGCACATGACTCCTTTTATGGGTTATGATTAGTTGCAAGATACGGCGCAGCTGGCTCGAACCAGTCAGCGGATGGATTTCACAGTATGACTCACTATGAGTCATGAGTCGCGTGACGCGAGGGGATGAGTCACACAGGGTTAGGGTTGAGGGAAGATCCCCTATATAAGGGCACCCTCGGGGCAGAGGATCTGGTATGAACCATCTCCCTTACACACACGGCAATTGAAATCTCATCACCATGAGAATTCATGGTCAACATCCACCACCGCACTCTCAGTGAGCTGCACCCGCACTCTCCATGACCTGCACCCCCCCCCCCTCCCGCCTTACTTCCCTCATCATGTCCTTGGGACCTGGCGTCCTTGTTTCTAGGGGTCGTTTGGCTCTATCACCCCCTCTCTTCGCTGGCGCTTCGCTGCCTCGCTTAGTGTTCGCACGGTCGGCAACACCCTCTCGCTCATGTTACAGACGGCTGGGACTACAGTTCGCAGTAGGAGAAAACTCTTCAACAGGCTACGGTCGATTTCTCCATTCTCTTCACCTCAGTTAGAGGCTGCCTAGTCAGACAGGCACAGGGTTACCGATAGTTTCCACGGTTATTGGGTCTACCCCACCTCTCCCCCTTCATGTTTCATCCTGTTGCTCGGTTACAGCTACAATCCACTCCCTCGGCTGGCACCCTACTGCCCGATTACCTCACGCCGCCCTCACGATTCCTCCACGGTCGCACACCTCGGTTACGCTTAGTCGTCGTATTGCACGGCCTCGGTGGCGGATGTCAACGCCTTGGGTTCCTGAGTAATGTACGCAACACCGCAACGGTTTATATTGGCTCCGGCTCCCCCATTCTTCTTCCTCCATTGTCGGTTACTTTGGGTTTCATAAGTGGTTATAACAATTATTTATTTTGTTGGGGTCTACGGCAAGGGTTTTCCAGTTGATTCCTCCCCATGTACTTATTCGATGTTTCTTATTCCGCCCTTTTAGTCGGAGTTTGATTTCTTATTTTGCGTTGCTGGTGTGCAGTTGGTCTCGTACGGGAGAGACTTTGGTTGATAGCTTTTTCCCTGGTGCCGCTGGGTTCACGGAGGGTTTTCTTGACCATAGCTAGCGCTGCACGTAGTCTTTGTACATAGATGACGAATAAAACAAAGCACATGAAAAAAAGAAAAGAAAAAAAAAATAAGGCAGAGGATTTTGCTTCTTCACGCAATCATCTAAGTTGTTTCATACACTTTACTTCCAATATTAGCATCTTTAACTATCACACTTTCGCGAATCAGGACCGGACAGTCTTATATGAGCCTAGCGATCAACTTTGCTAGATAGGAGTCAACGGACTTAGCTATTGCAACAGCTATCAGTCTAAGAAGAAGGGATCGTTGGGAAACTATCGGTTACCTGCTCCAAGTATCACCCGGAGAAGAGGGGATTGTAACATTTGATTGCGTCAACCAGCAGCACCTAACAAAGAGCCAAAACGGAGACCAACAACGAGAACGACATCCACCGCCTAGCGGAAAATCTCGACCTCTCATCACTAGGGGAAGGACTTGAAAGTGCCTTAACTGAAGAGAGGGTACCGAGCCCTACAACACCCGAGCCACTATCACCAATTGGTTCAGAAGAAACAGAAGAACCAGGAAGGACACGACCAAACACGATGGGGGCTACAGAAGAACAAGGAGGAGCTATATCCTCGGAAACACCCCCGGTCCTAAGCCCAGAACAGATGAGACAAATCATCACATCCGTAAGTGGAGGGACCAGGAAACCCAAAGCCAAGGAACCGGAGATTTACCGAGGAGAATGACACAAACTACGAGGATGGCTAGCCCAACTCATAGTATACTACAGGACAGTAGGGTGGCAGAACGGTCATGAGGAGGCAAAAATCCTCTATGCAACGAGCCTCCTAAGGGATGACGCAGGGACCTGGATCACACCTTATGCAGAAGAACGAATCACCGCAGCATGACACAATTGGGCAGGGTTCAAAGCAGAATTACGAAGGCAATTTGGCGTAATCGACCCCAAGGAAGCACCAAGGATCAGAATGAAATACATGAAACAAGGCAAACGATCAGTCACTAAATACTGGAACCCATTCCGCCTTGAGGCTAGCGAAGCCGAGTTGGACGACTCAACCGGGGGAGAATTACTTCTAGGAGGACTGATCGCAGAATTGCAGAAAGCCTGGCGAGCTAGCAGTGAAGAATACGAGGGCCACGAAACCTTAGCCCAATGGGCCATCCGGAAGGAAACCAAGTTGGCAACGGTCAGGGATATTCAAGGATCGCCTTCAACAAAAAAGGTCCAACGAGAGAGGATCACACCACGAAACCCAGATGGGACATACCAACCTACAAATAATGACAATCAGAACTACGGCGACCCTATGGCACTGGACGCGCCGACGCGGAAACGACCGAGATTCAACATCTCAAGAGAAGAATTCCAATGAAGGATACGATAACAACTATGTCTCAAATGCGTACAACCTGGCCACTTAGCCAGGAATTGCCAGAACACAGACGGAGCCAAACCATTCAATGCACAAGCCACGAGTTGGCAACCTGCGAAGAAAACTGCCCCTTGGCAAACCAGACCAAAGATTAGGGAAATCGAGGTCGAACAGGAACCCGAACAGTCGGGAAACGACGACTGTCCCCAGTAAGAGATGGTCGGAGTAACAGACCCGAACGAAAACACATCATCGGGGGAAACTACTCCGCAGCACTCAAATCCAGGGAGACACTCGAAAACGACAATGACCACATTATGGTTAAGATACAACTACTGGGCGGAAAAGAGTCAGTCACTATCGACGCCATGATTGACTCAGGAGCAACAGAAGACTTCATTGACAGAGAAGTCTGCAACAAACACGGGATCAAGATGATCAAAGCAAAAGACCCCAGGCAAATTTACCTTGCGGATGGAAAACCAAGTGCAATGGGACCTGTTACCCATATGACGACAGTACCTATGGACATTAGTAGCCATAGGGAATTGGTAACCTTCCAAGTGGCAGACCTCCAAAACCATGAGGTCATCCTCGGGATACCATGGCTAAGAGAACATAATCCAACAATCGATTGGAATGACACAAGGATCACATTCAACAGCGAACGATGTATGACTTGGTGTCTCAAAAGTTCGCCCATTGCCTATGCGGCACCTGAAGAAAAAGTCCTGGAAGAGAATCTCATCACCAGATTCTCCAAGATCCAGGCCAAGTGTGGCCCGACTGCCAACGACCAGAGCGTCAGAGGTAAGAAGTTGTCCGCGGAGGCCAGAGTCCCGATAAAGGGATCAGCAAGAGCGGCAGGACGAGACCTGTATGCAAACGAAAGAACCGACGTTCCTGCCAGAGGGCAAGCAATTGTTGGAACGGGGATAGCGATTGGATTACCACACAACACCTATGGAGGAATTGCACCACGAAGCAGTCTAGCAGTCAAACACCGACTCATGACAAATGCAGGTGTGATAGACTCCTACTACCGAGCAGAAGTGAAGGTGGTCCTAGCCAACCTAGGGGACCAACCATACCGAATGGAAAAAGGAGACCGAATCGCACAACTGATCATCGAAAAATACGACAACAGGGAACCCCAAGAAGTAACCCAGTTGGATGACACCGAGAGAGGGGATCAGGGATTCAGAAGCTCAGACACCACCATGGACCAAGAGGACAAAAACCAGAAGGCGAAGCCGAAAATGGAAATCAATGAGATATTGGCTAGAGCTTTGGGACAGTTCTACCGAAGAGGGGAGACAACCGGCATCCTAAGATGGGATGAAATCAAAGACAAAATTCATTTGGAAGCTGTCAACATTAGCACCGAACTGGCGATAAAAAACAAAAAGAACAACGAAGACCAGGAGGTGAGAGAGACACGGTCCCTAGAGAATATCACCACATGTTGGATGACTTCGAAAAAGGAGAAAAGACGACTGTACCGCCCCACCGCCCGGGCATCGACCTGGGAATCGACCTAGAAGAAGGAAAGACGGTACCCATCAAAAAGATATACGCCCTGAGTTATGACCAATTGGAGCAACTCCCCCGATACATCAAAGAGAACGAAGACCGAGGATGGATCCGAAGGGTAAAGTTGGGAAGGGCTACACCGATCATGTTTCTCAAGAAAAAAGATGGCAAACTCGGACTCTGCGCCGATTACCGGACGCTGAACGAAGTCACAAAAAAAGATAGACAGCCGTTACTGCTCATTAGCGAAGTACTGGATAGGCTGGGAGGAGCCAAATACTTCACCAAACTGGATATAAAGGATGCCTACCACAACATTCGAATCAGAGAGGGAGAGGAATGGAAAACAACCTTCTCAACAAAGCTCGGGACCTACGAATACCTAGTCATGCCATTTGGACTATGCAACGCACCAGCGGCGTTCCAACGATGGATCAATGAGGTCCTTATGGAACAGATCGACATGTGCTGCATCGTCTATCTGGATAACGTACTCATATATTCAAACACCCTACAACAACACCGAAAAGACGTCAGTAATATCCTGGAGGCAATACGAAAATTACGGATGAAGGTCAAACCATCCAAATGCGAGTTCCACCAAAACGAGACAGAATACCTAGGATTCATCATTGGACAAGAAGGGGTCAAGACTGACCCAGTCTAGACACAAGCCATCTGGGACTGGACAACACCCAAGAAAATCAAGGAAATCCAATGTTTCCTGGGATTCTGCAACTTCTATCGACGATTCATAGAAGTGTTTAGCAGGACAGCCAAAGCACTATATGCGAAGACAAAAAAGGAATACATTGGCAACTGGGAATGGGGAGACAAAGAACAGCAAGCATTCAACGAATTAAGGACAAAACTCACCACGGCACCGGTACTGGTCTACTTCGACCCCCTCGCACCGACCAAAATCGAAACAGACGCCTTGAAATCCGTCTGCTCCGGTATACTGTCACAACAATGCCAGGACGGATAATGGAGACCACTGGCGCACCGATCCAAGACAATGTCAGACGCAGAATGCAACCATGACATACACGACAAAGAACTACTGGCTATAGTTCAGGCATTCCACAAATGGAAAAGATAGACGCGAGGAAATCCGAAACCAATACGGGTTCTCACAGACCACAATAACCTAGTTACCTGCATGACGACGAAGGAACGCAATTAACGACAAGCATGATGGATGCAAGAATTAAGTCAATACAACTTCAAAATTGAAGACCGACCAGGAAAGGAGGGAGGAAAACCAGACGCCCTCAGAAGAAGAGAAGGAGACCTACCCACAGCAGGAGATAAGAGACTCACTCGAAATGTGTGAATCCTAATATCCGAGGAACGATACTGGAATATCACAGAAACCGAAGATATCAAACTCAATATAGTGGAAACAACCAAATTTCGAGACAAGAACGAAGGAGAAATACAAAGAGCAAGCAACGTCGACGAAGAGATCCAAAACATCAAGAGAAACTTGGATGAAGGAAGAAAAGAAATGAAAGGAATACCGCTGAAGGTATGCCAATGGAAGGAGGACCTCTTATGGTATCAAGGAACAATTTGGATAGCAAATGACGAAGGGAGACGAACAGCTCTCATCGCCACAGACCACGACCCCCCACAAGCAAGACACGGAGGCACGGCAAAAACTACCGAACTCATCAAGCGACGATAATATTGGCCAAAGATAAGAGAAGACATCAAACGATTCATACAAAATTGCAACACATGTCAGAGACGCAAGGTGGTCCGACATGCACCCTACGGATTGCTACAGTAAAATGAGGCCCCCGATCGACCATGGAAGTCAATAGCTATGGACTTAATTACGGACCTGCCGAAATCAGACGGTTATGACACCATACTGATGGTCGTCGATAGGCTGACCAAAATGAGCCATTTCATTCCATGCTCGAAGGACCTAGACGTATGGCAGTTCGCCAATCTCTTCATGAGAGAGATAGTCAGGCTACACGGGCTACCACACGATATCATCACCGACAGGGGGACAATATTCACCTCAGACCTATGGAAGGAAACCACGGGGAAATTAGGAATCGAACGAGGACGCAGCACGGCTTTCAATCCACAAACGGATGGACAAACCGAAAAGACCAATGCCATATTGGAACAATATCTACGGGCATACATCAACTATCAACAAGACGATTGGTGTGGTTACCTGCCACTAGCAGAATTTGCATAAAACAACGGATATCAGGAGACCATTAAGAACACACCCTTCTTTGCAAATTACGGAGTCAACCGCGAATACAAGATGATGGGTCACCTGATACAAGGGAAACAAATGAAAGCAGAAGAAATGACTCGGTTACATGAGTCATTAAGAAACGAAATGGTGGCCACGCAATTACGACGAAAAGAATACTACGATCTACGAAGAAAACCCGATCCAAACCTACGGTCAGGAGACATGGTATGGTTGTTGCCACACAACATCGAGACCAGAAGACCATCGAAAAACTTGGACAACAAGAAAATGGGACCATTCAAAATCTTGGCAAAGATTGGGACAAGCGCATATAAGCTGGCCCTACCACCGTCAATGGCCATACACAACACTTTCCACATCTCCCTCCTCGAACCTTACCAAGACAATCGATTTCGCTCACAGATCAAAGAACCCCCTCCTCCTATTCAGATAGAAGGAGAAGACCAATACGAACTAGACGAAATTATCGACTCTCGCCTGTACTACAACAAGCTCGAATATCGGGCTAAGTCGAAAGGCTACTCACCAGAACACGATAAAGTCTGGTACCCTGGAGAAAACTTGAACCATGCAGAACACACAGTCCAACTATTCGACCGGCGTTACCCAGGAAACCCCGGAGTGGATACACATCACAACCAACAGATCGTCCTCAGTACCTCCCCCCATCATCAAACAAGAACAACACTCGCACAGCCCAGAGAACGACGCCCAGCGCATCCCCCACAACGCTACCCCCACTAGCCCAGAATACTCGGGCTCACCAAGAAGAGAGGTGGCGCAGGCATCCATGAACTGGACGGACTGCACCGACGACGGATGTCAAATCCATCTCGGCGAAAAACAAGGGTCAGACTGGTACCCACAATTCACCAGGAGATCGAGAAAATCAAGTGTCGCCCAGGACCACGACTGGCGACAGGAGATAGAAGCAAACCCAGGAGACGACTAGGCCCCACAACAACAACCTCGGGAGCGAAGGGCCAGAAGGCCCCATGGAGAACGCACGAGCTGGGAGCATTGTTTTAACGACCACTGCAAGGAACACAGATGGTAACAGGTGGGCGCTGGCTACTACGCCCGACAAGTAGGAGCAAAAGGGAAACTGGCAAAAAAGCGACAGAAGGGAACACAAGAAGAGAAGAGCCGTGAGGAAACGGCTGAGGGAAGAGGGGAGCGAAAAAACCACTCCATAGGTGGAGGCTCGGGAAAGGACCATTTCGGATCTCCGAAGCCAACTCGATAGCGCCGCGCAGACCATGGTCGCAAAAGACAACGATCTCGAAAAAACTGGACAAGGAAAAAGAAAAACTACAACAAGCCTACAATCGAGTCAAACAGAGAATGCGCCAAATCGGCGCCACGCTCTGGAGAGAAGGCGTTTAGCATTGTGGGACCAATGCAAGAGGGGGAAGGGAGCAAATGTCACAAATGGTGACTAAGTATGGCAGACTCTCACATGACTAATAGTTATTAGTAATTGGTTTGTTGTCTTTTACACTATGAGATCAGTTGACTCATAGGATTTTACATGACAACGCAATAGCGCGTCATTGGTCTATTGGGATTGGTTGATATTTGACATGACGCACGATTGTGCTCACCTGCTTTATGTATTTCGCACATGACTCATAATTATGAGTCATGGGTTTCACGTGTTTGACCCCGTTAGAACACATGACTTGTTTTATCGGTTTTGATTGGTTGCAAGATAGGGCGCAGCTGGCTCGAACCAGTCACCTGATGGATTTCACACTATGACTCACTATGAGTCATGAGTCACGTGACGCGAGGGGTTGAATCACACAGGGTTAGGGTTGAGGGAAGAACGCCTATATAAGTGCACCTTCGGGGCAGAGGATTTGGGTCACGAACCATCTCCCTTACAGACCCGGCGATTGAAATCTCAACACCATGAGAATTTATCTTCAACACCCACCACCCCCGCACTCTCAGTGAGCTGCACCCCCCCCTCCAGCCTTACTTCCCTCATCATGTCCTTGGGCCCTGGCGTCCTTGTTTCTAGGGGTCGTTTGGCTCTGTCACCCCCTCTCTTCGCTCGCGCTTCGCTGCCTCGCTTAGTGGTCGCACGGTCGGCAACACCCTCTCGCCCATGTTACAGACGGCTGGGACTACAGTTCGCAGTAGGAGAAAACTCTTCAACAGGCTACGGTCGATTTCTCCATTCTCTTCACCTCCCTTAGAGACTGCCTAGTCAGACACGCACACGGTTACCGATAGTTTCCACGGTTATTGGGTCTACCCCTCCTCTCCCCCTTCAGGTTTCGCCCCGTTGCTCGGTGACAGCTACAATCCACTCACTCGGCTGGCACCCTACTGCCCCTTTACCTTACGCTGCCCTCGCGATTTCTCTACGGTTGCACCCCTCGATTACGCTCAGTCGTCGTATTGCACTGCCTTGGTGGCAAATATTAATATCTTGGGTTCTTGAGTAATGTACGCAACGCTGCAACGGTTTATAGTGGCTCCCGCTCCCCCATTGTTCTTCTTTCATTTGTCTGTTACTTTGGGTTTCATTAGTGGTTATAACAATTATTTATTTTGTTGGCCTTTACGGCAAGGGTTTTCCTGTTGATTCCTCCCTATATATTTATTTGTATTTGTCTTTTCGACCGCCTGGTCGGAGGGGGATTTCTTATTTTGCGTGGCTGGTGTGCGGTTGGTCTCATACCAGAGAGACTTGGGTTGATGGCTTTTTCCCTGGTTCTGGGGTGGAGAAAAATAGGGGATGGGGTTTTTTCTTTACCATAGCTCGCGCTGCATGTAGTCTTTGTTCCCTGTAGTTGATTAATACAAAGCACATGATAAAAAAAAAGAAAAAAAAAAAAAGGCTGAGGATTAGGGTTCTTCACTCAATCATCTAAGTTCTTCCATACACTTTACTTCCAATATAAGAATCTTTATCTATCATATTTTCGGGAATCAAGACCAGACGGTCTTATATAAGCCTAGCGATCACCGTTGCTAGATCGGAGTCAACGGACTTAGCTATCGCAACAGCTATCGTGCTAAAAAGAAGTGATCCTTAGGAAACTATTGGTTACCTGCTGCAAGTATCACCCCGAGAAGAGGAGATTGTAACATGCCTTTTTTTCTTTTTTTTGTCTTTCTTTTTTTTTTTTCTTTTTTTTTTATCATATTTTAAATTTTGTTTCTAGCTGAGGCCGAAGGCCGAAGTAATAAGTACAAAAATAGCATGTAACCGCGATGGTTATGGCCGCAACAACCTTCCACCCAGTGCAACCCATCGTCGAGACGGTGGAAACCGTGGGAGAAAAACCCCTGGTCTAATACCCGCACCAAGCGCCCGGGCGCTGAAAACTACAACAAATTATACAAGAAACTCGCAACCAAAGGAAAGCATCTACCGCAAACCAAAGAAACAACCCAACAGTGACAACAACCAAAATAACCCAAATCCGTAGAAGAAGCACCAGAGAAAGCCCATCCGCCCCGAAGGCCTTTAACGATCCCCATCTGCAAACATCATCGAACACAACGATGCACGAAGGTAATAGTACTGGAGCCTTATAGACCCAGGCCGCGCGGCTGATGGTAGTATGTGTGGCAGGTCAGGCCGAGGGAGTCCACGAGTCCTAGGAGGAAGAGAGGTGAATGGTGGCCGGACGCCGGAGCGACCGAGCCGGGTGGGGGGTGTGGGCTGTAACCGAGCCACGGGACGAAGACCAGGTGAGGGAGGGGAAGGGTGTGCCCAATCAAGTAGAAGTACGAGGGAGGGAGGACCGAAACGAGATCACGAGTTTTCGACAATGCTGAAGGTACCGACCGGTAATCCAAGGAGATAGTGCAATACCAGGGAGCAGAGCCACCGGGGCCCCTACTTCGACGATAACCCAAGACTGCGACCGACCCATTGACGAAAGAAAGGGGTTGCCGACCGTGCAAATGCTAAGGGAGGCAGCGAAGCAAGTGCGGGGAAAGGAGGGAGTAGAGCCAAAAGACCCCTAGAAACAAGGACGCCATGGCTCAAGGACAAGAAAAGGGAAGTAAGGCGGGAGGGGGAGGGTGCAGCTCACGGAGAGTCCTGGTGCAGCTCACTGAGAGTGCGGGGGTGGTGGATGTTGACGATTAAATCTCTTGGTATTAAGATTTCAATCGCCGGAGGTGTAGAGGAGATGGTTCGTGGGGATTGTAACATGCCCTGAGGGTGCCCCTATATAGGCGTTCTTCACTCAACCCTAACCCTGTGTGACTCATACTCTCGCGTCACGCAACTCATGACTCATAGTGAGTCATAGGGTGAAATTAATCAGCTGACTCGTCCGAGTCAGCTGCTCCCTACCTCGCACCCAATCAAACCCCATAAAACAAGTCATGTGCCCTAAGGGGTCACATGCATGAAACCCCTGACTCACAATTATGAGTCATGTGCGAAATACATAAACCACATGACCACAATCGTGCGTCATGTCACATATCAACCAATCACAATAAAGCAATGACACGTTATTGCGTCATCATGGAAAATCCTATGAGTCAACCGATCTCATAGTGTGCAAGATAACAAACCGATGACTAATAACTATTAGTCATTTGAGAGTCTGCCTTGCTTAGTCACCATTTGTGACAATAGCTCCCTTCCCCCTCTTATATTAGTCCCACAATGCTAAACTCCTTCTTTCCAGAGTGTGCCTCGGATTTGGCACATTCTCTGTTTGACTCGATTGTAGGCTTGTTGTAGTTTTTGCTTTTCCTTGTCGAGTTTTTCGAGATCGTTGTCTTTTGCCCCGATGGTCTGCGCGGCGCTATCGAGTTAGCTTTGGAGGTCCGAAACGGTCCTTTCCACTGCTTCCACGTCCGGAATGTTTTTTCGCTCCCCTCTCCCTCCAGCGGTTTCCTCATGGCTCTACTCTTCTTGTGTTCCCTTCTGTCGTTTTTTGACAGTTCCCCTTTTGCTCCTACTTGTTGGGGGTAGTAGCCAGCGTCCACCTTTTCCCATCGGTGTTTATTGCAATTGTCGTTGAAACAATGCTCCCAGCTCGTGATATCATGGTGAGCCCTTCTTGCTCTCCTCCGCCGCGGTTGTTGTGGGACCCAGTCCTCTCCTGGGTGCTCTTCCATCTCCTGTCGCCAGTGGTGGTCATGGGCGACACTTTGTTTTCTCGATCTCCTCGTGAATTGGGGGTACCAGCCTGACCCTTGTTTTTCGCTGAGGTGGATTTGGCATCTATCGTCCGTGCAGTCCGTCCAGTTCATGGAGGCGTGCGCCACCTCTCTTCTGGGTGAGCCCGAGTATTCTGGGCTAGTGGGGGTAGCGTTGCCGGCGACGCGCAGGGCGTCGTTCTCTGGTGTGTCAGAGTGTCGTTCTTGTTTCACTATGGGGGGAGGTGCGGAGGACGATCTGTTGATCGTGACGTGTATCCACTCCGGGCTTTCCTGGGTAGCACAGGTGAAATCGTTGGACTGTGTGTTCTGCATGGTTGCAGTTCTCTGTAGGGTACCAGACTTTATCGTGTTCTGGTGAGTAGCCTTTCCACTTAGCTCGAGATTGGAGCTTCTTGTAGTCCAGTCGAGAGTCGATAATTTCCTCCAGTTCGTATTGGTCTTCTCCCCTTATCTCAATTGGAGGAGGGGGTTCTTTGATATGTGAGGGAAATCCGTTGCCTTGGTAAGGTTCGAGAAGGGAGATATGGAATGTGTTGTCTATGGCCATTGAGGGTTGTAAGGCCAGCTTATATGCGCTTGTCCTAATCTTTGCCAAGATATTAAATGGTTCAATTTTCTTGTAGTCCAGTTTCTTCGATGGTCTACTCGTCTTGATATTGCGTAGCAGCAACCACACCATATCCCCTGATTGTTGGTTCAGATCTGGTTTTCTGTATAGAACCTAGTATTCTTTTTGCCTTAATTGTGCCGCCACCATCTCGGTTCTTAATGACTCATGTAATTGACTCATTTCTTCTGGTTTCGTTTGCTTTCCTTGGATCAGATGATCCCTCATCTCGTATTTTGGGTTGATTCAGTAATTTGCATAGAAAGAGGTGTTTTTGATGGTCTCCTGATATCTGTTGTTGTACGCAAATTCTGCGAGTGGTAGGTAACCACACCAATCGTCCTGTTGATAGTTGATAGATGTGCGTAGGTCTTGTTTCAATATGGCGCTGATTCATTCGCTCTGTCCATCTGTTTGTGGATGGAAAGCCGTCCTGAGTCTTCGTTCAATTCCTAATTTCCCTGTTGTTTCTTTCCCTAGGTCTGAGGTGAATAGTGTCACCCTGTCGGTCATGATATCGTGTGGTAGTCTGTGTAGCCTGACTATCTCCTTCATGAAGAGATTGGCGAACTGCCGTACGTCCAGCTCCTTCGAGGATGGAATGAAATGGCTCCTTTTGGTTAGCCGATCGATGACCACTAGTATGGTGTCATATCCTTCTGATTTCGGCAGGTCTGTAATGAAGTCCATAGCTATTCATTTCCATGGTCGATCGGGGGCCTCGTTTGACTGCAGCAATCCGTAGAGTGCATGTCGGACCACTTTGGTCCTTTGACAGGTGTCGCAATTCTTTATGAATCCTTTGATATCTTCTCTTATATTTGGCCAATAACATGGTCGGCTGATGAGTTCGGTAGGTTTTGCCGTTCCGCCATGCCCCACTTGTCGGGGTTCGTGATGTTTAGCGCTAAGAGTGGTTTGTATCCCTTCGTCCCTTGGTATCCAAACCTTTCCTTGATACCATATGACGGCGTCCTTCCATTGGCATAGCCCCAGCGCTATTCCTTTCCTTTGTTTTCTTCCATCGTCCAAGTCTCTCTTGACGTCTTGGATTTCGTCGTCGATCTTGCTTGCCTTTTGTATCTCTCCTTCGTCCTTGTCTTGGAATTCTGTTGTCTCCAATATGTGGAGCTCGATTTCTTCAGTCTCTGTGATATCCCAGTATTGTTCTTTTGGCAGTAAGATTCCCGTATTTCGTGTGAGTCTCGTGTCGCCAGCGGTCGTTAGGTCTCCCTCTCGTCTTGTGCGAGAGTCTGGCTTTCCCCCTTCCTTTCCTCGTCGGTATTCGATTCTCAAATTATATTGACTTAGTTCCTGCATCCATCGTGCTTGTCGTTCACTTAGTTCCTTCGTTGTCATGAAGGTTACTAAGTTCTTGTGGTCTGTGAGGACGCGTACGGGCCTTGGACTCCCTCTCGTGTATTGTTTCGATTCGTGGAATGCCTGAACTATTGCCAGTAATTCCTTATCGTGTATATCGTAATTGCATTCGGCACTTGATATGGTTTTCGTTCGGTATGCCACCGGTCTCCATTTTCCGTCCGGGCATTGTTGAGATAGTATGCCGCAGCAAACATATTTTGAGGCGTCTGTTTCGATTTTGGTCGGTGCGAGGGGGTCGCAATAGACCAGTACTGGTGCTGTGGTGAGCTTTGTCCTTAGTTCGTCGAATGCTTTTTGCTCTTTGTCTGCCCACTCCCAATTGCCAATGCATTCCTTTCTTGTCCTTGCGTATAGTGGTGAGGCTGTCCTGCTGAAACCTTCTATAAATCCTCGGTAGAAGTTGCAGAAACCTAAGAAGCATTGGATGTCCTCCATTTCTTTTCGGGGCCGTCCAGTCCCAGATGGCCTGTGTCTTGACTGAGTCCGTTTTCACCCCTTGTCCAATGATAAATCCTAGGTATTCTGGTTCGCTTTGGTTGAATACGCATTTGGATGGTTTGACCTTCATCCCTGATTTTCGTATTGCCTTGAGGATGTCGCTGACCTCTTTTCTGTGTTGTTGTAGGGTGTTTGAATATATGAGTACGTTGTCCAAATAGACAATGCAGCACATGTCGATGTGTTCCATAAGGACCGCGTTGATCCATCGCTGGAACGCCGCTGGCGCGTTGCATAGTCCAAATGGCATGACTAGGTATTCATATGTCCCTAGTTTCGTTGAAAATGTTGTTTTCCATTCGTCTTCTTCTCTGATCCGAAAGTTGTGGTAGGCGTCCTTGATGTCCAACTTGGTGAAGGATTTGGCTCCTCCCAGTCTATCCAGGGCTTTACTAATAAGTGGTAGAGGATGTTGATCCTTCTTGGGGACTTCGTTGAGTGCTGGGTAATCGGCGCATAGTCTGCGTTTGCCGTCCTTCTTTTTGACAAACATAATTGGGGAAGCCCTTTCTGACTTCACCCTTCGAATCCACCCTATGTCTTCATTTTGTTTGATGTATCGATGGAGTTCTTCCAATTGGTCGTAACTGAGGGCGTATATCTTCTTGATAGGTACCGTTTTCGTTCTTCCAGGTCGATTCCTAGATCGAGGCCTGGTCGGTGGGGTGATACTGTCATTTTTTCTCCTTTTTCGAATACATCCAGCAGGTGATGATATTCTCGCGGAACCGTCTCTCTAACGTCTTGGTCTTCATTGTCTTTTTTGTTTCTGATGGCCAGTTCTGTGCTAATGTTGATAGCTTCTAGCTGAATTTCGTTGTCGACTTCATCCCAGCTTAGGATGCCAGTTGTTTCTCCTCTTCGGTAAAACTGTCCGAAAGCTCTTGCCGATATCTCGTTGATTTTCATCTTTGGTTTGGCCTTCCGGCCCTTTACCTCTTGGTCCATGCTGGTGTTGGAGCTCCCGAATCCTTGATCTCATCACTCGGTATCGTCCAAGTGGGTTACTTCTTGTAGCTCCCCGTTGTCGATTTTTCGATGATCAGTTGTGCAATCCGGTCTCCTTTTTCCACTCGGTATGGTTGGTCTCCTAGGTTGGCTAGGACCACCTTCACTTCTCCCCTGTAGTCGGAGTCTATCACACCTGCATTTGTCGTGAGTCGGTATTTGACTGCTAGACTGCTTCGTGGTGCAATTAGTCCATAGGTGTTGTGAGGTAATCCAATAGCTATCCCGGTGCCAACAATTGCTTGCCCTCTGGCAGGAACGTCAGTTCCTTCAATTGCATACAGGTCGTGTCCTGCCGCCCTTGGTGATCCCTTCATAGGCACTCTGGCCTCATCGGATAGCTTGTTAACTCTGACGCTCTGGTCATTGGCCGGCGGGCCACTCTTGGCCATGGGGCCGTTCTTGGCCTGGATCTTGGAGAATCTCGTGATGAGATTCTCTTCCAGGGCTTTTTCTTCGGGTATCGCATATGCAACGGGCGAACTTTTAAGACACCAAGTCGTACATCGTTCGCTGTTGAATGTGATCCTTTTGTCGTTCCAATCGATTGTTGGATTGTGTTCTCCTAACCATGGCATCCCTCGGATGACCTCATGGTTTTGGAGATTTGCCACTTGGAAAGTTGCCAATTCCCTATGGCTACTGATGTCCATAGGTACTTTCGTCATATGGGTAACAGGTCGCATCGTACTTGGTTTCCCGTCTGCGATGTAAATCTCCCTGGGGTTTTTTGTTTTAATCATTTGGATCCCGTGTTTGTTGCAGACTTCTCGGTCGATGCAGTCTTCAGTTGCTCCTGAGTCAATCATGGCGTTGATAGTCACTGACTCTATTCCGCCGTGTAGTTGTATCTTGACCATAATGTGGTCATTGTCGTTGTCGATGTTAGGGGTAGCCGGTGAGGTGACTTATGATACCGGGCTAGGCCTTATGCTTGACTTGGTCTTTAGACGGAGAATCTTGTCTAGGAAGGCTCGTGATAAAGTGTAACTAAGTTACTTGCGTGGTATAAGGATAATGAGGAAAAATAATAATCGTAAACTTATTATATTGATAAGATCTCTTCTCCGGTGCTTGATGATTCTGTTTTAAGGGAGGGAGGCACTTCGATATTTATATTCCGCGTCTGAGTGTTCGCGGGCTATATGTTCTAACCATACTAACTAAGTATC
>Ga0307507_10006635_pt1 | contig 17562 bp, 29 predicted proteins | sample 7_EM_MG_FD_207223 | JGI IMG/M metagenome (GOLD analysis project Ga0307507, IMG submission 207223) | Populus trichocarpa ectomycorrhiza microbial communities from riparian zone in the Pacific Northwest, United States - 7_EM | ecosystem: Host-associated > Plants > Roots > Unclassified | place...
CAGTTATGTCGCAGGTACGCGATGGGTAATATAAGGGTGGATGCCACTCACGCCGGTCGTCTTTGTATAAGTACTACGTTTCGGGTACGTAAAAAGTCGAAGAGCTCCTCAGACCTTGCGGTAAGAAAAGAGAGAGTTCTTGCGTGTATTTCACGTAGTGAGGGCCCACATAATAAAAGGTACACGGATCCAAAGAAGGATGCGACTTCAGCGGTACCAAAAACTGTTTTTTTCCCACACGACATACCTATGGAGGTAAAGATTTTGAATATCAAAATATTGACAATCATGATGACCCTGTTGCCGTTGTTGCTCTCCCTGCCGTCAGGAAATTGGGAAATGTCAAAGAGTGTTTCCTTTGAATGATAGACCCTAATGGAGAGGATGACTGTTCAGCTGTGAGTGGTGGAAGAAGCCAAGTGAGAATTGCATAAGATGACGATGGGGAGGATCATTCTTGGTGCATATATGTACTTATTTATGGACAAAATGATTTGCGAATGTTCTCGATTCGAGGCGCCACAAAAGATTAATCTAACTTGAGCTGCTGGTAAGCGTTGTTCAGCAGTGAGAAGGGGTCAAAGTGACGAATTGGAGGTTAGGGAGAAGGAACGACCTATACGACCTCTGTCGGATAGAAGAAAGAGATGGTGGTGAAGCATGTGGATGGCTTTCTGAAGAGCATAGGTTGACGTTGAGGCCTGATCAAGGAGGTCGGAAGGAAAAAGGCAAGATGTAAATAAAAGTGGGCGACGTAGATATGTCAAGGAAGTTAAAAGTCAAAATCAAAGGAGAGGACTCTGTGGACATAAAAGGATGGGGAAAGTAAAAACGAAAGAGGCAAGAAGGCTCCGCGGAGATTGAGTTGACGGGTATTTGCATTTGTTAGTCTTGAGGGATGTGGTGACGGGCCGACAGGGAAGGGAGCAGACCTGCGTGTGATGTGACAGAGGTCACAGATCTCGATTGATCCATTGGTGGATGGATATAACTTCTTTTTTGGATGGCCTAAGTACATATAATTCTTTCACCCGCTCTCACCGTTCCCCGTATCCCGTCCTTATCTCTCATGTCTGCCCTCTCCCTCACCCTTGCTGCCTTTGCCAACATCCACAACGATGACGAGCTTAGAGTCCAACCTCTTCAAGTCCCTCTCTTACCATCGTCCCCTTCTTTGACCTCTCGCTCTTGTACGTCCCTCCTCTCTCATACCACTCTAAATCCGTAGCTGACCCCATCTCTTTAGCCTCGCCGCTGTCTGTCCCATCTCTCACCCACAGTTTCCCCTCTTCTACCTCTTCCAGTCTTCTCGATGTATCCGCTCACCTCGACCGCCCAAACGAACATCTTGCCGTTTTACTTCCAAAATCTCTTTGGAAGGTATGTCACCCTTCTCCCAACCACAGTGCACTATATTTACCATGTTCCTTTGTCTAGCCGGATTCATTAGCCTCCACCTGCGATAACTTCTTTTGTCGCCTGCCTTTTTCCCTCTTCGAGCGCAGACATGTAAGCACGTACTTTCTATTCCTCGGACCTCCACCTAACTGTAGCTTATTAGCACTGTCGCAAATGTGGCGGTGTATTTTGTGCTCAGTGTACGTCACGCACCACACCCCTCCTTGACACTTCCAACCTTGACTTCCTCCATCCTCCACGTAATATTCCACTGTCTGTCTTTGCATCTCCCAGCTCCCCCGTCCTTCCGTCCCGTGTTTGTGATGATTGCTGGGATCAAATCCATGGCTGCCCAACCTCCCCCCATACACCAGAAACCACTCGTCCTTCCCTACGACGCGCCCTCTCACATCCCGTATCCGTATTCAAGACGCCCCTTTTCCGCTCATCCTCCTCCCACACCAGTGGCGACAGCTCACTGCAAAGTAGTGTCATTGCAACTCCTCCCCACCATTCCAAGCTTCTTCCCCCTTCCTTGTCCCGCAGGACTCAATCTCTTCGCACAATCCCGAGTGTGTCTAGTCTGAACACCACGGACTCGTCCCATAACACTCCTGGAGACCTTCCTCGGCGAAAACCCTTGCGCGCCTCCCATATGCCCCTTCCCCTTGATCTTGAACGTTCATATGGTGAACTTGACGCATACCCTCTTCGCCGTTCCAGCATCCTCTGCAAAGCTACAGGTGGCGGGCGTTGGGAACCTAAACTATGCCCCGTTCTCGACGGATACCGTCCACCTATTCCGGGTGGCAAAGCACCTTTTGAGATTGAGATGGAGCGCGAGGAGCAAGAAGCCCGTAAACTTCGGGAGAATCCTATCGTTAAAGATGGCGACTTCCAATACCGCTTCACGCGGCCCCAGCAAGAACAGATAATCGTTGCGCGCAGTCCTTTTGTACTGTCAACCTTCTGAATCATCCTCTCTGCGTAATCTTGAAAAGTACCTCTCACTGGCTTATCCTCTACCCCTCAATGTCTTGCCACTAAGCAACTCTCTGCTTCCCTGACTCCTGCTGTCGCTCCCATATATTCTTATTATTGTATATTGCTTGTTGCCTCCTAACTTGTGCTCATTGTAACCATATCGTCATGCATCATCTCCATGTCTCGGCTTCCCCTCCTTGGCCGGTGGTCTTTGCCATCACCACCTCCTGTCTCTTGGTCTACCTACCTCTTGCCCAATGCGTCACCCCTTTCCTCCCGGCTGTCGATTCAGCTGTGCACCATTATCGTTATCACCCAGATATCTATCTATTACAGCTCCCAATCAATTGGTTTGCGGGCTGCTGCTACTCTTACTGCATAGTGTGTTTTTATCTCTTTTTCTGGTTTATCTGCTCCATATATACAAATCTACCATATTACATCGAGACTTATTATTGCGCAGAGTTACACCCTGCTGATTTGTGTACTAGATGCTGTTACATAGATGAAATTATGCTTTCCAGAACTGGGCAAGTGCAGGTGTAGAATTTTACAGCCGGAGATTTTGGAACCAACTCTAAGGATGCATCATGAGTGTGTCACGTATGTCATGCCCAGTACATTCTTTAAACAAATGGATACAAAATCGGAAAATCTGAAACGCGCACGCGGCACGAGTGTGTGGACCCGTCTTGCGTCGGAATAGGCCGGGGGCATCTGGTTTACCGTAGGAGATCAATGGAGTCGGAAGCACCAGGAGATGTAGACGGAATAACCAGGGAGATTGTTTATACCGAGTAACGGATTTATGTACTGGTCGCTTGTTGCCTTTGTTGAAGTTGCAGTACAGATCGCGGGTTTAAAGATCTTGATGGTCCCTAACACAAGCAGAAACCATAAATCTCGCGGCACACGGATACGATGAGATGTCGAAAGCCCATTGGTTGCTGTGCTTCGGAAAACGGAATGAATAAGAGTCAAAAGGGGATTCATGTGGCAAGTCAAGGTGACTTGGTAGAAGCTGGTGTCGGGATAGTATGCCATTTTGACGGAAAAGATGGACATTTCGAACACATACCTATTGTCGATGGTATATCATTGTCAGTAGCCAGCAGTAACAGCGAGTTGCAAACTGTTTGTCCGGTTTCGACACGTCCTTTCCTTTCCTTTCCTTGTCCCAACCTTGACCTGCATCCACTCCAGATCAACATGGCCTCTCCACTACAAGGACACGACGAATTCATTCACCAGATTGCCATAAAACTATCGCGGGCCATAAATACTGTGAATCCAAACGACCTTCTGGCGAGAAACGTCGTAGAAATCGCAAAAACCCAGTCAATGGATGGGTTTATGACAGGTGTGCAAAAACCTTGTCATCACAGGGATTTCATCTCAATATCAAGGTTCAGCGGCCAAGGCTTTTGGCAAGTTCAAGGATTCTTTTCTAGCCGAATTATATACCGAAATCTTGTCGCGTGTCAAGGAGGAAACGACAGGTGTCTCGTCGCAACCGATACCAGGCATTACGGTTCATGATAGCGATGTTCTTCAACCCGAACCAACCCGCCCGGGGGGACTTCAACGCCAAGATACGGTTTGTACTCTCTCTCATCTGGAGATTCAGACGTCATATCCCTTCCTTAGCGTCACACTTTCCGACAACCGGCAAAAGCAATAGAACCTCCCACTCCAAGAAGTTCGCTGCTTGGTCTCGATCGACTAGCCATCGAGAAACGAGCAGCTACTGCCAATGGAGAGGCAAGCAGAAAGAAACCTCGGCTTGATGATGGCGACGAACCTTTGTTTAAAGGTGCGCTTTTCATCGACCTGTCGTTTTCTCGTTAAATTTCGGCACTAGTTCCAAACCTCCCTGCGTCAAGAGTCACCAATGCCAGGCAACGGGGCGAAGAAACTCCTTCACACCCAGGAGGACTCTCAGAGAAAGGTCGGGAGCGGCTCGAAGAACATCGTCGAAATAGGGAGAAACAAAGAGGTCAGTTCGATCTCTCAGTCAGAAATGTATTTCGTGCTTATTGTATACAGAGGGCATTACTGCCATAAACGAGTCTCGCAGTGATGGACCAAAAGGCCTAGGTGACTTTCAACGGCGATCCAACCGTGATAGAGACCGCGGCTGGAGAGGAAAACGGGATTATGATAGAAATAGAGGCCATGACCAGGGACAACGAGGCTGGGACTCTACCCCCAAGTCTAATTTTTCTCGTGATGCGCCAAGTGTGCGGGTTCCTGACGTTCCTTGGGATTCTACACCACGGAGTTCGCGAGAGGAGGAAGGGTCTGGGTGGGGAGCGACGAGGAATCGTGGATGGGATGCACCTACTCCTAGGGTTGCGAGAGGAGAAAGTCCAGATGGCGAGGATGGAGCACCTGGATTCGACACCAGAGAATGGGAAGAGGAACAAGTTAGATTGGATCGCGATTGGTACACCGGACCGGAGGATGGTGGTGTTGCAGGAGACGAAGAACACAACCCTCTTGCACAATACGAGGATCTCAGTGCCTTGAAACAAGTAGAGATCGCAACGAAACAGGTGGTCAGTAGACGTCTCTATGATCATATATATACCTTCAACGCTGAATTCATCTTGCAGAAAAAGATATCCGCAAGACAGGCGCAATATGTACGTTTTTCCTACCATACTTCATAGCCTAAAAATCTGACGGTACTTACAGAATGCCGACAATGACCTGTGGGAGGCCAACCGTATGCTTACTTCTGGTGTTGCCACCCGCAAGACGGTCGATTTGGATTTTGAAGACGAGTCAGAGTCAACTGTGCATGTCATGGTGCATAATCTCAAGCCTCCTTTCCTCGATGGTCGCACCGTATTCACCAAGCAACTCGACCCCATTAACCCAATTCGTGATCCAACCAGCGACATGGCTGTCTTCTCCAAAAAGGGTAGCGCATTAGTCAAAGAGAAAAGGGAACAAGCTGAACGCGCCAAGGCTGCAGCAAGGTTGGCGGATACGAGTGGAACCGCACTAGGGAACATCACGGGCGTTCGAAATAAAGAAGCAGACGAGGAAGGTGTGTGTTCTCGTACCCATTTCTTACCGTTCGTCAGATTTGGACATTCACATAGCTTTTTTTGTCTTTGTGCTATGTAGCGGAAGCCGAACAAAGGGAGAGAGAAGCTAAAGCGAAGGGTCAGGAGGAAACTTATCAAGGAGACTCCAAATTTGCCACTCACCTCAAAACATCGGCTGGCGTGAGTTCCTTTTCTAGAAACAGGACGTTGAAGGAGCAACGAGAGTATCTCCCTGCCTTTGCGTGCCGGGAGGAGCTTATGAAGGTTATCCGGGAAAACCAAGGTAAAGTCGGTCTTTCTCAAGTCTGCCAGTTTTCTCATACCCGCATTAGTCGTCATCGTCGTTGGAGAAACTGGATCCGGAAAGACGACCCAATTAACACAATTTTTGTACGAAGACGGTTATTGCCAGCATGGCTTAGTAGGTTGTACCCAGCCAAGGCGTGTGGCGGCCATGTCAGTGGCTAAACGTGTCAGCGATGAAATGGGGGTTTGTTGAGCCATTATACCAACGCTCTGTTCCTTTTTAACTTTTACACAGTGTAAACTGGGCTCTACGGTGGGATACGCTATTCGTTTCGAAGATTGCACCAGCTCGGAAACAAAGATCAAGTGTAAGAGATAGGCTTTGCATGTCAAAAACTCAATTAAAACTTGTTTGAATAGACATGACTGATGGTGTCCTGCTTCGGGAGTCGTTGAACGAAGGCGATCTCGACCGATACAGCATCATCATTCTTGATGAAGCCCACGAACGCTCGTTAAGCACAGATGTCCTTATGGGATTGTTAAGAAAAGGTGGGTTGACAATGTTTGTATACCCCACCGTATCTAATTGGTGGAAAATCAGTTTTATCTCGCCGACGAGATCTCAAACTCATTGTGACTTCGGCGACAATGAACGCAGAAAAGGTGCAATTGTTGTTATTTATTGAACTCAATAGCTCACGCCCCATAGTTTTCCAATTTCTACGGCAATGCTCCTACATATACCATTCCGGGGCGTACATTCCCTGTTGAAATTTTCCACTCCAAGTCCCCTTGTGAGGACTACGTAGACAGTGCCGTGAAGCAGGTTCTCCAGATTCACCTGTCGCTTCCCCCAGGCGATATCTTGGTGTTTATGACAGGCCAAGAAGATATTGAAATTACATGTCAAGTTGTTCAAGGTATGGTTGACCATTATTCATTAATAAACTCTGATGAATATCACAGAGCGCCTTTCACAATTGGATGAACCGGCTCTTCTGGCCGTGTTACCGATCTATTCTCAGATGCCAGCAGATCTTCAAGCCAAGATTTTTGAAGCTACCAGTGATGGGCGCAGAAAGGTTATCGTGGCTACGAATATCGCTGAAACGTCATTGACCGGTATGCATCGGGCTTTTGTCGTGATCTTTCTAATGGGTTTATGTTCTACTCTTAGTTGATGGTATTCTTTACGTCGTGGATGCTGGGTACTCAAAGCTCAAAGTTTACAACCCCAAAGTTGGCATGGACGCTCTGCAGATCACGCCGATCAGTCAAGCCAATGCGAATCAACGCACAGGCCGTGCAGGCCGCACTGGAAGCGGGTAAGAGCAGTATGTCTGCTATCAGCCCACCTTGCTCACGTTTTGTTAGGTTCTGTTATCGTCTGTATACCGAGATGGCCTATAGGAACGAACTTTTTGAGAACACCATTCCGGAAATCCAGAGGACTAATCTCGCCAATACGGTATTATTGCTCAAGTCTTTGGGCGTTAAAAACCTGTTGGAGTTTGATTTTATGGATCCTCCCCCACAAGTTGGTCAACAGCACCTTTCCACTCGCATTATTTAAAGACATTTTCTAGGCGAATATTCTTAACTCCATGTACCAACTTTGGGTGCTAGGGGCATTGGACAATGTCGGGGATTTGACACCCATTGGAAGGAAGATGTCGGAATTCCCAATGGAGCCCTCGATGGCGAAAATGCTTATCGCCTCGGTTGAGAACAAGTGCTCTGCAGAAATGTTGACGATCGTTTCGATGCTTTCGGTTCCGAGCGTGTTCTATCGACCAAAGGAGCGAATGGAGGAAGCAGACGCTGCGAGGGAAAAGTTTAACGTTCCTGAGAGCGATCACTTGACTCTTTTGAACGTGTTTAATCAGTGGAAGAGCCATGGGTAGGTTATGTATCAGCTTGACGCCTATTTTCGTGCTGATGTCCATCTTTAGATTCCGCGATGAATGGGCGATTCGGCATTTCCTACACCCCAAGCTGCTGAGAAAATCTAGAGAGGTCCGCGCTCAGTTGGAAGACATTATGAAGTTTCAAAAGATGGACATCATCTCAGGCGGGACAGATTTTGATGTGCTGAGGTGAGTCCAGCAGTTTCCGCCCAAACGTTATGTGCTTGAAGCAATTTTAGGAAGGCGATTACGGCAGGCTACTTTCACCAAGCTGCAAGAGTCAAGGGAATCGGGGAATTTGTCAACATCCGTTCTGGCCTGCCGACGCATCTGCATCCCACGAGCGCGCTGTATGGACTCGGATGTGAGTTTCCGAATCTTAAACGAGATCCCTTGTTTGACATGTGTGTGGCTAGATACGCCATCATACGTGGTGTACCATGAGCTTATTTTGACATCGAAAGAGTACATGACGCAAGTGACTGCGATTGACCCATACTGGCTCGGTAGGCATCTGTCGGTTAGATGAGGGTAGATGGCTGATCATGATCACAGCTGAACTTGGATCAGTGTTCTACTCTGTCAAGGAAAAGAACTTTGATGAGCGCGGGAATCGAAGACAGGCCGATCGAGAGTTTTCGAAACGGGCCGAGATTGAGACAGAGATGGCGAGGCAGCGTGATGAGTAAATCTTTTTTTTTCTTCCTGTTGTTGTTGAACGACACTAACTGGTGAGGTAGGACAGCGAAAAAGGCGGCAGAGGACGCGTTGGCAATCAAGACTGCCAGCGGAAGCAGCGCCAAGATGATTATACCGGGGACACCGCGACATACGGGGATTGGAGCCGGTGCCAGAGTAACACAGACGCCTCGTCGAAGAGTTGGTATTTAGTAGATATGGCAACAATGTATGTAGTGATGTGCTTGGCTGGCAGCTTTTTCGTCTTGCCCAACATGATGGGTGACTCTGAATCCCCATTGGACACCCTTGTTCGCAGGACATCGAAACGCAACGAGACTCCAACGACGTCGTATGCGAGACTACCACCCAACTCTCCGCTGTTGCACAGTGACTTTGCACGACAATCTACGGCGACGGCATCGTCCAACACGGACAACAACTCGTGCCTGCGATCGTCGTACCAAGAATCTGAATTTGACTATGACCGGTACTATGGCTACGAGCAGGACGAGCAGAGTGCTGTTAGGGAATCATGGCAGACGACGAGGGGGGAAGAGGAAGTACCTACGGTGGTTGTGTCGGCTCCAGATGGACAAGTGCCGAGGGCGGGACGTGTGGCGATTGTCAAGCCGATTAATACCAACTTTTCTCGACCTGGACGGAGTGTGGACGATTTGCAAGAGCAAAAGCAACGTGTATTGGAGAGGAATCGGGTACAGCGAACAGGATCGCCTGTTAGCTTGTATTCGACATACTCATACTATCCGTATGACAGTGCGAATCCTTTGCCCACCGGACTAGTGATGCCTACACCTGGGTCTATACCTGGGAGTACGGCTACACCGAGGACTATGACTACGCCTACGATAACGATAACGGCTGCGCCGAGGGAAAGAACATCAACAGCGCAAGAATACCTCCAACTTGGGATCCAACACCACGAAGCGAACCGACTGCGAGAGTCTGCGGTGTGCTTTGAAAAGAGTGCCAAAGAAGGTGGAGGGTGCGGAGTGGGGATGTTGATGTGGGGATTGACGTTGCGACATGGATGGGGATGCGAAAAGAATGAAAAGGTTGGGTTCAAGTGGCTTCAACGAGCAGCAGAGAGTGCTGTAGAAGACTTGGAAAGTGCACGAGAAGGAGGAGAATGGAGTGCTGTTCAGAGTGAGCTGGTTCTGGCTATCTACGAAGTCGGACAGTGCTTCTTTCATGGATGGGGAGTGGTAAAAGACCAAAAGATGGCAGTAAGTTATTACAGGGTTGCAGCCAAGATTGGGGATTCAGATGCTCAAGTTGATCTGGCATTCTGTCTGGCAAATGGAAAGGGATGCAAAAAGGATAAAAGAGAAGCAGCTAAATGGTACAGAGCTGCAGTTAATCAAGGTCAAAGTGATATAGGTTTAGCTTGGATTTACAAACACAAATACCAATGATATTAATGATGTCAACTTTCATCCACCATTCAAACTTTGGAGTTTGGGATCTCTATCAAGAAGAGACTGAGAAACATACTTTCTCTCAATCAACACAGTTTTATCATGCTCTACCATTTCTGTATAAAATGATAAAGGATATTCTATCCATTCCATCATGTTCTTTTTATCTTTCAGCCTATCTTTGTGTTGAACTCTTCTCTTCTCTTCTTCCAGCAATCTCTCTCTGGTTCTCAGGTCAACTGCTTTCCATCGTTCAAGCAGCTGTTGATACACGCTCAATCGACAGCCAACTCCTCATTCGCGTCGCTGCAGGTCGTTTTCTCTGTCAAGCTGCCACTCGGATCTCCCGTCATGCAAAGTCACGTCTCGCACACCCACTCAACTCTAGAATAAAACAGTACTACTCTGTTCACACCTTTCGTGCAATGGCTCGTCTCGATGTACCCACTTTTGATGACTCTGCCGTTCAGCGTCAACTCGAAGAATCCTTGTCCCCAAACTCACGCTCCACCATCGCATGGGACGCAGTCACCACCGTTCTTCATATCATCACCACCCTCATCCAACTCACATCTCAGCTATCCGTCCTCATTTCCGTTCTGCGCCATCAGCGTGACGGTCCTTTATTGGCCCTCCTCAGCTTTGCCCACCCGCTCTACGAATGGTTCTCTTCCACTTCTCCATTCATCAAACCAGGAGGTATGTACTCTTTTTTTTCCTTCCCTCTTTTTCTTTCTCTCCACTAACTCTTCTTTCAGTCTGGGCAGCAACAACCAAAGACCAAGATTACATTAAAAGCGAGGGTCTCAAACGCACCGTCATCGACCCTGCACATCGCAACGAAATCGTCGCAGGTGGAATGTCAGACCATCTCACCCACGCGTACAAAGCGGCGATGGACGCAGTCGCAGATCGGGCCGGTGACTTTTTTGAAGCGGCTACCATCCATCGCATGTATCGTCGTTTTTCCATTTCAAGTTTTCTCAGCGATCCCCTCCACCAATTACCCCAGATCGTATTCACTCTACGTGCTGTCCAACACCCAGCATCCATCCCCTTGTCCCTTGCTTCACTGACACTCATCACGCAAACCACCCAGTCCTTTACACTCACCCTCTTCAGCTTTTTCGATGGAACAAGCTCCATCGCAGACAAACTCTCCCGCATCAGAAAACTATACGAGGTTGGACATATACCAAATCAAGTCCTAGACGGTACCCTTCCTTTTCCTGAAGACCAGTCATCCCTCCTTCAAGGCCTTTCTATACAGTTCATCGACGTCTCGTTCAAATACCCAGGTAGCGAATCCTATGCACTACGCCACGTGTCTTTTAAAATTGAAAAGGGCCAATTATGTGTTGGTGTCATACTCTTTTCCAGCTGGTTTTGATTTTTTCACATCGTTCTAGGTCATCGTAGGCGCCAACGGATCAGGAAAAAGCACCATTCTCAAACTTGTCACAAGACTATACGACCCATGCGACGGCACTATCCTCATCGACGGACTAGACATTCGCACACTCAAACTCTCGGATCTCAGACGTGCCATCTCTGTCTTGTTTCAGGATTACACCCATTTCCCGTTATCGGTCCGTTGTCTCCTCCCTTGTATTCTATCGCCAACACAATCGCAGATTAAAGACAACATCGGCATCGGTAACCCCGCACACGCGGCGGATCTCGAAAAAATTCGCAAAGCCGCAAGGCTCGGCGGCGCAGAAGACTTTATCGAACGCTTGCCGGATGGATTCGACACGTACCTTGAACGCCCTGTTAAAGATCATTATAGTAACTTACCAGGACGTACCATGGATTACAACGAGCTCAGAGATGTAGCCGGCATGAGCACAGGGGAATCCAAGGGCTTGAGTGGAGGACAGATGCAGAGAATTGCTTTGTGAGTTTTTTTTTTCCTCCTTTGTTTTGCGTTGTATTCATTTTCCAGGTCACGGACGTTCATGCGGTCTTTGGTGTCAGAGCCAAATGTGGGGCTCTTGCTCTTTGATGAGCCTTCTGCAAGCTTGGATCCCACAGCTGAGCATGGTCAATACTCCTTTCACATTTTTTTTGTTTTTGATCCAGGCAACAGATTTATTCGAGAGGCTTCGCCAACTGAGAGGTAACAAGACGATGGTATTCTCCTCGCACAGATTTGGAAACCTCACACGCCATGCTGACCAAATACTGTTCGTCATTTCCCGTCTCACCTTGTCCGTCCAAACCAACTCTTTCCAGGTATATGAATGACTCGATGATTGTAGAAGAAGGCACTCACGACCAACTCATGAAACAGAACGGCGAGTATGCACGGATATGGATGTTGCAAGCTCGTGCATTCTTATAAATTACAGTATATATATACCTCAACCAATATACTCCACGTCATCATCCATGCAAAGCTCCGGTTTTGGTTTGGCTTTTAAAGGCTGCTTGACCGCCACAATAGCCTTCAACGCCAAATCCAAATCCTCTCTGACATCGCGGCACGCCCCAGGAGGAACACGTCCAAGGAGCATCTCCACTTCGAGCACCCGCGCTTTGAGTTCGTTTAGGTCCCGTCTCCGATGCAACTCCGATTGAGGCTGCAAGGCTTTGTATAGGCGCTGTGCGTCCCGAAAAATACCACTAAAAATATTCAATAACTCCTTGATGAAAAGCAAGTAAAACAAAAATGTACGTTAACTCTGTCCTTCGTTTGCCAATATCTTCCAATTCCTGATGAGACGCCGTGCTCCATCGCTTTTTGGCCTTCTCCTTGGCACCTGCGGCGTACGACTGAACACCACCGAGGCATACTAGGACATGTGGAAGAGGGCCCAAAAACAAGAGGCGGTAATAGTCGTGCGGCCACTCCATCGTCTTTGACTCCGCAAGGCAAGCGTCAAACAGACTGGCACGAGAAGCCTCTGCAGCCGTTTTGACCATCTTCCGCCTCCTTGACATGGCTCGCCGGTAAGCGACCTGGAATACCCGCGCCGCATGTATTTGCTCAGCTGAAGGCGGTTTGTGCTCGACGGGAAGCGCGGTACTGGCTATAGATTCAACAATATTGTTAGAATTCAAGACATCCATGTGTTCCACGTCGGGCTCTTCAATATCCACCTCAAACTTTCCAGGGTTATCTCTTTGGTCCTTGGTAACAGGTGTTGCATTCTGGCGAGCCCGTGGCACAAACGTAGGCGCATCCGGTCTCAGAGAGGACAGGAACGAGGGCGTGGTGGCATCGCTCAGAAGTCGAGGTACGTCTTCAATGGTCTTGAAGAACACCCTTCGCACGCCTTGAGGCGCTTCATACCTGCCAGGCTTCTTGCTGTCATCGTACAACTGGATTAATTCATCCAGCGATGATTCAGTCGTTGAGTGATGGACTGCTTGAGCAAGTTCTTTCCAATTCCGAGCAAGCGCATACCACTCATTCAAATAGTGGGGCCTACCGGTCCTCATAGGTCTTAGAATCCCCACTATTTCTTCGCGGAGATCATCATGGTTCATATTGTAGCCCACTGGTCGAAACTTTTGTTAGACGAAAATGACATTGTAAACCTTAACCCACCCAAGCAAATTGCCCTGCATCTGGAAAAGGGGGATCTCAACATACTTGGAAATCAAAGGCTTTTTCAACGCTTACACTCGAGTGAGAAAGACGACCCGAATCGCTGGAAGCTCGCTGAGATCCGTATTTTCGAACAAAAGATGGCCTACAGCAGGGTGTGAGTGAAACAGTTTTAAACATGGTATGTTCAAACCAACCTGAACTTATTCCAGACTGTAGTCGTTCTACCAGCAGCTTGACTGAAATCAGCAGAACATCCAGCATGAGTGTTGCTGGGCGCTTTGTATCCTTCTTGATGCGACGCAGCAGGGTGATGAACCAGCTCCGTGGTAGCGTCACATTATGCAGGACAAAATCCTTTCTGACTAGGACAACGGCACCACAGAGAAAGTCGATGGCGTCGCATAGTACGTTGATATCAATAGGGACGCTATCAGTCAAGAGATGCCTATTGATAAAATATGCAACTGACGCAGCTGGATAAGAACCACGTCACTTACTTAACAAAACACAATCCTGCTGGGATGAAAACCTCGTCGGTGCCTTGAAGGAAGCGCATCATTTCATTGACAACGCAGGGGCCCTTACGGCCGTTAAGTTCCCTTCTATATTGTGGTAGGGCAAAGACATCAAGAATGGGGGCCCGGTGGATATACTCCCTCGCACTTTGTTTGTCAAGGAAAAGGCATAAATTGGCTGTCTGGTATACGGTCGTCAACAACCTCGGATCTGGTCTTGTGCGGCTGTAAAGGAGGTCGCGACACCATCTCTTGACGACCTCGACAGCTCTCTGAGCTTCTTTTATCAGAACGACATCCAAATTCGCTAATGTGCCGAGATAGTAAATGGACGGGTTTAGGGTCTCGTGGAGTCGATTGATCCAGAATCTGATGAAAACTAAGTGAAATTCAGGACATCTTTCTGGCGGCTCCTCGTACCTGTGATGCCTATGTCGCTCCTGCACATCAAATGGCACTGAATGCAGATTATGAAAAATCAAAATTTGCTGGAGGTGGATTCTGACTTGGACATTGTACCATGCAGGAGTGCACGATGTGTAGTGGATGTGCTGTCGAGGACACTGTAGCCTATTGCATACGTCGTTGATCACGAAAGGCAAACAAGGAGTGAAGGCTTGGGTTTTGCGACAGATGTCGTTTTCCTCCTTGATCCGATCGCGGATGCGTGGAAACAGACAATCTTTAAAATTTCGCGAGAGATCCCATTCGGTGACGAGAGCACCCTGCTCACTCACTCCCATAGCCGCTCGCAAAGCCAGAAACGATTGGTGTAGATACGTTCCCTCTGGAAGTAAGAAAATGTTTTCCGTAGAAGCTTGGAAGCCGAATAGTTTCTGGATGTCGGGGTTATTGCAAGGGTCTGGGCTAATAGCAACTTCGTGAAGCATTGAACAGTAGCTCAAAAAGTCCGCAAGGATCGTCGAGATCTCTGTCGCTTCCATGACGATGATACGGGGGAAATTCTGAAAGTAATGGTCAAAACACAGAAGAGCCGGAATCACTTCCTTTCGGGATGCAAATTTTTGGCCGAGGGCACGAAGCTGAATTAAATCACAGGACGCAACAGCTTGAAACATTGCAAGCTGTCGGAGAGAGTGAGCACAATGGTACTGTGTTTCGAACAACACACCTGATCGAAAGCAGAGGAGTCCACCAAAGAGAGCTTGGAATTTGAAGCAAATTCCAGTAATCGTTTAGTATCTCTTGCACCTTCGGTATATTTAACACCAAAGGAGAGATGTTTCCAGAGTCCTTCAAGAAGACACTCATGTCCACGACGTATCGCTCCTTGGTCTTTTCCGTCTTCCAAGAGGAGCCGGATTGCTTCCAGCATCCTGCCCTCCGCAAGATGTATTGTTGCTGCCTCTTGAAGTCTTCCAAGTCCAGCCAAGACTGCGGCACGAGAGACATCGAGATCATAATCTTCTAAATATTGTAGCTGTTCTTCGTCCGATGAAAATAATCTTTTTGCTTTCCTAATAAATCATCGGGTCAGAAAAGTCTGTACATCATTGAAAAAGGAGATATATACCCCAATTCATTCCTATTAAAATAAAATAGGCGAGCCACGTCGAGAAGGCTCTCGGCCACATCAGCTTCTATATATTCTCGATGGGTGGTCACAACGTCGACAGCTTCGTCAAACATTCCACACTTGCGGTACAGCTTTACTGCCAAGCCGAACTCTCGGGCTTCAACATAAGCTTGCGCAGCCTCAAAGTCATTATCGGCGTGCTCAAAACAATCTCCTGCATTACGAAAATATACCTTCTTCTCCCTGGCACTGGTCGCCGTAACACCGCATTGAAGAAAAGCTTCCGCAGCCACAGAAAAAGCGTTCTGGCGCAATTCCAAGGCTTGACGGGATCCAGTTGTGGGGGTAGCTCGTGCTTGTTCTCGTAGGTAGTAGGTCCGGGAAACAGACACCTCACGATTTAAGCCGGCGCGTTCGAAGCAGTGCATAGCTTGAAGGTATCTCTTGTTCTGAAACAAAGTTCTACCGGACTTCTCCCACTCCTGAGGGGAAGATGACACCGCCAGACGCGGAACATCAGTTCCAGGCGTACAGTTTTGAATTTGATTTTTTGAGGTCCAAAAAATCTGCATGATTTGGGCAAGTGATTCACGACGAGGGATATGAGAACGGACTTACCCTCATTGGCTCGCTTGTCTCTGAACAATCTACGATCCACAAATTTTTTCGTGCCCTGGTGATAGCGACGTAGAGAAATTTCAGCTGTCGCACGAAAACCATGTTGAGCTACGTTAATAGATGAACTGAGTGCGAAATTTTCACCTCGCTGCAGACACCAGCATGACGAGTATCGTCAAACCGTGGTGCTGGAACATCAAGGTTTTCCTCATCACCAAGTTGATTTAAAACGACTCGCCACTGTGACAAATCAACAGAAGAGTCTTCGAAGAACTTGTAAAGGAGGACCTTTGCAAAAAGGAGTCAGAAATTAAACCCCTCCTCTCAAGGCCATTTAAACGCACATCATCAAATTCTAGACCTTTGCTTTCGTATAAGGTCCTATTGTGCATCGTCAGACGTCGTTATGCTAAAGAAGAGTATTTTACGAACATGATGAGACCAATTTCTCCCACTTGTTCCCGAAGCTCGTTTCTAGCAGATTCGTCACGTACAAGAATACCTAGTAGATTTTGAGTGGCCCGAAGAAAAACGTCACTCGAGCTACTCACACTGTTGCGCCCCGAATTCAATTCGACTGCCCCTGAAGTAATCGTTTATTGTAAGTGGTGTATCCAAAATGTTTTATACTCACGATGCTCCAAACAGGAATTGTTCCTACGTGAGCTAATGAATTACCGCCTAAACAACAGAGAAATGTGACCTACATATCGAACGGTTTCTCTGTCCCATCCACTAAAAAATACCGGCTTAGAACCATCAACAACGCCCTGTTCTCGGGCCAAACCATCAATTGCATATGGCCAAAATTCTGTGATTAATTCAATCACCGAATGAGCACAGTTGACTATACCACCATGAGAGCGGTAATTGATGGCTAATTGAAATGTGCGTGGCACTTCTCGCGTCGGCTGCCTGTCAGCGATCATGTTCTCCCTTCGTTTCTACCACGCACGATGTTGGGAAGTAACAAATGAAAGCTGGATAGGCAGGACGCACCTCAAGACGGAATAAAAAGGCTTTTAAATCGTTGAATCGGAAGGAACTCCCAACAGATATCGTTTGAGCAGTGTCTCCCGCCCAAAATAATCCATCAGGGTTACGACACAAAGACCTCAATACTAGAAGGATCATTAGCTGGGATTTGATCAGAAAGACTTCACCCACGAAGAGCGTCAATGAGAAGATTATCTTGAGCCTCATCAACATAGCTTTCGAACAACAGTGGTTTAGGTAAGGCGCGAACAGAACGAGAACTCCACGAACAGGTAGTCAATTTTAGGGCCGGGGATGCCCACGGCTTCAATAGCCGTCAAGATGTCATGTGTCCTGATAACTTGGTTTAATGTCGGCAAGACTTTGAGAAGCTAGTCAGTTACCTGTCTGCAGCATCATAATCGCCATAAAGACTTTTGTGTTTGCGGAACGAAGAGAATATAGAGTAAATCACATCGCGCTGATTTGCAAATGCATACTGCGCACGGTGACTGAGACTCTCGTATTCGGATTTATCTAAAAAGTGACTTTCGTGACTCAGGGATTCTTCGGAGCCCTGGATAACACCTGTGAGAACTGAAGTCAGTGAAAAGAGACGAATAATGCCTAAGCCTCACCAATCAACTCGC
>Ga0307507_10006636_pt1 | contig 17562 bp, 7 predicted proteins | sample 7_EM_MG_FD_207223 | JGI IMG/M metagenome (GOLD analysis project Ga0307507, IMG submission 207223) | Populus trichocarpa ectomycorrhiza microbial communities from riparian zone in the Pacific Northwest, United States - 7_EM | ecosystem: Host-associated > Plants > Roots > Unclassified | place...
AAAAAGACAAAAATGATCTTTGCTTTCTAGTTATTTTTTTATTTTAAAGGTCAAAGATATAAAAAAGATAGATTTATTTCTATTTAATTTGGTAATTTAATTGAATTTCATGAAAAAACTGTTTTATTCTAATTTATACTTCTTTGACTTGTAGTGTAAAAATAAAAACATCATTATATTATAATAATTCACAATGAGTGTTGTCATGTAATGTTTTAATAATGTCCCTTAGTTTATACACACACACACACACACAAGGAAAATACGGTACATGGCAGCAAAGGAAAATACTTTGATAAGATATGAATTGTATGATTCAAAATCATTTATCACAAGCCATGGAAGTATAGCACGACAGTACAATGTTACACTTTTGAGTTTTGACAGTACATTTGTCGCTAGTAAAACCCAACTTATACACGTGTTAGAAACTTGATAAAAAAAAAACTTGCTCTTAAGGAAAATATCATAGAACTTATTCTTCTATTTTCTCTCTCTCTCTCTTTTTTAATATTGCATAAGAACACAATATCAAACTAAATAAGAAATTATTTAGCTCCAAAAATATCATATCAAGTATGTATGATACTCTCTAAACATGAATAAAGCAAACTCAATCTTGAATCAAAGTGATTAAGTTAAGCACTAGATTATCTTCAAACTAATTGATTCCTTGGATCTTCAAATCTATGAACGATTTAGGACCATCATTGGGGAAATCGTCAATTTATGACAAATTTAATGTTCGTCGACTCTCACTTTGCTTCCAACACCAAGTTTTGTTACATTCAATGCTAGCTCCTTGTCCTTCGAAATCAAATCTCTACCTTGTCTAAAACTAGATGTCCCTTGCTAGCTCTCTTTCCTTCTTTCTCTGTATCTCTGATTTCTCTTTCTTAATATCCTCATGGTTTATCTCCTTGTCCTTCGAAATCTAATCTGGGTTCTTCTATTTAGTTTTAGAAAGCAAGGGACATCTAGTTTTAGAAAGAGGAAGGGAAAATAGAGAAGGGAAAAAAGTGAAGCAAGAACAAAACGATGGACTGGGAGAGGAGAGGATATTCAAGTATGTCATCGATCAAGTTTGTTGGTTGATGATGGGCCTAAAGAAGGGCATTGGGAACGTTTATTTTGTTTCTTTGGATCTTTCGCAATTGAGGGTTTCTTTTTTAAAACTAAAAATAATGGGCAGTCATTATTTATAGAATAAAGAAGCTTTGAAAAAAAAGGGAAAAGGAGAAATGAAATTTAATAGCAGGGGAAACAGAATGATAAAGAGTGGTCATTAACAATGGAGTTGATTTGCATTTGATATTCAAACACTTCCGAATGCTCCAATGGCATGTATTTTTACAGGATGATTCAACGAGGGATTGCAGCTACAAGCAAGCTGTGGAACAATCTTTAAGATCTATGGACTTGCATTGCTTGAAATACGATATAAATAGAAAGCTATGAAGTTAAAAGGATTAAGAAGCAAAAAGAAAATATTGTGAGCAGAAACCTGGATGAGCATCAGCATCTCAGATGAATCTGTTTATCCTCCAAATCGTGTATTTGTGGTTAAAAGTCGAAATCTTTCTAGAATTACAACACGGTAATCCCAATAGGGGAAATAAATTTACAAGCTTTCTTGCAGTCCTGCAGGGTGTGTCGAAAGGGGATGCTACGAAAAAGTTGAAGAGGAAAAAATCATGCCAAAGATTGAATGGTACAGCAGCAAGGATAAAGAGAGAGTAGTTTTACTTTCAGTTTCCATTAAACGAGGAGAAACGTACAACAATCCTCCAGCTGGAATGGGATGCTGGTGTAAAAAGTGAATCACATGGTTATAATGGCTACACATGCAGTTGATGTTCTCTTTCGTTTTGCACCCCAGCCAATGTTCAACTTAGCAATCTTTCTTTTGGTTCCAAGATATCCCTGACAATTTGGAGCCCCACAATAGCACTTCACCTCAGGTCCAAATCGAACAAACCTGCAAAGGTCAAAATATAATTTCAATTTACATGCTACTCTTGCTCCCAATGGTAGGCATTAATGCTACAGGTGGCAGGAAATGACAATAAAATGTAGAAACAGGCCATGTGAATGTCTGAGACATTTCAGCCACTTTAGGTTATAGCTAAACGTTTTAACATTACATTTTTTATCAACTTAAATATTCCAGTAACCTGTCCGCTAATTGCACCTGCATACTATAAGGCTACCAATCTAGATAGTAACAAAGTGAACCTTGATTTCACTAGATTGCTCGCATGTAAAAGATGACTCGCTATAAGTTGATTACAAATGTTGAATTATTGTTTTTGTGACAGGCAAACAGCAGCTAATTAGGCGAAAAGTAAAAAGACAGATACCAAGTTTGTTATTATACTAGAGTTTCACAACAGATAAGATAATTATCACAAGAAACCTAGCACCTTTAAAATGCCAGGCAAGATTAGCTTCAATTAATTTAAGAATGACAGTTTAAACCACCAGAACAAAAAAGAAAAATTATCATTTATAAAAGAAATCTTATAACATCACAGGTTCCAACACTGACTGTTGCAAAAAGTTCTTTAGTTAATAACACTAGGAAGGCAGGAATGAAAATGCAATTTCGATATGTACCTGTAGTCATATGTTAATGGTTCTCCAACTCTTATTGAGCCAGCAGCAAACACTCCCACCCGAGTCTCCCCCTCGACATCCCTAAATAAACCCATATACAAAGGTTAAAAGTTAAGACCATGTCCCAACTGAAAAATCCCCACCTTCTTCAACAGAAACACGTTCAAATTTATTATTCAATAACTGCATTAGATAGAGCTATTATTAATAAATAGTAACAAATCAATGCCTTCAAAAACTCTTTCCTAGAGAACTCCAGTGACTTGTAACATTTGCATCTCAAGTCATATTTACCACATGTACCATAGTTTAGACAGACTATCACTGACGGGCATTCCTTTATTAAACTAGCAATTGCAAGAAATGTTTTCTTCCAACCATAATACAGAATAGAAAATACACATCCAAGATTGGAACTGACTTCAACTAAAAGAAAATAAGGATAGCTGAAGCCAGCAGCCAGTAGGCCATCCTTGTTAAGGTTTCGAAGCAACCTGCAATTTTTTGGAGAATGCTATTTAATTCATATTAGTTGAAATAACAGTTACATTTCCCAAACTTCATTGAGACAGAATAAACGAGATCTAGAGCAAGTATATATATATGAGAAGAGAAGTTGCTAGGATCATAACAGAAAAGCAGCATATCAATAGTACTAACCACTTTTCTAGGATACAGTTGGGTTTGCAACTATGATTTAAAAAACGAGATGAATTTCCCTTAAAAGTTGCATCAATTGTGAAGTCCTTTCGAATTTCGCACATGTAGAAGTTCTGCACACCTTTGTATTTCATGTCCCAGAGCCTTTGTTCACATAATTTATCGTCAATGACTGAAACAGAAGGATAAATAATTTAGCTCATTCTATTTCTTGGGAAATACATGCACACAACTTATTACAATATAGACTAAGGAAAGGGAAAATAATTAAACCAAAACACAATCTTTAACGAGGCACAATATACTGCAGTTTTAAAAAGGTAAACTATTAAGTTTTGAAAATGAATTACATGCTTCCATGAATGGTAAAGAGACCATATTTGCAGTTTGCATCATAGAATGGTGAAGAGACTCGTTCTCAGATTCAGAATACCATGACTTTATGATCATAATTTAGACAAGTACAAGGCAAAATATTGATCACCAGTGATGGCATTTTGTGACAGCAAAACAGGACGAAGAAAAATACTTGGCATGGAAGAGCTTTTATTTCTTTCTGTTTCTCTTCTTGTTTTTTCTATTTTTTGTTTTCAGTAGAAACCTGGGCCAAAGGCCCAGCAAACAGCCAAAAACTAAGCTACACAACTGTGCGGCAGATTGCCAGTAACTGAATCAAAAAATACAAAAGCATCCACTTAGCAATACTGCAATGCAGAGCTCTCAAGACTGCAATTAGCTTTAAAACCTTTAAGATAGCAATTTGCACACAGAAGAGACTGTAAATCCTTGCTATTTGACATTAATCAAACTTTTCATGCAGAAATAATTTTTAAACTATAACTACTATGTAATTACACAAGCAATCCTCAAGTTTCATAAATTGAAACTAGTTGTGATACATTTAATCTTTAAATGTTCTCAAAACCTACACCAAAATGTCAAGAAAACAAAGAAAATGATACTGTATTTCAAAATGTATTTATTTCAATTCAAGACCTGCTGCCCTAACCATCATGCCTCATAACACCAGGGAAAGGAATACAAGAACTACAGCACAGCAGCAAGCTGCAATCCTGTTCGTCAGCATGTGTCCTAAATATAAGTAGGCAATAAACAAATTGCAGACTAACCAACTAATCATAGATAACGCAGAAAGTCAAAAGCACAATGGTTCAAATATCAAAACAGCAAAAGGACCAGGGCTTAAGAATGTGAGCCATATGATAACAGCCAACTTGAAAATAAAAAGAAAAGTAAGAATTAATGTATGCTTGAATATATTTATATATAAAAAAAGGTGCAGATATTAAAAACTACCTTCTCCAATATACTCAATTATAAAATCGCCTTTATTTAGTGGTTCAGCTGCCTCCACTCCCCAACCACAAAATTCAGTCTAAGAAGAAAAATTAACCACAAAAACCACGTGAATAATTATGAAAATCAAGATCCCTCTATTAATTTTCATGGAAATGCATTAAACTAATAAATGTAACAAAGCAAAACCGAGTAATTTCTTTACAGAATAATAAAATCAGGTGAAAGTATTCAATGGCTCCATGAGTTAAAGTTCACACCTTGACAATTTTTATCTTTTTCTCCTTGCGAAATGGCCTATTGGTGCAAGTTTCAGGGCAGCGGCATGCCTTGGAGCAGCTTATACATTGAACCCTAGTAGACAATACATTCAGGTTACAATCCAACTAAATATATGTTTAAAGATGATATAAGATCAACAAAAGTTTGGGCAATAAGCCAACCTCCAAACTATGAACAAAAGAAATCAATATTGAGATAATAAAGTGCAACTCGCTTAAAATCAGCAAAGAAACTTCTTTCTATGTTAAAGAAACACCTTTAAAAGCACCTGAAGTGACACACACTATTACATGCCACAACAATCCTAATATATAAACAACCAAAGCTGCAAAGTTGAAATAATCAAACTCAGTAATGTATGGTATAGTTAACTGATACAAAATATGTTTCAACCATATAATGCAGATAAAATATGAAGTTCTGTTTATTGGACAATTTTGCATAGAAGCTGTACGAACATGACAAATTCAAAAAAGAGAGAGAAATTGGTCATAGAGGATATGGTATAAAAACATTATTCAAAGAATGCTATACATGATGCTAAGAAGACAATAAATAAACAGCAGAACCTGCTACTTTAATTTAGAGTGCCACGAGCAACTAGAGCTGGATTTATTTACAGGAAGCTCAATGATATATGAAGGGAAAGCATCTTTATTACAGAAAAACGAATCACTACATGTTTATTGTTGAAATACAAATTCTGTTTCTATAGCTTGCTTTTACAAATAAAAATAGAGCCAAAAGTTCAACAAAATATCTTTTAACAGATTTTCATACCAGAGGAAAAAATTGTTTTAAGAACGTCAGTGCATGGGCTTTATCAATATGACTTGTATATGCATCCATTTCTTGACCCAATTAGCACTCATGGGAGAAAATGAGAATAAGATCTGATACGTATAGATGATCAAAGAACTGATTATGGTTTGTACACAGAAAAAAAATGGAATAATAAAGGCATACCTGCACACACAATTCTCACAGCATGTAGAGCTGCAATTTGTGCATCCAACATCACCATCAGAATCATCACGCTTCTTCTTGACCAGGTAAACATCTAATGTCAATTAAGGTCATTCCCATGCTGAATCAAATACACAACTATAATGACCAAACGTACCTGTGTGTGCGTGTGTGCCTAAGTACATACAAAATAGAAAAAGATCATTGATTGCATAGCACATACTGGCATTGTCAACATATCCAAAAGCATGTGATTTGATTACTAAACTACTCAAAATATGAGATTAGTCTAATGTAACTGTATAATATAGGATACTGCGCCTGATGTGCACATATGGAGGTGGTTCTAGTTTATTCTCTGTCAGGTCTTTCCACGTTAAATCAATCTTGAACTCCTCATCAATGTAAGGTAGAGGCAAACGACAAAATATTTCCTAAAATACAAAATGGAACAAAATTAGTTAACTTACAAAAAAAATCCATATGATCAACCCACACATGAATTCTTAGTAGTTTAATTCAAGAAATTGAATTGATGCTTTTGGGGTTAACTAAAAAATACCCCTTTCCCATATGATTGCTATCAATATTGCCGTTCACCAATCGCTTACATCAATCTCAACCCTACCGTTACCAAAGGTTTTCAGTGTTACCCTTTCAATTCTGTTTCCAGCCAAATTCGTAAACATAAATCTTTAAAATCCATGTGAGAACTCCAAAATTTAAAGATTAATCAAATTTAATGTTATAAATAAAAAAAATTAATGATGAAAAAGAAGAGTTCAATTTAAACTAAAAGTTTTGAAAAAATTGGATCTCATGTAGACTCAGAATTTCAAAAAATAGAGCAATTTAAAGTTAAAAGTTAATAAAATTTGAATCCCATTTAAAATCAAAAATAAGAAAAAAAAATACAATTCTTCACGTTTCAATTCATTGTATTCCAATTTTTTACTATCAATTTTGTTTGTTTCATTCTAAATTTAACAAGTCTTTAAATTCTGGAGTTACCACATCAATTTTGAGAACATTTAGTAACATTAAGGGTGAAATTGAGGGAACTAATTGGTGAAGGGAAATATTGATAATGATCCTATAGGTGAAGGGTATTTTTGTAGTTAACCCTACTCTTTTTTGCATGTGCTAACTTTCTCATTCAATCTTGTATAGCTTCACATCCAACTCCATGCTGATCTCGGATTATTAAGAAAAGAAAAAAAGAGACACTGCAAGTACAACCACTGATGAAATAAGAACCTAGTGACTGCCTCTCCATTTCAGATGCCAGGGTGAAAAGAAAAGGTAATCATTACTTGTGATTACACTAAATAACTTGATGTACACTACACTACTGACTTGGCCTTGCATATTTGGACAAGTTCAATTAAGCTGCCCATGGATCAAGATAAAAGTCAGTTTCAGTTATGTCTAAATACTGGTCCTTTGTATCTCAGTTATGTCTAAATACTTGTCCTTTGTGTCTTTGACCTAACATTGAAATGAAGGGCATATTTTGTGAGCTGCAGGATGTATCCGTAAGGTATAGAAATTAGTAGCTGTAGGTTATCCTGGTATGAGCAATATTGATTGTTTCTTTCATCAGGGTCATTGCTAAACAAGCTGGCCATGCTTATCCCTACAACGCCTCTTCTCATTGTCTTTACTGTTTTTTTTCCTGTTGAGACGTGTCGACTATCAAGGTAAAATATACTGCAAAAAATCTGACCTCGATATCAGTTGCTGGAACCACATGCTGCTCATTCAACAAATATCAGACCTGTCAGCCAGCCTAATCAATAAAAAAAGGAATGAAGAAATAAAATCTCAACAAAAGAAAAGTGTTCAATAAGATGAAAGTAACTGGTTATGTTATTCTCAAGTCATTTTGTTCTAACTGCCAGACCACAAAAGTAATCAGTTTATCGCAGGGATTACCATCGATCAGTGTTGCATTATTACCATTTCAAGTTAAATGATTGTTTTGCAGATCAAAAAAAGGACTGCTAACAGTAAAACAAAATGACTATGGTACTGTATGCAATCACATATTGGATAAGAACTCAAAATGAATGAATTTACCAAACAAGCAACATGGCTGAATTACAGAGATTCACAAGCTCAATTTTTTGTGGAAAACACTATATGTAATTGTCATAATTGATCATGACAAGGACCTGAAGATTATAAAATGGAGGAAAGTGAATATATTTGCATCAAAATAGCATAAATCTGACAAAAATACAAATTGCATCCAAATGAATATAGGGGAGGATGCAGGTTTAGGTAGTAATTAATGCTCATTGGACAAATCAGCATCAACCTGAACCACTACAAAAGTGTTGAAAAAAATAATCAGCATATTGCCTGTAGTTAGCAATTACCACTTCCCATTTTAACAAGTCAAAGTCAAGAAATTAGGTAAAAAAATAGACAGGGAAATGTGAGCATGAAATTGCTGGAAAAGTGATGCCAAGAACAGCCAGGTTCAGAACTTCAAGAAGGAGAGAGAATCACTTAAACCAAATTGATTTGTAAAAGCTTTTTTGGGTGGGAATCCGACATTCCTTTACAAACCAAACTTTGGGATCCTCAAAATCTCATAAGACAAACCCAAGGTATTTTGCAGTCTCATAAACCAAATGCTAGAAATATGAGTGGAATTAACATGTTCGAGCAACTGAAATGAAATATAAACGTACTATCTACATGGCTGGGATAATTCCTGGTCCTATTATCATGAAGTTCTCCAAATCTTTAAACTACTTAACAAGTTTAGCCACTTGTTGCTAGAATTGGACTCCAGAACTCCATATTTTACATTTTATAGCTGGGTTTAAAATCTTGAGAGTCAAACAACAAACATCATGGAGCATGATAAAGAAAACATATTTTTGAATTGTCAACCCAATAGAAAGATCCTAAGCAAAAGTTGCACATCACACCTAGTCAATTACCAAAAATTTTGTTTGAGCTGTAGAATTTGGCAGTGGAACCATATGATATCCCACAAAACTGATTAGACATGTGAGACAATAAAAACAGTTGCATTAAGCTATCATACTGAGAATACATTATAACTTTGTCAACCCTTTCACTAATTTTTTGACAAAGCAATAACTGTATTAGAAAACTTTATGCACCAAAATTCCAAAAAGGATAATAATGAGCTGCTAGTGAAGGAAAGAAGAGATTGACCTTCTTATCTAGCTGCCAATTAGTTGGATGCCGCCAACAAACTGCTCGTCCTGGTTGGTTTTTCAGATAAACTACTTCATCAGACCATGGTGCACACTGATTATGTGAAGCTACTGTGCATCGAACACACCGCCAATGAAATTTCCCTTTGCAAGTGAAACATTCCTGTTTGTAGTGACATGTCACACATGTGCAAAAGAACCACAAATGCTTACTGCTAATAGTCAGCAATATTTGTGACAAGAAGAATCAGGATGCATATATATATATATATATATAAAAGCAATTGTAGAGCACAGTTGACAGGACATCGGTCACGATTGACCTTTCATCCTGGGAACTCCTATTCATCTATTTCACGTTTTTCCTCCTTTTAGTAAAAAAGGTACAACATTGTTACATGGACAGAAAATAGCATCAAATATAAATGTGAAAAATATTGTGTATCAAAGAATGATATCATGACCAACTAGATCTTACATGCTGAGGGCACTTGAATTTTCTCAGATTTGAGACTCCAAGCCCTTCCACAACACATGTCAAGTGATAAACTCCCTGACAGTTACGAACAGAGCATTGCATTCCCTCCCCGGGGTAGATAGATCTACAGCAAAAGAGACATTCCACCTGGAATGGGTACAAGAAGGCTTTGATGTCAGTTGCAGGAAACCATAATTGCACACAATGTGCTTCACAATTACAAATCTGCAAAAAAGGTGTGGAACAAGCATGCTCTAATTTCTCAATTCAAAAACTGGAACCCATATTCATAGTACAATCAGTATAGTATTTCAAATTTCAAACTTTTTTGCATGGCCAGTGTTTACACTCCATTCCTTGGTGATAAAATAAGCAAAATCTGAAAATCTTCAAAGTCAGCCATGAATCAAACAAGAAACTGTTAGCTCCACACATGCATACACTGATTTCTAAATTCAAAAACTGGAATGCTTGTACATACCACATTCCCTATAATATTCAAAATTTCAAATTCTTTGCATGGATAACTTTTACACTCTATTCCTTGGTAAAAAGGTAAGCGAAATCTGGAAATCTTCACAGTCAGTCATGAATCAAACAAGAAACTGTACTAGACATGAACTTCTTCCATAGGCTTCTGAGTTCTGGTTCTTATTGAGTATATGAAAAGAATACAAACTTCTACTGCCAAAGCTCTACATAGATCCCCACAAACCTCAACAATTAGTAAAAGGACATATTTAGCTTTAAAGAGAAAATGCACCAGGCTCCCTCACATCCCTATTGACCTTATTTCCATCCTTCATACCAAAACCAAAAACACAGTATGCAGGCTTGGCACTACAGAAATCATTTCGTACAAAGAAAACACAGGAGTTGAAAGTCTATGACCTGCTAAAAGATGGAGCTCAAGATGATTGAACAACCCAGAATCCATTTAGCATTTAATAAATTGATTAGCTGTTATCCACTTAGTATTTATCCATAATGTGCTTTGAATTATATAATCTCTACAATTGTCCCCTGGAATGAAAGCAAGCTATAATTCGCCCAACAAGCACCAGACAATGTTCACCATAAGGACCCATTCCAGAACTTTAACCAAGATTCCATCTATAATCAATTCATAATTTTCTTTCTTGCAATCTAAATTAAAAACCTTTAACTCTGTCTATCTCCGAATAGATCAGTTTGTAAAACCTATCTTTAGAAGCAATTAAAAGGGGGGAAATCATCAGATCCTACACAAATAGCTTTCCAAAGATCACCCATAATCTATACTAGAGCCAACATGTAAATAATATCACAACACTTACATCCCAAATCATTGAGTAGCACAAATATACAAGAAATCACAATCTCCCTCGGCAAACTTATTAACTAACACAAAAGCAGAATACAGTCCAATAAGATTCTAAAAAGTAAGTAAGAAAGGCAACAAATTCTGTCTTGATATTACCATAAAAAAAGAAGATAAAATTGAAACACTAGAGTAGCCTCCAATATTCACGCAAACCATCGATTTACTACCCCAAGTAACCAAAACTGAAAATCCTAGCAACAAAGTTTTGCTTTTAAGAAGCCCAAAAAAAAATAGAAGCTAAGAAGCAGCATTTTCATATTAAAAAAAATTGCCTCAATTAATTACACCATTTAACCAAAAATTCAAAATTTCCACCCCAAATTCTAACTTCAAAGAAAAAAAAAAGTTTCAAAAAAATCTACCATTTTCTTTGCACCAACAAGAAAAGGAAGAAGGCAGCGAGATTGTGAGACACCCGCATCCATCTTCTTCTGAACCCAAACCCTAACGTAATCATCCAAGCATTTACCATTATTACTACTAATATTATTATTAAACCCCTTCTTGCAACCCAATCGGCTAGCACTGGTCCGCTTCAAAACCCTAATTGAACTCCCATTGCACAAATCTGCCGCTCCTTCTGGAACACTTTGGTCCCATTTAACCAGGGTTTTGACTGTAACAGAAGTTATTGTCGCCGTCGTTGAGGTAATTGAATCTGATTGATCAATGGCATCGGGAGGAGGAGGGAGAGGAGAGTTGGGTTTGAGAGCAGGGCAGCGCGTGAGAGTAAGAGAAGAGGAGAGAGAGAGGTTACCTCCTAGTCCTAGATCTGGCATTTTAATTCTCTCTCTAGTAACTCTACTATCGGAGAGAATTTTTTTGTATAAATCCTTCCTAGCAGTAATTTGGAGTTTTTTTTTTTGTTTTTGATATGAGTATTTTGGGCGGGAAAAGGTGACGCTTGTAGTTTTGAGGTTGTGGCGTTGGGAGCTGTGAAATGGCTCTACGGGGGTTGATGTTGTCGGGATTTTACGGGATTGCCCAAGTGAAATGATAGTGTGCATTCGTGCTTATGTGCCCCGTGACTGTGGGGGTCAATTTCGGTAAGTGTGATTTTTAAAAGTATATTTTATTTAAAGATATATTAAAATACTTTTTAAAAAATATTTTATTTCAAGAAAACATTTAAAAAAAATATAAATTTTATGTTTTTAACATAATTTTAAAACACACATAAACATTTAAAATGTTTAAGAGTTTAATAAATAATACTTTTTAAAATATTTTTTATTTAAAAATATATTAAAATAATATTTTTTTAATGTGGTTACAATTATTTTTCAAATAATTTTTTGTGTTAAAATATATTAAAATAATATTTTTTTAATTTTTAAAAATTATTTTTAATATTACCACATCAAAATAATTTAAAAATACTAAAAATATATTAATTTATAGTAAATAAAAGATTAAAACTTTTTAAAATATTTTTAAAATATAAAAACAAACAAAACTTCAACTCAGAAGTCCCTGAACACAAACACAAGCAGCAAAGGTGGAGGAGCGTGTCTGTGAAAATTAAAAACTACTGTGACTTGTCTTCCTTGTTAATTACTGTGGCATTTGACGTTGTTGAATTTTACCATTTGGATTTTCAATTGGTTAAAAAATATCATTAACTTTCGGCCAACTATAAACTAGTCCTTGATCTATTTTTACTCTGATTTGAATCCTTAGCTTATTCTTGTTTAATAATATCGTCTTTTCATCTAGATTTTCATTTATGAGGTAAGTTTGACCGTTTATACAGTCACGTAAGCTAGAAGAGATACTCTTGAGCACGTGATTTTTTAGGGGAGAGAGAGAGAGAGAGAGAGTCATATGATTATGTCACCAAATATTTTGAGCTTATTATGAAAAGATCACGTTGAAGGAGAGAAAATATAATGGTTATGTCACCACGAGAGAGAAGCAATATAGTAGTGGTGTTCGATCCTAGGATGTGTTTGCTTTTGTTTTTCTTTTATTTTTTTGTTTGTTATGTGAATTTTTTATTTGTTATGTGATATAATTCTCTATGATAAAAAAATAATAGAGTAGAAATAATAAATTTTTATTTTTATTATTGTGTTTTTTGCTTTTAACTACGATTCTCACCATTAAAAACAAACACAGCAGCAAAAATAAATATACACCTGGTGATGGTTTAATAATAATTAAGATTGTTTTTTTTTAATTAGTTTTATTTGTTGGAAGGGTATATAGACATCGGTCGAGGTTAATTTTGATGGCGGTGGCATTTGATCATGTGATGGAAGAAGATTTTTTTTTTATTTTCCTTTTCTAGGCTAATTAGAGTTTTTTTAAAAATCAATTTAATTTATAAAGGAACTTAATTATTAAGTTATTTTAGGTTATAGTAAAGACCTCATCACGAGTTTTACAAAACATATGTCAGTTTCTTTTTGTTTTTATTAACGTGGATGTCTGGGTCAACTTACGCGCACCTCGACTAATCCTACGGGTCCTGAAATTAACAATCATATAAGTTTTCAGTAATTATCATATTAGCAAACATATCTCAGTTTCTTAATTGGCCATGTAATCACATATGCCATTGAAGTGGACAAAAACCTTAAGAGAATAATAACATTACTAACCAAAAAACATGCTAATGCCCCAAACTATAACACAAATAGTTTAGGGACTAATTATTCATTGACTCGAAGTTCCGAATAGGCTTTTTTAAGCAATTACAACTATTATTTTTATTTTTCTATCATAAATCTTCTTTTTATTTCTATCTTTTCCATGATATGTTACAATTTTGGTATCAAAATAATGGTTCAGGCTAATATGAAAAGTGATGAAAAATAATCAAACGTTAGTCATTGAGAAACAATTCAAATACATAATGTTAGATTTTGAAGAAATTGATGAGTAAATAAAACTTCTCAAGCAGAATTTAGATAAATAATTTCTAAATTAAATCTAATTACAAAATTTATTAAAATTAGATCATGATGGTCTTGCAACTTTCGAGTCACGAGAATTGAAGAGTAAAGTAGGTGAGCACTTACAATTTAATACTATCTTTCAAATTGCATGGCATGAACTTAATTGTCTTTCTTCGAAGAAAAAAGATGAGGGGTTGGATCATATTTCAAGATGGTCAAATAACTTGAACATGTTACTATGTTTTCTGAATGGTAAGGTGAAGGTGTGATTCTGGGATTTGTTGGCTTGCCGGGATGATCTAACTCGAGATAGGTTTGTTAAGACTTTGTGTCCACGAATTGGGAATAGAAAATTCATTGATGCAATGAAAGAATTTGATAAGTTGCATGAGAGGACAATGTGGAGGAGTATTATGAGCAGTTTGAGTGAGGAATTGAGAGCAGCGGTATTAGAACATATTTGTTTTTATGCTTAAAAAGGATGTTTATGCAGCACAAACACGTTTTAAATAATAATAATAATAAAAAGTGACGATGATCATAAATTAGATTGGATGAAATAATTTAGTTTTATTTTAATTTGATAATAAAAAAAAATAAGCAATTACAACAAATAGATCAAATTTAAAAACAACAAAAGTGATACCGATAAACTAAGAAAAAATATTTTTGTAAAATGAGACAAATAATGTAACTCAATTTTCAACTTATTAAACACAAAATGATGAAATTGAAAGTTAATGACAAACCTGTAACTCAGGGAGCAAAAGGCAAGCTAACTCGGGTTTACCCACCAAACCCACGATCCAGGTCATAAGATGGAGATAACTTAGTAAAAAAGAAAACATAAAAAACCATAAAGCTGAAAATAAATTAAGTAAAAAAAAACAATATCAACACGTGTTAATTTTTCAAACTTGTGACCTTAGACATTGAATTGAAAGTACCTTATACGAAAAAATCATAAAGCCCAATTCTCAACTAATCAAATGTTGAAGAATTAACTTGGAAAAAGAATGTTAATTATATAAAAGGATATAAAAAAATGACAATTAAAATAATGAGGATCAAAATTAAAATACAAAATAAGTTTTATTTTTTATTGAAGGGTACTGAAATGAAAAGGAAAAATTAATTGAACAAAAAGAACAAAGAAAAATCAAAATTGAAATAAAAAATAAAAACAAATTTTTTTATTAAAAGATAAAATTTAAAAACAAATCAATTTAACAAAAAGCCCAAAACAATAATCAAAATAACAAGGACCAAATTGAAAACAATAATATTTGGTAAATTGAGATTGAAATATAAAATTGAAAACAAACATAAACTTTTACAAAAAGCCAAACAAAAATTAAAAAAAAAATAAGAACGAAAATTGAAATATCAACAACAAAGAGTATTAAGATGTAGTTTTTAATAAAGGAGATATAAAAGAAGAAAAACAAATTCACCAGCAACAAACCAAACCACTATCGCTTACACGGACAGCAACTTCAAGAAAAGGACGTTGAATAGTGCACCACACATGCCCCAATATTTTTTATTATTATTTTTATATTTGATGAAATATCAAACTACATCTAAAATGATCTAATAATAAGAAAAAAGAAATTCATTGCAAAAAGATGAAAATGCCCTAAGACATTAGTTTTATTTTTTAAAGATAATTTGATCGTTTCATTGTATTTTTTGTTTTTTTATATTTGATTAAATACCAAACTGTCCATGAGTGAAATTGAATAATAAAAAAATTATTGTGAAAATACTAAATTTTCCCTTGTACAAGTTCTAATTTTTTTACTTCTAAAAGTAATTTAGTTGTTTTATTATGCATTTAAAATGAAAAAAAAAAACGCCAGAATATATTATGAAAATTCACGGTGATATATTTCTATATTTGACAATATAAATCTCAACATCCCAAGTTTAGTTAGTTATACAAAGGGAAACTTTTGTTGTTTTGGCATTTTTTTATTTGTTGAAAAAAGGGTAAAAAACTAGTGATGGCGATGTTTATATTCTGTAAAAAAAACATCAAATTACTAATTCTTTATTTTTTTATATGCTTAATTATAACTTTTTTTATGCATTATTTTTTGAAAAAGAATTTGTGCAGATGAAGAGATAATATATCGCTTTAGGTCAAATATTCACCGGAGGTGACACCAAAATTAGTGCCTCTTAGAGAATCTTTCCTTTTTTGCACACATGTAGACATTTTATTGCTGAAAAATGAAAATTACATCAATTTCATAGACATTTTATTGATAGAAAAAATTATACATCTTATTCGTACAAAAAATGATGATAAAATACCAATGTTTATTTGCCCTTATCGCTCTACAAACAAATGAACCGAATAATAAATAGCCAACTAGCTGTCTGAAATCTCTTCTCCGCCTCGTTTCTCCATTTCTTCTCCAAATAAATCGCAGCCCTAAAGAACTACTTTAACCCTTCACCAATTGATGAGGGAAAGCCATAGACCATATTACAGGTCTCATATTCACAAAGAACCTTCAATCTAATTTAATTATATAAATTAATGTGTAGTGACAAAATCACCTTAATTAATCTTTATGTCTCGAAATCGCACTGGAACATGGGTGGCACAAACGAGTTGAGGTCGCCAAAAATCATGTCGTCACCTTGATCCCCGTAGTTACTTGAATCGAGACAGTCAAAATATGTCTGCACGTCTTCAAGGAAGCTACATGGTGTCGGGTCTAAGCCCGACGGTGGGGTTGGTGGGCAATCTGTCACTGCTGTCATTTCCATCATCTCCTTGAACTTCGATGATTGAAGTAAGAGCCCTAGGGCAGATGAAGGATTCGTTGCTGGCCGTGGTTGAGTTAATGTAGTTTCACTAGGTTGGTAGGTTTGCTGGTTAATTTGAAGGAAGGTTGTTCCAAGCTCTTGGTTAGGGTTAGGATGAGTTGAATTATCAGTGCCTATGATAGGGTTAGGGAGATCCAGACCATTATTGTTATCAGTGTTATTTTGATTGGGTTTTAGCCATTTGATGTACCGGCTAAGATCGAAGTTGGTAACAGCATTCAGGCCACGGTACTCTATAGCCGCCATATCGTAAGCGGTGGCAGCTTCTTCTTGAGTAGCTGCAAAAATCAATGAGACATAATCAGTGCTGGTTTTCCTTCCATTAAATTAAAGATAAATTGATTGAAGTTAGGATCAATCCGTTTGCGTGCAGAATCGGCAGTTTGAAAACTTTTCTTCGCGCAGACTACTAATATACAAGGGTTAATTATTGGATGGCTTCGCAAGAAAAAAATCGGTTGATCAATGTTAGGATTCATTTTGCATGTAAAAGGATGGTGGGAGCTTGAGAATTTCTGTGCATGCGATGTAATGTCGTTAATGAACACGTACATTTCTCTGGAATGTGCATAATAGCATTAAATTCGAGAGGTATTTGTCCCAAGATCGGAAAGAGAATCCCAAGTTATAGGTGAAAAGTGAAACATCGAGGAGGAATTTACCATATGTCCCGAGATATAGGTATTTGTTGCCGAATACTCTACCAATCCGAGCTTCCCACCTCCCGTTGTGATGATGCCTGGACATTAAAATTAATTTCAATAACACTAATTAAAGTCTCAAGTTATGGGATATGTTGAGTGAGATCCAGCTTAATTAATTATGAGAATTGGCTGGATTCTTCTTCTTCTTCTTCTTCTTCTTTTTATTGGCTTAATTTTATGATTGAAAATCCTGAGGCTTCAGAATTGTATACACTATCTGTAATTAAAGAACAAGGCT
>Ga0307507_10006637_pt1 | contig 17561 bp, 3 predicted proteins | sample 7_EM_MG_FD_207223 | JGI IMG/M metagenome (GOLD analysis project Ga0307507, IMG submission 207223) | Populus trichocarpa ectomycorrhiza microbial communities from riparian zone in the Pacific Northwest, United States - 7_EM | ecosystem: Host-associated > Plants > Roots > Unclassified | place...
AGTAGGTACTCTCCCCAAAAGTAACCTACTAATGGTATTTTATAAGGGCGAACCTCGTTACATAAACCTACTCCCATAGGAAAATTTTCACGAGGTTGTCTGTATAGGGTATAAATACCAATTCGCCTATACACTTTATATTTAACGTGCTAATGGTAACACGGGCCGGCCCCCTTCCCCTATCCCCTACTATAGCTACCCTAGCAGTGCATCGTCTGCGGTACGTCTGTGGTGCGCCTACGGTACGCCTGCGGTCCTCTGCCTGTAGCGCGACAGCCGTGGACCGGTTGTAGTAGAGGTCGTCTGCTCTGCAGCAGACTGGTTATAGAGGAGGTCGTCTGCCCTGCGGCAGACTGGTTGTGGAGGAGGGGGTCGTCTGCCCTGCTACTATTTAAGTTACTCTATAGATATAAGCCACGAACATTCTTTAATTAGGATAGACTTATAGGACCAATAAAGGCCCGCAAACGCCTTAGCTATAAAGAGGCCTAAATATTTGCTAAGAGAATATATAGAGCCTAGAAGACTGCCCAAGCAATTATAAAAAGGGCATAAGAGAAAAAAGAGGCCGATGTGAACTAATATCGCTATAAGGTAGACTTTTAAGTAGGAGATAAGTATAAGTGTTAATAAAAAACCAAAAGACCTAGAAGTCAAGCTATAAACTAGACCACCAAATAGCTAGCCCCTATAAAATCCTTAAGAAGAAAGGGCACTCTTTTAGGGCTAAGCTACTAGAGTTAATAAAGATCCACCCTATTTTCTCTTTAAACCAACTATAAAAGGTTATAGACAACCTATTGCCTAAATAGTACAATAACTCCCTACCACTAATTTAGATTGCAGAAGATAAGGAATAGGAAGTTAAAAAGATCTTAGCAGTTAAAAAGGACCGTAGTACCTTAAAATACTATATAAGCTAAGTAGGTTATAATAAAGATCTAGAATAGTACCCCGTATCTAATTTTAAGTACTCTCTTTATAAGCTAAAAGATTTCTACCTAGCCTACCTAGATCTCCCTAGACCACCATATAAACTAAATAGCTAAATTAAATACTAGGAGGAAGGGTTAGATAACTATAATAATCTAGATAATAATGAAGAACTTAGATAAAGCCTAAGGGCAGGCTTTTTTAGGAGGGAGGGTAATGTAATAGTGCTAGAGCGTACCATCTGTTACTTTCTAGGCATTCTGCCAAATTCTGCCAAATTCTGCTATATTCTGCTAATACTACTGTCTGTACGAGTAGAGGTTGTAAATAACGTTACGCGTAAAGCGTATGCGGCAGGGGCCGTATGGCGTAGCGTAGGTCACCTGACTACCTACGGCCCGATAGATAGCCCGACCTTAGCCCCCCCCTATTTAGGCACCGCGATCCTTACGATCCTCTGCGAAGGAGAAGACACGAATAAACCAAGAACCAGAACTACTTATTGCAATTGCAGTACCCCCCGGGTGATACCGACAACTACTTATAGAGCTAACTAATTAGGGTTTTCTATCCCCAGGATAGAAAATTACTATTAGCTTGCTTATTACTAGCGCCTTAGCGACCCTTTTATATCTTACTAGTCTCTAACAGACTTCTTCTTCTTCTTAGCTTAGTATTCTTATATAGTAGCAATCTATAAGCTTTGGTTTAAAAGCATTTATATAAGCCCGTTACACTAGTTATACTTCTTAAAGCTATATATAGTAACCTAAACCGCTAAACTACTACTTAGAGAAAGATAAACTATATAGCTTAAGAAACGAAAAGCTTCCTAGTATACTTCTCCAAATTTAACCGTTATATAAAAGAAATAGACTAGAATAATTCTGTACTAATTAATAGCCTTATTAAGTTCTTAAGCCCTAAATTAAAAACCTCCCTAATAGGTATAGACTTACTAAAAGCGCTTAACGCCTGCATAAATATTATTAATAAACAGTATAATAATATACTACGCCTAATACTAAAGTTCGCTCCTTAATATAATATAATAACTCCATAAATATTTACTAAGTTATTATCTTAGCCTAAGTGCCCTAACTCTATAGATATTAATATAGGGGCTCTAGGATACGCTTTACTAGGGTCCTTTAAATAAAAATAATATATTAAGCTAGGCCTTTACTTTAAATATAGAAGTCAGGCTTATATCTTAAGATACTACTCTATCTCTATACCCTAACACGACTTATAAATGGCTAATATTAATAACTGTTTACTATATTAATCCTCTAGTTACCGTCCCCAATCTTTACCTAATTTTAGTCCTATATTTAATAAGCACTACTTATAAGAATAAAGTTATAACTAACGTTCTGTAGGAACCCCGCCCTAATTACCTCTAAAAGGAAGGTCCTAGAGCCAAATCGCTCTCTAGGACGGCGCTGCCTTAGAATCTTATTAAATGCTCTAGATATTACAAACTCTAACTCTTAGGATTATAGCATAACCGTTAACTATTATCTTTAGCAGAATAATTAATAGGCTAGTGCTTAAGTCCTAATTAACATAGGAGCTAATAGTATGGGATTTATTAATAAGATCTTTATATAATATAATAGTTTTACTCTAACCTCCCTTAACCGGCATATTAATATATTTAAATTTAATGGCAAACGCACTATCTTAGGCCGTATTACCTATATAGTATTTCTAAAACTCTAATACCTAAACTATAAAGAAATAATTAGGCTTTTTATAACTACTCTAGATTACCTAGTAATTCTTAAATAATCCTAGATAAAGCTATATAAGGTAACTATAAATTAAAACAACCTTAAGCTTTTATTTACCGCCTTCTATTATAAGCAGAAGTGCCTTATAACTTACTACTTAGACCCTAAACTAAAATCTAAAAAATCCACTAGGATTTACCAGTTTAAAATTTCTACTAACATCTACCCTATACCTAAAAAGTCCACTTAATTTTACTAACCTAAGAATTCTACCAAATTCCACTAATATAAGATTTCTACTAATGTCTCCTAAGAACCTAGAAATTATACTAGACTATATAAAATAACTCTAACTTGTTACGGACCTTATATCAGCGGTAGTACGGCTACTAAGAGAAGACCTAAACGAACTAGTAGTGGAAGCGCAGGAGGCGCTAGAACTAGTCGAACTATAGGACGAGAGGTAACCAAGTTACGTAACAGATCACGTTACCGTTTAGGTATATAGGATCTGTGGGATCTATAAGGAACGTTACGTACCAAATGTACCTCGCGTACCTTACGTACTTAGTATTTCATGGGAGTCACATTATATATTTAAAGGACTATAGTCCCTACCTAGATAGTCTCTCTCTTTATAGTAAATCTTAGAATATAATTGGAGTTAATCTATTAGGCAACCACTCCACTAGTTATTATTACATTATTAACTTCTTGTTTACCTATATACCTAGCTTATTAGTAAGTCTACCGTGGTATTTCCTATAAGGCTTTATTATATATTTACTACTTGGTTATAGTATTAATAAAGTTAAATAATATGCCACTAAAAGCACTAGTTACGACGCCATCTACGGCAGCTATGACCTTAGGGTTAGGAGGAGATACTAGTATAAGAGATACTAATTCGCAGCTTATTACGGTGGGTTAGTTACAGGAAATAGTTAATTAATTAATAGATAATAATTAAATACTTAAAGACCGAATTAATGGTATTAGAGTAGCTAAGGTTAAGTTACTATTAATCAAATAGTTCTTAGGGGAGAAGTTAAAACTTAAGGGATTCCTTACGCAAATATACTTTAAGGTTATATAAGAAGGAGTAAAGTTAGTATCGCCTATAGACTAAGTAGTGTACATAGAATTGTTCCTAATGGGAAGAGTACTTAAGTAGTTTAAACCTTACCTTACTAAGATCTAAATAAATAAAATAATAACTACTAATTAGGAAGTATAGTATATATTTATTAACTAGAACGGGTTCTTAGAAAGGTTAATATAGATATTTAGAGATCTAGAGGCAACAACTACGGTAGAAAGAAAGCTCTAGAATCTAGTATAACGCACTTTAGCAATTAAGTGTGTAATATAGTTCCAGATACTTGCAACTTAGGTTAAGTGGAATAATAAGGCGCTTATGGCATAGTATAAACAGGGACTTAAGGCTAAAGTCTAGGACGCGATTATCCTAATGGAAGATGCGGAAACTTTAAGAGAGTTAATTAATTAGTTAATTAAGATTAATAATAGGATCTATTAAAGGGAATAAGTTAAGAAAGGGTAAGATAGAGTTTTATAGTTATATAAGACGTAAAGCACGCATTAATAAGTATAGAGTTATAAACTATAGAATGGTGGACTAGAGCTAATGGACCTAAGTGGTACTAAAGAATCTAAGAAGTGGAATAAGAAACTATAGAAACCTAGAGGTTAAGGATTAAGTAATTATAGGACTAAGGAGTAAAGGCTAAACTAGGGATCTTAGCAGTAGAAGATGTTTAGGCAAACTCTATAATAAAAATAGTGGTTTAAATTAGGAGCTTGTATAAATTGCGGAAAATAAAGTTATTACGCTAGAGACTATAGAGGTGGTTAGAGTAATTACGTGGTAAAAGGCACTAGGTCGTTAGAGTATAATAATATAGATATAAGTATATTACGCGGAACTAAGGAGTATTTAATTAAGCACTTTGCATTTTGTTATAATAACGCATACCAAATTTATAAGGATGCTAAGTATAGTATAAGCTATTGGCTATAGGAGCTAGAGTTATAAGAACTTAAAGAAACTAAAGAGTTAGAGAAAGAATAGGATTAACTCTATAAGCCAGATTAAGATACTATAGTAATATACAGACAAAGATTAGTAGAAATAACAATAGAGTTGGAATACTTATTATTAATAGTAATAAGGAAGAAAAAGGGACTAACTGGGAGTACCTAAGCCTTAGTAATATAACAGAAGCAGAGACTAAGACCGCTATAAAGTAAGGTTTAGTAATAGGCATTATAACACCGTTAGATATGGTATCTATCGCTTTGTAAGATGGAAGAAGCAATATCTAAAGATAATTAAGTAAGTAGACAACTGCTAGTATTAGCTTACTACTTAATAAAGGCAAAAGGTTATAGGCTTAAGATTCTTAAGACAAGATAAGAGACGCTTAAGATTTTTAAAATAAGATAAGACATATCTAAGAACCTATAATGGACGATAACTAATAGGGAAGGGCAGCAGCTTAGTTTAAAGATAAATAAATAAGTATGGGATAAAGATTCCTAGGGAGCCAAAAATTTAAAGAACAAATAAGGTCTATAGCAGTCCTAGGTAAATATAGTATTTAGCCTAAAGATTAAAAAGCCAATATAAGGATTAAGAAGTAAGATAACTTTAAGGACTTAACTACAAGACGTAAAAGATAAGAAAGTATAGATAACTTTAAGTAATAAATTATCGTATGGTAAAAACAGAAGCTAGATTAGAGATTAGCTATATTAGGACGTATAAAGGACAGAGCACCTATATAAAAGGTCACTAATAGGCCAAAAATAGGCATACTAAGAGCTAAGTAATTAAGCAATCTAGAGGAAAAGGACCTGGGAGTCCTAACTTAATTCGCAGAAAGATATACTAAAGGTTGCAACAATGCAGCAATAAAGAAATACTTCCTTACGGATAGATTGTATACACTTATAAAGCTATACCGTAAGTAGTATAAGCAATAAGGAAATAATAAGTAGGAAGATTTCTATATATAATTAGACGAGAAAGTTATATTAAATTAGGCTATATCCGAGAAACAGATAAGTTATATTAAAGGGGCATTAATTATAATATTAAAGAACCTAGAGGAATAGGCTATAAACTAGAGAGAGATAATATATATATTAGTACTAGCGAATAAGATAGTAGTGTTCAAAATAATATGGGAAAGGTTTAAACTTAAAGATAAAGACAAGCTATAAGTTAACCCTAGATATCCCGTACATTATATATTAGTGTATATATATATATGGATAATATATATAATATATATAGAGTACCAAAGAATAAACATTATAAGTATCTAATAAGAATATATTGGATAATAGAGGAAAGGCGATTTAGGAATGCTAAGTATATATATAGATGGCATCTAGTAAAAGTTTAGGAGCTAGGAGACCTAATACTTTAACTAAAAAGATTCTTTATAGAAGAATGCCTAGATAGATAATAGTAGTGGGAGTGCTTAGAGAATACTTATCTATAGCATATTAAGGAAAAGAAGCAAACTAAGTATTAGCCTAAGGAGGACTAAGTATAATTAAAAGTTAATAGCCAATAGTTAGGAAAAGGCAAGGCCTATAGAACTAGAGGGAGCTAGTAGTAGAGCCTTAGACCCTTAAAGGAATTATAGGTTAACACCTAAATTTATAAGTTAATTAGTATAATTAAAAGTTTAAAGCGCTAGTAGATAGTGGAGTAATAAGAAACTATATATTACTAGCAGTAGTTAAAAGGATAGGGTTACTACACAGATAGAAAGAATATCTATACCTATTAATAACAATTTTAGGAGATCTAATAGCCTATAGAGGAGGCATTATTAATCTTAAAATAGGACCTATACAGTTAACTATTAAAGGAAGACAAATTAAGATGTCTTTTAATATCCTACTATTAGGAAAGGATAAGGCGATACTAGGAATGCCTTAGTTATAGAAGTATAATTTAAAGATTAATTGGGTTATAGGACAGGTTAATATTAGGGATACTTAATAATATAAGATGTAATAAACTACTAGGATAGTATAGTACTAAGTTGGAGTAATATATAAAGAGACTAAGCGAAGCTTAAGTTATGTACTAAAGAGATACTATAAGTACGGTAAAAAGTTATAGAGCCTAAAAAGTGAAAAGCTATTAGAGTATATAGTATAGGACTATAAGATAAAATTGGAACTAGAAATAAGTTTAAGGTTCTTTTTAATCTATAAGCTTACTAAAATAGAGTTAGTAGCGCTTAAGGAGTTTATCTAAGAAAACCTGCGGAAGGGGTATATTAGACTATTATAGTTATTAGTAGGATATCTAGTATTATTTATACCAAAAAAGAATAGAAAACTTAGAATATATATTAACTATAGACAGTTAAACAGCATTATAAGAAAGGATAGGTATTCCTTACCCTTAATTAGCGAAATCTAGAATAGGATTAGCAATATGCAAATCTTTATAAAGATAGATCTAAGACAGGCGTACTATTAAATTAGAATTAAGGAAGGTAATAAATAGAAGGAGCCTTTAGGTTAAAGGAAGGGCTATATAAACTGTTATTTATGTAGTTCGGACTTATAAACGCACTAGTAACGTTTTGGAAACGAATTAACAGTATACTAAGAGAATATCTTAATAAGTTTATTATGGCATACCTTAACGACATTATTATTTACTTAATAAGTAAAGAGGAATATAGGTAATATGTTAAATAGGTCTTAAAGAGACTATAAGAAGAATAAATACTAGTAGTAATTAAGAAATGTAAGTTCTTTACTAGAAAAACTAATTTTATTAGATTTATTATTAAACTAGGCAAAATTAGTATAGACCTAAAGAAAGCTAAAGCTATAGTAAGTTAATAGGAACTAGAGAACGTTATATAGTTAAGATTATTTCTAGGGTTTTATAACTACTATTAAAGGTTTATAGTATAATAGTTAAAGAATATTAAACCATTTATAAGACTTATAAAGAAGGAGGAACTATAGATATAGGGCAGTAAGTAAAGGAAGCTGTTTTAGGAACTTAAAGAGTTGTTTACCTAAAATCTAATCCTTAAGATCTACTAACTAAAGCTAGATATAGTTATAGAAATAGATATATTAAACTTTATACTAGGAGTATATTTACTACAGAAGTACTAGGATATATGGCATTTAGTAGCATACTATAGTTAAAAAATAACACTACTAGAGCTAAACTATAATATCTACAATAAGGAGTTATTAGGTATAGTTATAGCACTTAAAAAGTGGAGAGCATTCTTGTAAGGAATAGAGAAACTATTTATAGTTAAGATGGACTATAAGAACCTAACAGGGTTCCTAATAACAAAAGGACTAAACTAAAGACAGGTTAGATAGGCAGAAATACTTGCGGAATATTACTTTAAGATTTAGTATACTAAGGGTACTAAAAACGCAAGAGTAGATATACTTAGCAGAAAAGCAGAACTATAAAATAATAAAAAACTATTAGGCGCTATATTACGAAAAGACAGGGATAAATTAATTAGGTATAACTATCTGAAACTAGCGGCTATAATAGAAGAAAGATTGGAATAAGTCTATAAAATACTAAAGAGCGATTAGTTATAAAGGATCTAAAAAGCGTAAAAAGAGGATCTAGGATGTAAAGACTATATTAATAGAGAAGTAACGTATGTTCTAAAGTTAATAGCAAAAGAGTTTGTTAAAGAATTTTATAAGGGAATAATATAAGAACATAATGGGGTTATAGGCTTAGTGTTAAGGCTTTAAAAGGAGTATATTATTAATAGAATCTAGGGACTAGTAAGACAAACTACTAAGGAATGTCAAGATTGTTAAAGAAATAAACTAATAAGGTATAAGCTATATAAAGGGCTACAACCTATTAAAACACCAGAAAGACTATAAGAGGTTATATTATAGGACTCTATTATAAAGTTACTAAAGTTAAGAGATCCTATTACCAGATAGGGTTATAATGCGATCCTAGTAATAGTAGACAAGTTAACTAGGTAGGGCTACTTTGTAGCGTATATAGAAGAAATCTTAGCAGAGGATATGGCTAGAATTTATATTAAAGAAGTGTTTATAAGATATAGAGCACTAATAAAGATTATATTAGATAGAGATCTTAGATTTATAGCAGTATTCTAGGGGGTATTTTTAGCCAAATAGGGGGTTCGCGCAATAATATTAATGGCGTACTACTTATAAACAGACAGTTAAATAGAAAGACTAAACTAGACGTTAGAACAATATCTAAGGCATTATGTTAATTATACATAAAATAATTGGGTATTATTATTACCAGTTATGTAGTTTATATATAATATAATACTATAGAAAGGGATAGGCATATTACCTTTTAAGGCAAACTATAGATATAAACTAAGAACGTCGCTGTCACCATAATAAGTAAAGAAAATAAGTAGTATAGCTAAAGAAAGAATAGAGAACCTAATAAATCTTTATAATTACCTTAAGGAAATAGCTAAACTAGTATAGATAAAGATAAAAAAGTACTATAATACTAAGAGATCTAAGGGACCAGATCTTAAGGAGGGAGATAAAGTATAGCTACTATATAAAATTTTTAAGAGTTAACAACTAAGCAAGTTGGACCAAATTAAACTAGGACTATTTATAGTTAAAATAAAGATCTTAGAAGTTACGTATAGACTTAACTTACTAGAGAAAATAAAGATCTACCCTATATAGCATATTATAATACTAAAGCCAGCACACGGGAATATTAAGCCACCGGTTTATAAGGCAGATATGTATAGAGAATAAAAAGAGAACAAATAGGAAGTTTTAAAGATTATTAGTTATAAGGACATTAATAATAAAACACAGTATAAGGTTCAGTGGATAGGCTATAATAAGACTACCTAGGAGCCACTAGACAATTTAAAGAACGCTATAAAAAAGGTATAGGGGTATTAGAAGAAATTAGGATAGGTAATATTAATAAAAAAGGATCGCTAAAGAATAAGTTACCTAAGGGGGACCTAGGAGGAGTAACTGCTATATTACTTAGAGTTGTTTCCACCTCTAGCGGGAACAGGTCCTTCCTTTTGTCTTCTTCTATTTTATAAAGACCCTACTTAATAAGATAAAGTTTTTTTAAATAAACTTTTTTATAACCCTTTTTAAGACAGATTAACTGTAGAGGCGTTTATCCAACCCTCTAGAGCCTTTTGCTTATGAGTAGACGCCGTAAAATAAATAGAAGCAGCTTTTAACTCTGCCGTATAAGTATAACGTAATTCTTTAAGGGCAGCTAATAGTTTACTATTAAGCTTTTTAGCAGCGGATTAAATCTAAAACCCTATAATAAATTTAGCAAGGTACTAGACGCCTATAAGGAATAATAAAACGCGTATATTTAGCGTTAGAAATAGATTAAATATCGCAAGACGACCGTATGTTTAACTTTATACATTCCGTATAAGAAGAAGGTTGGCGACTAGACGGAGTCGCAATTATAATATATACTAACTTCTTCTCCATACAACGAGAACATAATAGCATAATTTTACCTAGTAAAAGAATCGTTAAAATTATACGCGTATAATAATTAGACGTAGAGGATTTAATAGGAGGTATTAGGAATAATAAAGGTCACTAAATTAAAAATGGGAATGCTACGCCTCTAATAGACGACTTAGAGATGCGAGATATCTTTAAGGATAAAGATAAAGAGGAGGGGGATAGTATTACGGACTTTATATTAGCGGTAGTACGGCTACTAAGAGAAGACCTAAATAAACTAGTAGTAAAAGCGCGGGAGGCGCTAGAACTAGTTAAACTATAGGATAAGGGGTAACCGAGTCATGTAATAGGTTATATTACTATTTAGGTATATAGGATTTATGGGATCTATATGGAATATTATATACTAAACATACCTCGCGTACCTTATGTACTTAGTATTTTATAGGAGTTATATTGTGTATTTAAAGGACCACAGTCCCTACCTAGATAGTCTTTCTCTTTATAGTAAATCTTAGAATATAATTGGAGTTAATCTGTTAGGCAATCACTCCACCAGTTATTATTATATTATTGACTTCTTTTTTACCTATACACCTAGCCTACTAGCGAGTCTACTATAGTATTTCCCACAAGGCTTCGTTATATAACTACTATACCCCAAACTAAGTAAAAGCTTAAGCTTATTATATAAAAGTACTAGAAGAACTAGTATTCTACTATAAAAAGGATACTTAAAGAATCTAAACCTAAATCTAATACTAAACCTAAAACTAAATAAGAGACTATATAAGAAACTAAGAATAACCTAAGCTTGCTTAATACCTTAAATATTTATTAAATTAGAGCTAGCCTATTAGCACGACTTGCTAGAAAACCTAAATATATAATCTTTACTGTTATAATAGCCGATATTAAAAAGGCCCTAGTACTAAAGAAGTACACTAACCCTACTATAAAGTACTAGTATACTACTATAAGCATCTAAAAGTATTTTTATAAAAGAAAGCCGATAAGTTAGTAGAGTATCAACTATATAACTATAAGATTATACTTAAAGAAGGAAAATAGCTAGGATTTAGACCCTTATATAGAATGTCCTAAAATAAACTCTAAGTACTATAGAAGTATTTAAACAAACACCTTAGTAAAGGATTTATTAGAGTAAGCTCTTTACCTATAGCTGTACCTATAATCTTTATTAAGAAACCTAGCGGCGGTCTACGCTTTTATATAGACTACTAAGCTCTTAATGCTATTACTATTAAGAATTAGTACCCACTTTATTAATTTAAAAGATATTAAACTAATTAAGTAAGGCTAATTACTATATAAAACTTAACCTTATCTATATATTTAATCGCCTCTATATTATAAAAGGAGATAAATAGCTTCCCGTATTCCGTACTAGATACAGGCTATTTAAATACTTAGTAACGCTATTTGGCCTTATAAATGCCCTAAGTTTATTCTAATACTTTATAAATAATATCCTAGTATATAGTAATAACCTAACTGAATATAAGAAGTGTGTTAACCTTATCCTGAAAGCCCTAGGTAGAGCTAGCCTATAATTAGATATAGATAAATATAAGTTTTATAAAATGGAAGTTCTATACTTTAGACTTATTATTTCTATAGACGGCATATAAATAGACCTAAAGAAGATTAAAGTAATTATAAACTAGTAAGAACTTAAGAACGTTAAGGATATAAGAGCCTTTATAGGATTTGCTAACTTCTACTAATAGTTTATTAATAACTTCTCTGCTCTAGTTTTACTCTTTATAGCTTTAACCTAAAAGGATAATGCCTTTATCTTTAATAAGTAATATAAAAAGGCCTTTACCTATTTAAAAGTTATATTTACTACTATACCTATACTTTAACACTTTAACCTAAACTAAAAGAGTGTTATAGAAGCTAATTTATCTAACTATATTATTAAGGGTATTCTATCCTAGTATAATAAGGAAAGAGTACTGCACCCTATAGTATGCTTTTTAAAATAACTAAGTCTAGCTAAATATAACTACGAAATCTACAATAAGGAATTATTAGCTATTATTAAATATTTTAAATAATAGTAACCTAAACTAGAAGGCGTTGGATTTCTAATGAAGGTTCTTAGCAACTATAAAAATTTATAATACTTTATAATTATAAAATAGCTAAGTTATTGTTAAGCCCGCTAGTTAGAATATCTATCTTATTTTTAATTCTTAATTATATACTGCCTAGGCGTTTAAGGTTAAAAACCTAATACTCTAATTTAATATTTATAAGATATACTAGTATAGGAAGAAGAGCGTACCTACTATAATTAAACACTGCTTTACCCTAAGCTATTTAATCCTCCTATTAAAGACGTTATAATATACATCCTTAAATAACTAATTAATTAATTAAATAGATAATAGTTAATAAATACCTAAATAATAAGTTTATTTAAAAGACGCTTAAGCTAATCTAAGGTGGCATTAGACATTTTAAAAGGATTTCTTTAAGTAAATATAAAGCTTATAAAGATCGCTTATACTATAGAAACCGCCTAGTTATACCTAACCACAACAAACTTAAGCTTAAGCTTCTTAAACATATATATATCCTACTAGTAGCCGGCCACCTAGGCTAAGGAAAAACCCTAGAACTGCTTTAATAAAAATATTACTAGCTAAATATATATAATATAATACAAAGGTATATCTCTAGCTGCTATACCTATTAATAAGCTAAAGCTTTATATAAGATATATAACGGCTTTTTAAAGCTACTACCTGTTCTAGACTAAAGATAGAAGGATATCTTAATTAACTTTATTATTAAGCTCCCTATAAGTAAAGGCTGTATAAATATTATAGTAGTTATAGACTAACTATTTGAGATAAAACACTTAATTACCTACCCTAATATATTAGCGCCTGCCGTTACCTACCTATTCTTAAATTACAAATAAAAACTCTATAGACTTCCTAAAACGATTATCTCTAATAAAGGTAGCTAGTTTATCTTTATATTTTAGAAAGAACTAACTACCTAACTCTATATTAAAGCACTATTATCTATAGCATACTACCTAGAAACGGATAGTTAAATAAAGCATATACATGCTATAATAGAATATTATATTTACTAAGTTTACTATAAATAACTCCGTCTTAGAAACTATAAAGGTCTCTCTATTTCTAGCCAACTATAGCTAGTATTCGCAAATAGGTTTTAAACCCTTTAGTAATGTTTTTTACCTAACTTATTACGCCTTATAAGTTATAAAAGTAAATAAATTTATAAAGAAGATAGAAGAACTATTAGAGTTCCTTACTAATAAAATAATATAGGCCTAATACGTCTATAAAGCCGCAGCAAATAAGAATCGAACCCTAGTACTAGCCTACTAAATTAGTAACTTTGTCTAGCTAGATATAAAAAATCTAAATATAAAACAACCTACTAAGAAACTTAATTAGAAGAACGCTAGCCCTTATAAGATTAAAAAGGTTGTCTTTTCTTATGCCTACTAACTAAAGCTCCCTAATACGGTTAAAATCCACCCTATATTTTATACGTCAGTCCTTTACCCTACTATCTTTATATTAGATACCCTGCCTAAATAGATCTAGAACCCTCCCCTATTAGTTAAAGTAAATAGTAAGGGTAAGTACTTTATTAAAAGAGTTAATAATATTAACGTTTTACACAAGCGAGCGCCGCACACGACCGAGCGCCGCACCACCAAAAATTAGAAAATTTATACCTTAATATTTTAACAACCACTTAATAATAAATTCTAATAATTTGGATTTGGACTTTTATATACACTCTGTGGCTGCTATTAAAGTTATGTAATAAATAGTTCAGTAGTTTTTAAAATATTAAATTTTGGGGCCTAAAATAGGGCTAAGTTACTATATCTTAAAAACTACTAAACTATTTGCTATATAATTTTAATAGAAGCTATAGAGTGTATATAAAAGTCCAAATCTAAATTATTAGAATTTATTATTAAGTGGTTATTAAGATATTAAGGTATAAATTTTCTAATTTTTGGTGAGGTTTGATATACGGCGCTCAGTTGTATGCGGCGCTCGCTTGTGTAAAACGTTAAGCATAATAAATAGAAATGTAAATATATACACCTTATAAAATAGAGAGGCTTTATTAAGCCTATATAGGAACCCGTTAACTCTATAGGACTTATATAAGCCGCAGAAAACTTTTATAAAATCTACTTAGAACTACTATAGCCCTATCTTGCAGAAGCTTAAGTTTAAAGGGGGGGTACTATTATAGGATACCTCTGTAACACCTTATATATATTTACCTATTTCTACTAACGTAGTAAGAAGAGACCGACCGCGAAATAGTAATCTAATGGCAATCTACTGGCAATCTACGGCAATCTAATGGCAATCTAATGGCAATCTACCACATTCTACTATATTTTACTAAGTCTACTAAATCCTACAAAGATCTGCTAGGACCGCTACTTAAATCCTATTCTACTCTAACGTACTTAATAAGCGAGTCAATTAGACAAGCGAGTCAATCGCCTTAAAAACTTACCAAAAATTAGAAAATTCATGCATTAATATTTTAACAACCACTTAATAATAAATTCTAATAATTTGGATTAAGACTTTTATATATGCTCTATGGCTTTTATTAAAGTTATATAGTAAATAGCTTAGTAGTTTTTAAGATATTAAAATTTGGGGGCTAAAACAAGGCCAAATTATTATATATTACTGTATCTTAAAAACCACTAAACTATTTACTATATAACTTTAATAGAAGCTTTAGAGTGTATATAAAAGTCTAAATCCAAATTATTCCAAATTATTATTAAGTGGTTGTTAAGATATTAAGGCAAGGATTTTCTAAATTTTTGGTAAGTTTTTGAGGCGATCGACTCGCTTATTAAGTACGTTATATATATATTAACTAAGCAACTAAACTAATAATATATACCCTTTCTTCTTGTTTCCTTACTTTCTTTCCTTATATAACGTCTTAACTTTATTACGCAGTTTATGTATATAGCTTAATAATATCTACTTTACTATATATTATTACCACTTGTGCTTACTCCGTAACATAGAGCTTATTTTGCAATATAGGAAGTAAGATATCTATTATCTATTTTCCTTCTCTTATTTTAAAGCCTTTAGTATAGTATAGCCGTTATAACGGTCTATTGATAGGGTTATTTTTCCCTAGCTTATATTTAATCTTAAAATTAAATTATATAAGTTCCTTTACCTACTTAGCCTATTAAGGTATAAGCTCCTTTATAGTTATAAAGTAGTATAGATTATAAGAATCTAAGAGTATATAAGTGGTATGGCTTATATACTTAAGGTAATATCGCCACTATTTAAAGCAGTTAATTATGGGTATAATACCTGACTTTAGGTCCCTAGAAATTTCTACTATAAAATACTGCCGGTTTTTAGTAGAGCTAGATAGCGTTTAAATACCTATTAGATTATAATAGAATACTAATAAGGGCAAAATTTAATATATTAGTAATTATTATTAGTGGCTAATCTGGGTTAAAATGCCGCAATAGTGGAGCTTCTATAAACTTTGCGCGTAGTTCCTAAAAAGCTTTTTAGACCTTTCCGGACTATATCTATAGTTTATACTATATAGTTAATCCCTTTTTAATTTTCTTCCTTTTTACCTTTAAGCTTTTTACTCTTTAGGCTGGGTCTTAGGGAGCTTTAGTAATATAGTTAAATAGGTACTGGGTAATATTTAAGTAGTTATAGATAAAGCGCCTATAGAAATTGGCAAAGCCTAAAAACACCTAAATATCCTAGTAGCTCTCTAGCTCTAGCTACTCTTAGATTATCTGTACCTATACTAGGTCTATAACTAGGCCTATAGGTATTATAATATAACCTAGGAACTTAACCTGCTTAGTATTAAAGATATACTTTAACGCCTTAGTATAAAGGCCCCAATTGTCCAAACGTTCTAGTACTTTACTGATATATTACTTGTGTTAATCCTTATCTTCTAAGTAGATTAAAATGTTATCTAAATAGATAATATATATATAGTTAACTAGGCCTTCTAAGGCTCTATAAATATATAATTAAAATATCATAGGCGCATTAGCTAGCCTAAAAGGCATTACTATATACTTAAAGTGGCCGTATTAGGTCTTAAAAGCGGTCTTCTACTTATCTCCTTTTTAATATGGAGCCTATAATATGCGTCTTATAGATCTAGCTTTACAAAAATGTTTGCCCTAAATAGTTAATCTAGCATTTTACTAATTAGTGGTAATAGTTAATGGTTTTTAATTATAATTTTATTAAGACCGCGATGGTCCATATACAGCCTTATAGTTCTATCTAGTTTTAAAATAAAGAGAATTAGCGCGCCTACTAGTGACTTATTAGGCTAGATCTACTCCTTTTCTAGTAAGCTATTAAGGTACTTTTATAGGATCTTAAGCTCTTTATGGAAGAGATTATAGATAGAAAGGTTTAGCGGTTATTTACCTTCTTTTAGATTAATTATATAATTATATTCCGAGTTTTATAGAAGGACTTTAGCTTACCTACCTAAAAATACCCTAAGTATGTTTTTTAGGCCTAATGGAATATTTAATAGGTTAGAGTTACGCTTATTCTCTATATTATCATTAGGTAGGTTTTAAAGCTCCCTTAAAATACTTATAGGCAGTGTTATACGCTATAGTGGCTGTTTATATATAGTTACTACTATATATTAAATAGTTTTATACAGTAGCTAGTGGAGGGTAGGAAATTTCTTATTGTAGTATTTACGGTGCTATAGTATACTTTCTATGTATTACTTAAGCTAGAGTAACCTATAGTGGTAGAAGTATCTTATAAGATCTTTAAGATCGCCGCCTTCTTATAGTGTCTCTATAACCTATCCGGCAGTTCCCTATAGGGTATCTATTATAGAAGGGTTATTGCCTATACTAGGTTATATATTTATCTTACTATAGAATAGGGATTAAATATAATACTCTTTTAGGTATAGAGCGTATACTATTTCGCCTAAAGCTATATCTTCTAGGGTGTTTTTTAAGCTTATTAGTAATATACGCCTTCTAATTCTTTATCGTTCTATTATTTAAAGGCTCCTATTATTAGCGACTTAGTTAATTAAGGTATAAGTATAGCAAGAAGGACACATACAAGCCTATATAATCGGATTGTTTATAAACAAGGATCTAAAGCTAGAGAAAGGAAAGGAGAAAAAAAGCAGCGCCGGTCAAAGTAGGGTTCTTTTATACGGTCTTCTAGTTACGTAACCGTAAGTTCTACTAAGTTCTGCCAAGTTCTACCTGCCAAGTTCTGCCGTTTTCTGTCAGAGCTGTAATAT
>Ga0307507_10006638_pt1 | contig 17559 bp, 25 predicted proteins | sample 7_EM_MG_FD_207223 | JGI IMG/M metagenome (GOLD analysis project Ga0307507, IMG submission 207223) | Populus trichocarpa ectomycorrhiza microbial communities from riparian zone in the Pacific Northwest, United States - 7_EM | ecosystem: Host-associated > Plants > Roots > Unclassified | place...
GCAAGCTGAACCAGGCTGGACCATGCACTCTTTTTCGGGGGGCGGGGTGTCATGCTACTGTAATACAGCATGACCATCGTCCCTTTCTTGCTCCTTTCCATCAGATCTCACAGCTAAGTAGATCGATCTGATGGAGATAGCGGGTGGCGGTTGACAGGTGTCCGCCACATTTTGATTTCAATATATTCACTGTATATCCGACTACTATATTTTGAATATAAGCACTGAATAAAATGGAAACAAATTGAAGAATAAATTTTAAATATATTCAAAATATAATCAGTGAATTTGTGTTTGAAGATATTTTAAATTTATTCTCCATATATTCAGAGTTTATTCACTGAATAAATAGGCCAGTGCCCGCAGTGTGTCAGACCCATCTGTCTACCTGTCTATGATGGGGATGGTGTGCAGCCCTAATTTGAAGTGCAGTCTCACATGCAAAGCACTGTAAAGCAAACATTGATGCAAACCCTTCAAAACTATCCATGTATGCTGATGAGAGAATATTTTTGAATGTTGCCAATGTATCAAGAAGGCAGCATGATGATGGATGGACAAAAAAAAACTTGGCATGTGCACAAAGTCCACAGCAGTGAGGTAAGTGATGGTGTCATCAATGAGTGATGATGTTGTCAATGAGTACTGGGGGTAAGGTTGGTGGGAACTATATGGCAGGATTTGGATTTGTGTTTGATCCAATTGCTTCTTAAGACTGTCTGTACCTCCTTCCATTATGTAATATCCACTCTCCAGGATCTGCTGATGCTTGAAATGTACACATAGGATAGATTTGACAAAAGCACAAACAGAAAAAGATTACATCAAAGGGATTGAAAGAGAGGATTTGGAGGCCATTAGAGGATGACCATGATTGAAATGATGACTGGCACCCAGTGAGACTATAACAAGTACATACAAAAATTTGGTGCTACTGATCGAGGTTGGCACTAGGTAGTGATATGGTTGATTGATTTTCCTTCACCTTTGAATCTATAGAATTTTTAGAGCCTTTTTAGAAAATAAAAACAAAAGTAGAACATATTTGTTGCTCAATTGTTGCTACCTGCCAACTGCCAGGGGATGGCAGCACAAAAATATCAATTTCAGATGTGGATATGGAGTTCACTGGAGCCCAAAGCAAAACTCCCATTGTTGGGGACCTAATATTTAACAAAGACAAGGATCAGATTTACAGAAGATATGTATTTATCCTTTGTAAGTCAGAACACAGAGCTTCTCGAAGACATCAATGGTTTTTTTTTGCTGCATTTTTATGTTCCAAACAGATTGTCTGCCATTCGTAGTATCTCTTGCCAAAGAATGACACTTAATAAATCTTCACGAAGTCTGTACTTTTTTTATGTTGAAATCAGTGTTTTTGTCAAAGAGCAAAACCTTCCGAAACCGTTTCTGAATATGAAAAAATAAATAGAGCTACTGTACAAATACGACCAACTCTTCACATCACGTGTCACATCGGAAAAACAAGTATTTTTTTTTATTCACCTTAAATCAAAGGAAAAAATTTCGGCCATCTCGGCAAGAAAAAAAATCCAAATCTATGAAGGGTCGTATTTGTACAGTAAGTAGTAGGATGTACAATAGTGTCGTGTCCTGTCTCGCTTGTGCATTTAAAAAGTGCCACATCACAATTCTCATTGAAACTTGCACCGCAGCAAGGCGGCTTGCTCCGAACCTAATTACTGGGGGCTGCTAATCCAAGGAGTCTTGTGATGAGGAAGGCAGCTTCCTTCGTTGTTCTGCAGGTTGAAGAGGAATGTCTCAGATGTGAGACATTCATGAGCACGAACCCGACGACAGTCAATTTTGAGGGCCTCGCACGTTGGGGTCTACAATATACAGAACCAGTATTCGCAGAGAGTGAGCAATATTCCTGCTGTGACTCAGTCTCCATCACGTGATTCGCATGACAACGACCCCTCTCCGACTTCACCGATCCTCTCCCGCACGGGCATCGCATTCAGCTTCCTGCTCACTGTTGTCCTTCATGATGCTCATGGTCGTGACGCTGGTCGTGGTGCGATGGTGATTCGGCTATGCAATCCCGCTCTGCTGCAGGTGTAGGTGCAGGCGACACGTGTCGGAACAACACACTCCCCGCGAACTAAAAACTCGCCAAAATATTCCTCATGAGCGGGAACGCTCTGTACCATGCCGCTGCGTGGAGCAGGTATTACGCAATTGTTCTCAGCATCAGGGGTAAGTCTGAAGAAGAGCAAGGCAGGCTTGCTGGGCAGGTCCTCGTCAGCGCACTGGCCGTTCCTGTTGGGTTGCACACGGAGGAGCCTGACGAGTTGAAGGGCAAAAACACCCGTCTGACTGCTTTGCTTGGGCTCGCGAGGATGCCCTCCCGGTCAGGATTGCTCAAGGATGCCGTTAGTTATAATAGCGTTCTCGATCACCGTATTTTCTAATTATCACCTATAGCTCTCCAGGGACGTCCTCAAACTTTCACCTGAATCTATCAAATCACTAGCCAACGTCCTCGAAGTCACCTTCGACCCACTAACCCTTTGCTCATCAATCGCTCCCCTGCTGCAAACCCTCTCAGCAGATGCATCCTACTCACCCTACCTCACCCTCCTCCAACGCGCTCTGCTCTCCCGTCTCCTGTCCCAACTGTCCGAGGTCTACTCCACCATCAAGATCAACAACCTCCTTGCGCTCGTTGCACCTCTCAAAGAACCCGGCATCGAAGGCGCGTACGAGGAAGAGCAGATCGAGGCATACATCATGGGGTGTGCTTGGCGTGGAGAACTTAACATCCGTGTGGACCATAAAGACGGGAGCATCACTTTCGTAGACGACGCGTTTGTCTCTGCGGATGAGCTGCAACAGCCCGCCGCGTCGACTTCTACCTCCACTGCTCGTGGTGAATCGTCGATCCAGCCTTCCGTAGCTGAGCTCGTTCGAACGCGGTTGAGTAAAGTTGCTGTTTGCCTGCACAAATCCCTCCACAAGATCGAGGATGCTCCGGAAGCCCTATCCCCTGAGGAACAAGCCGAAAAATTTAAGGCTCTCGTAGTAGCCGTGGAGTCTGAACGTAAAGCTCTCCAACTCAAACGCGCCATCGTAGCTCGGAGGAGGGAGCTATTGAGTGAATTGAGCGTGCGTAAGGAGAAGGAGGAGAGCAGCCGGCGCGCTGAGCTCAGTCGAAGGGAGAAGGAGGAAGAGGCAAGACGTGTGAGGGAGGATTTGAGGAAGAGGGAGCAGGAGAGGACGAAGAAGGAGATTGAGAATATTAGGATTGATGAAGCCAAAAAGTATGCGCAGAGCTTGGTGGATAAGGGGATTTTGAAGCCTAATGATGTTGATGTGAGTTTTTATCGTGGTTTTGTTTCTTGTTCTTCTTTTCTGACATTTTCAATAGAAGCTGGAAAGCATTGATACGGAAGGAGGCCTAATCACCATCCAGGTAGCTTAACTCGAGAAGGAGAAGAAGGAGCTCAGTGAGCGACTTCGCATCATCGCTAAGCGGATCGACCACACGGAGCGTGCGTATCGCAAGGAGGAACAACCTCTCATCGCTCGGGACTACGAAAGACAGCAAGCTACGGACAAGGAGACCTTTGAAGCTATACAACGTGCACACCTGGAGGCAGCTAGAAAAGCTCACCAGGACGATCTAGCTACCAAAGCGCGGCTGTCACGTATGATGAATGATTATCAGAGCAGAAGGGGGGAGATTCTTGCCAAGAAGGGTGAGGAGTTCGCGAGGAAGACCGAGGCTGCTAGGGTGAAGATTGAGGAGGAGAAAAAGAAGAGGATAAAAGCTGTGTTAAAGGCCAGAGAAGAAGAACGGCTGCGTGTTGAGCGTGAAGAAAGGGAGAAGGCGGAGAAAGAGGCGGAGAAGAGGCGGATTGCAGAAGGTATGTTTGTCCCATCCAGCAAGCAAGCAGAAGATATTAATGATTCCTTTAGAACATCGTGCCGAAGAGGAACGTCTTCGTGCGGAAGCGGAAGCTAAAGCGGCAGCTGAGGAAGAAGCCAAACGTCGAGCCGCAGGAGAAGTCGAACAACGACACAAGCAACGCGAACTGGAACGCCAAGAAGCCTTGGGCAAAGCAGGACAACGCCCGGCTGCAACAACAGCGCGAGGAAGAGGCAGAGGCCCGCAGACAACAACGTGCCGCAGAGAAAGCCGCTGCCCCCACAGCCCTTCGTGCGTCGAAGGACGAGACCATTGCCTGGAGACGCCCGACTCCTGTCAGCAATAACAACTCGACGCCTCCTACACCCACTCGCGGTAAGGCCGTTGCGACGCCACCACCGCGCGCTGAGAGCCCTTCACCTGCAGTTGCACCATCCAGGTTTTGCCGGGGTGGGGCTGGAGGAGGCTGGCGCGCGAGGGAGGAAGCGAAGAGCGCTGCTGGTCCTGCGAGTGGGGTTCCTCCTCGGGTGGTAAATGCCCCTGCCCACGTGTTGGCTCGCCTGCTCCTCCAGTTAATGGAGAGCAAGCTAAAGAGAGCGATGAGACTGTGCGAGGCGGTGGGGTCTGGCGTCCTCGTAGAGGAGGGCGTGCTTAGTTATGTTTCCATCTTTCGTATACCTCCAATTTATGCTCGCTGCTATGAAGACCTATGATTATAGCATGAGTGTTGTCCTTTCAAGGCAAACCGTTTGGGCGATCAGGCTTGCAGTTATTTGTCCATTGAATTCGATATCACTTACTCAAGTTCTATACCTCTGCACTCTCCAGTTAACCTACTGCTATCTTAAGCGTAACAACATTCATCTGGATCACGTTGACTAGTCGTATGCATCATAATAACGATACCTCCCCCCTTCTTAAACCCGTAAAATGATTCCTGGTGTTATATTATCTACTAAATCCGAATAACTTACGGTGATATTCTACAATCTAATATTACTGTCCGTGCACATAAAGTGTCAGATTTGAAGCCAATGAGTGTTAGGAATTGTGTCGCATTTTCTCTTCTTCTGCAACTTCCATCATCAAGTCTAAAGAAGATCAGTGTATTGTGCATATATCATCAGTTTAACTGCTCACCTCCCCACATGGAGTTTTGCATTGAGTTCACAATATCTTGAGGGTCTTCTTCAACCATGGATGAACGACTACAGCAGATTTTAGCTCTCTACTCCGTCTCGTTAGCCGGACCAACTCACGGGGATCTGAAACTATCCGCGGAAAACATGCTATAATCGCTCGCTCGTCTGCTTCTTTGCAACCTCGACCCAGTGGGAATGTCCATGGACAAGGAGACATCGTGGTGGCTGTGCCGAGGAACGGGGCTAATTTGCGAAGGACTTTCAAAGGACGCACTTGCTATGTCCCTCGAAGAAAGCGGTGGTGTCTCAGGCATGTCCTCCACGACGATTGAGGGAATTTCTTGCTCGAGCCTCGCAGCTCGTTTTTGTTCTCTGTATTCCAAGAACTTTTTGCGCTCGGAGATCGCTCTTAACAGCGATCGGACACGGTCGAGGTTCACAAGATCCGTCACCAGCTTGATTGTTTCGGTCCTAGCTACGAGATCTTCCAGGCTAAGCAAAGCTATTAGCCCTAAAACAAGCAAGTTATGACCCAAGGTGCTTACACTAGGGCTTCAGCATCAACTATGAGTTTATGATGCGCCAATAATGTCAGCATGTTAGTGAATGATATCCCCAGACCCGGTTCGTGGGATATGGTTGCTTCATGGTAGAGCCGAGAATAGATGGCCCTTCGCTTGCGAATCTCATTGTAATCAATGCCGTCTAAGATCTTTTCTACCTTGCTGAGATCGACGCCATCGATAACATGCGGTGACCATGCATCCTGGCCCAAGGGGTCTTTGCAAACAGATAAGATGTTGTCGACACTGTACTCCGCGGGGTATACTCGAACTTCGAAGATCCCACTGAGTTTCTGGAGCGACAGTCAGCACGTAAAATTTGAAAAAGAAAAGTTTGCAACATACCCCGAAAAAGGCAACGAAGTTCTGACGCTCAAGATACCCAGTCTTCGGATTGGAGAGTCCAGCCCATACTTTCTTGAACGAACGCATCTGCTCTCTTGATATGGACTTGGCTCCACTACCAGACGCTTGGAAGACGTATGAGAAATTCTCGACCACAACACCTTGTATATTAGATTAGCCTAATATTCCCACGTTCGATCTTGAAACATACCAGTGAACATGTTCACAAAGATATACTGGAGGATTTAAACATGAGCAGAATGGGCAGAGTACGGGAAACACAAACCATGCTAAGAAGGTTCCAGGTAATGAACAAGGCAAAGGCCCATGCTGTACTCCCGCAATCAGATTCAGCTTTTCTATGGGATGAGTTGGTGCATCGAGGATATGTTAAATCACTAAAATCGGGAATTAGGATCCAGTTCCCATGCCAAACGCATGATTACTCACAAGTCATGCATGTATTGGTTCCAGCCTTCTCTGTGAGAGGGTGCACAAAACATTCGCATTAATGATAATTCCAATAAAGTATGAAAGATCGTACCCAGTACTTTGGAAAGCCAACATGACCAATGCAGATCCAATAGATTCGTAATTGGCACTTCTGGTTTCGGCACTACCCCACTTTGTCATTCCAAACACTTCGACAAATAAAATTGCGAAGAAGATAAAAAGGATAACCCATAGGCCAAGAAGGTTGATTATGACCGGTAAGCTTGCCCTGCCCTGAAAGTTAGCACAAAATGTCTCTAGGATAGTGGTCGCACATACACGGCAGTCTTGAAAAGCATATTAAGACTGTTGGTACGCTGCACCAGCTTGAAGGCAATGCTAACAAGGAATAGCTTTTGCAGCTGCTGTATGCCAAAACCGCTTCCTCGACTTCCTCCAAAACGAACGATAAGGGTTGTGATGAAGCTCCCAATAGATACCACAATGTCGAATAGATTCCATCCATTGGCGCGGAAACTGCGCCATCCAAGACCATACCAACGCACAGCGACATCGAGAATGTAGATGGACATAAGACCGAGAAAGAAATCATCTAAAAGATAATCAGACGGAGAACTGCAGTTCAGAGGTAGTGTCATCCATACTACGGAAGCCCTCGGCAAACTCATGAGCTGTGAATGTTTGGGTCCTAGACGGCTTGATCAATCAGAAGATTAATACGAAGACAAGCAGCATACATCAACGCAAGAATGTGCAATAAAAAGAGCAGTGTCATTGCCCGAGACCACCAGCCGTGTTTATGAACAGCACGGTCGAAACACCACGATCGGAATGGAGTTGTAGGTGGAACCTTTGGTCTTTTTGATGGTCGCTGTCGCCTGAATAACTTTTGCAGGTCGATCCATTCACGCTGAGCATTTGTCAAAAATGCTGATCCAGTTTTGGAGCTGAAGTTGTTGATGATGATACTGCGGATTTACAATAAGCAAGAGTGATCCCTAAAAGAAAACCAAGGTGGCGAACCTAACGAAGAGGGTCAAAATGACGACTCCACCGAGAAGGTTATAGATGACGAAAAAGATAGCATTAGCCTGAGAAGCATTCGTTTGAGGTTGCTCATTTTTGCCTGTAATGCTCATTGCCACAGACATGACATCAATCCACCCCTCCAAAGAGACGATCTCAAACAGGATGAGCAAGGATGCACGGAATGAGTCAAAACTAAAGGTGGTTGATGGTGCTGGATTATCCCAAACACGTGGAACGGGGAAGCCAAAAGAGTTATCGACAATGGTGTTCGGATATTCGTTGATGCAGTCGGCCATACCACCTGCATGCAGGTCATTGCAGGTGTTCATCTTCCCAGCAAAGATGTTGAGTCCCCAGACCGCGTACGGAATCATGTACAGGATGGCGAGAACGGCAGCATCGAGAATTCGGACAGCGCCTGAGATGATGAGAGATTCGAAGGTGTTTCGCATGTGATCAATCAGAGTGATCAGACGAAGGGCTCGGAGCGCCTTCAAAGATCGAGTAATGCGAGTGAGGCCACCAATGAAAATGAGACCTGTTGTCACATTGACGATGATGCCAATCATGATAAGAAAGTCAATGAAGTTCCAGATGCTCCGCAGGTAAGCGTTTGGGGTGAAGAGAAATCCATCAGCAATAACTTTGATCATGAACTCCACGAAGAGTATAAGGCCAAACACAGACTCGGCAACATCAAACCACGCCCCTCGAACCAAACCATGAGTTGCATAGTAATGGCGGCGGTAAAGTGGAGTAGCGACACTTTCAACGGCGATCCCGCCAATGACAGTCAAGAGTATAGCCATTTGGAAGATGGGAAGCGCGATTGGAGAGTAAGGCTTGCCGAAAATGCGCTCACCCTTTGGAGGTTGCACTACCCGCTGGCACAGCTGGCGGACCCAGTTCTTCTGCGATATAACCCAAAATACTTTGTCATATGTGGGGTGATTGCGGATAAAATCGGCTCGCAGGGCTCGTCTCTCATAATATTCATCCTCAGCGTTTTCACCCAGGCCGGCGTCTGGATTCACGGACGCGAGAAGTTCACTGAAAAAAAATCTCAAGAGCTGTCAAGGCACTCGACAAGTGAATGCACGCACAGGTGTCTCTCTATCTCCTCGTCATAGGGGTCTGCACTGGGTTCCTGCCTCGCGTGTCGTAGCGTATTCATAGTACTGCTTGATTTCACCTCGCCTGCGAAGAGTTTCTGAAGGGCCGTGAGGGATTTGGAAGAGTAATGGCCTGGCTTGAAACGTTTGCTTAGTACTGGGTTGTTTTTCTTTCAATTTGACGATTAGATATAGACATGTGAGAAAGTGATAAGAACTCACAACCACAGGGCGAGGTTCTCGTCTCTGAGCGCCAAAGTCTTGAATTAATGCTTTCTGCATGGGCAGAACGAGGTTTGAGGGAAGGTTTTCCACCTTCACCGCTACAGGATTGGCTTTGACCCACCGATATGGGTTCAAACGACGAAGCCATGGGGCCGAAGATTGCTCTGCCTGGTTCTGATTCAAAAAGTGCGTGGCCTGTTTTCCTTTCTTAGCCTCTTCTGCGACCTCAAAGTTCTCATTGATCACGGCGATGAACATTTGTAGGACAATGACTATAATTTCATTGGTTTGATTTGCAACGATAGCGAATGCTTCGCACTTACAGTTGGCGAATACCATCCAGCCCGTGATGAAAATGATAACGATGGCTGTTTGGCGCAGCTGTATTTCGGCTTGAGCCGCCCCATACATGACATTCACCCAGTTTTCGGAGGAAAATACTTGATACACAGCCAAGAAAGCATTGAAAGCCTCTCCGAAATTGAGAGTCGTGTCGTGACCAAAATCGCCACGAAGAAGTTGCACGGCAACCAAGGCAGCAATATAGTTGATAAGGAAGAGGAACAAAGACATGTTGGCAAGACCATACATGTTTCCAAAAACGGCAAGCTGATGAAATTCATTGAGTTGATACTTGTAACGAAGGGGAGTGTAACGTACCAAGAGTGGCCTCATGCGAGGCACCACCAATATGACTCGGTAGAATCTCGCCAGCTGAAAGATTGTAAACCAAGGATACAGTTCTGAATGTCGGATAGCCGGCAGTTGAATGATAGTTGATCCAATGGCGAGTATTGTGTCCAGCCAGTTGTTTCCATGTTGGAAGAACGTCCTCCAGTGAGGTAAAGTGGCGAAAACTCGGAGTAAAAGCTCGATGTCGAATGCTATTGTAATGCCAAGTTCGCCATAGTAGAGGGCAAGCTCATGGCTTTGAGACATCTCGACCGTCCTTGAAGCTTGTAGGCCGAGGGATGCCAGAGCCAGGATCACCCAGCACCACTTAGTATATTCGTATATGACCTTCGCTGTATTTGGCCTTGTGGCAGCTTTGCGGCCGTGTTCGGCTAACCAATCATCATCTTGGTATTTTTCGAACTTGACAAGTCTGTTAACGACATTGTGAGCGATCAGGAGGCAAGCTGATAATCAAAGATTTCATACGGTGCGGCACCAAAAGCACTCTTGCTGGTTGCCGAGCGAATGGCAGAAAATGTGTGGGTAATGACAGCGACGAACAGGTTGATAAGCCAAAAGTTAAGGACAATGATCGCAATGATAAAAAAGAAACAAGAAACGAAGAATTCCGCGTCGATCATGTTGTACATCACCGAGGACCACTAAAACCCTGAAGATGAATTTTATGTTCATGTATGAGTTCCAAAAACTTACCCCGTTGGCACTAGCGACAATGACTACTTGAAGAGCAGCGTAGTGAATAGCATCAAAACTTTCAATGCCGTGCTTGGGGTTCACTATTTCCTGCATGAGGTTTCAACAGAGACCTACGTCGGAATGGACCTTGTCCTACCTTGCAAATCTGCCCAAGAGGGCAGATGTAACCCTTGGGTGTCGGGAACGTGTTGTTGTTTGAATCTATGTAACCAGTACGTTTGAGAGTAACAGGATCGATGTGACCTCCACAAAATTGGTTTTGCAAGAGAAGTTCACCCTCGCCAAGGGTGGGACTGAGCATGCAGCTGCGACGAAACGAGCCGTTGAACGATTGAACGCCGATAATTCTGGGGAGTTTGTTAAATACAAAATGGGGGGAGAAGGGAGTGCACGAACGAGAAAAGCACCATAGCAAATATTACAAAGTAAGCCACACTTGTAAGGAGAGGACGAGCAGTTTTCAGTGAATGAAGAATCGTCTGCGTGGTGTAATAGGTAAAGTTTCAAACAGATCAAGGATAGAGAACGCACCGTAGTACCCGATGTTATCGTAAGTAACCTAGCAGTCCTTATAACGCTCATGGCTCTAAAGATCCCAACGTGGTATGTTCCCTTCTCGATGCCAGCTATTGCCAAACCAAACATTATCCAGAAGCTGAGGATAGCAACAAAGTCAATTCGACTCCAGCTTTGCCGCAGGTAAGGCACGTTCCTCTGCGTCTTATCGTGTAAGTTTCCGATGCTGAGACGAAAAGGCAAAGAAATCGCATCAGGAACCCTGCCGACGGTTTCAGATTTCATTACACGAGACAGGTATGTCGGTTCCGCAGGCTCGCGAATTGTGGCATGCACCCTGTGCGCCGCGTTTCTTACTCTGGCCAGAGTATCGTTCCGTTGGAGTTGTGGGGTGGTGGCGGGTGAAGGGCGGAACTCTTGCATTGGATAAGCAGAGGTGGGCGCGTGTGGAGCAAGGACAAAGGGGCGCATGAGATTCCGTCGCAACCGGCTGATTCGTTGGGTGATAGAACGTCCTCGTGTTAGTGAAGTTTGACGGCCTACGCCTGAGGAAGGTCCAGGATTTGGAGTGTATGGTTCGGATTGAAGAGAGTAGGGAGAAGAGAAAAGGGAGAAGACAGATATCTCAGGATCGAAGAGAAAACCGGTAACGCATATGCGGGCGACAGCCTCTAGACTAGATGAAAGGCTTAGTAGAAATTTGCAAAAAGAAAATTGTGGACACGCACGTAAACACAACGAATAAAGCAAAAAGAGCATAGTCCTCCCATGTGTGAAAGTATCCTTTAATACTGGGAGGCAGAGTTGGCCCATTCGCCGTGGGCAAAGTTAGAGAAGGGTAAGCCTGAATGGTAAGCACGATAGCATTGAGTACAATAAGTAGAAGAATAACAGGTTCAGTCCATCTGCGTTGACACAATGAGAATTAAGCGTCAAAGAGGAACAGCACACGCACGGATACACGAGAAAGTTAAACAACCAAAGGCGAACTTTGCTATCAGGGCCCAAAAAGCCCAACGTTCGGCCTCTGATAGGTAGCGACTTGGACAAATCAGGCCTGGGGGGTTCGTCGTCATCGTCCATGGGCGCCCTCCTCGCCATCTCGTCACCATCACCCAGTCGTATTTGTTCCGCTAACCCCGTCCCAGCAAGGTTGACCACGCGCAAGGACACTCGCCTCATGGTTTTTGACACGGACTTCATGGCTGTACCAGTAAGCTTCAACGGCGAAGGCGATAGGCTGTATCGCACTGTGCGCCGTCTCGATCGTGGGGTAGCACCTTCGTGCTCTGGATCGCTACTGTACCCCTCCCCATTCTCCAGCGCCTCCTCACGCGGCATGTTCGCTGTTAAGTGGGCTTCATCGTCCTCTCGATGCTCGTCCTCCATGGCATCCGCTTCTTGCTCAATCCCATCCCCACGGAAACCATTGATGAGCGATGCCGTTGAGGGACCGACATGCCTGTTGGAATATTCGTCAGAGGTGAATAAGTCACGATAGCGGCCAGCATTATCGGCGGAGTACGGGTGATCCCTGCTGCTGTGCGATGAGAGGTCATCTCCAGAGGTATAGAAAGGGTCGTCGTTCGAAGGTAACATCGAATCTGGCTCCGCAACGAATCTTGCAGGTGCACTATGAAGCGGAGGTTGGGCGTCACTGGGCGTATCAACTTCTCTGTTTCCCCAGCTCCTACGACGCGCTACGTGGCGGGTACCGGTCGGATCAAGAGAAGGCGAAGAGGGCGCTGAAGGAAGTGTATTGGCAAGGCCAATTCCGGTGAAGTCGACGGCAGAAGTAGCAGAAATTGGCCTGATCGGTGACGGTTGGTGAAGATAAATACCTTGATTTTCCATAGAATATGATACTTTTAGGCGACGATGAGAGGGTATACGTTCCTGACAGCAACGTGCGAGGAAAAATTCCGCCACTGACGGTCGTCGTGAGCAGGGCGCTCAGCGCTCAGTCACTGAGTAATGTGGGAATCAACTAAAAATAACATGCCAGCCTGCTAGACAACAAACCCAAGCACATCAAAAGTATATCCTTGGCTTTCCAAGTTCACATTTCACATAATATTCTTCTCAACGATTGTTAATATTATTGACAGACTTAATATGTTGTATTCATGCGCCTCAACCCACCATACTACGTTTTCGGCCACGTAAACGGACTGCAAAGAACATCAGTGATGGGTTCAACGGAAAAGAAAGGTCATCTACCATCATCAAGACGCCGACTAATAGCGTGCCACTCAGACCCTAGTCGGGTTCCATACGCAGTGAGCACAGAAGTGAAAAGAGGCTCCGAATCTGGATGCGTGGAGGCAAAAGCCCGTTCAAGCACATACAGATCTACTGCCTTGTCCTCCACCAGCGTTGATATATAGGAAAGCCCAAAATCAATCAAAACCTGTGCGGGAGAACTTAGCCGGCAGACAGGGAAGCGAAAATAACTCACCAGCTCGGTCGATGTCCCCTCCGTGGATTGATCAGGCTTCGGTAGTCGGAGCATCATGTTGGAAGTCGTCAAATCGCCGTGAACTACATCAGCCAGATGCATTTTGGCGATTTCTATGCCAATGAGGCTCATCAATGTGTCTAGGGGCTCCGAGGTGAATAGAAACCAAGCTGGGAACGCTGCAGAAGGCATACCGACAGAGATACCGTAGTCTTTCAAAGGTTCGTCTTTTTCCTCCAAAACCTCGTCATCCTCCTCCTCCTCTTCGCCCTCCGCCCCTCCCGGGAGAAGTTTCCTGACGCTCTTGCCATCGATCCACTCTATCCCCAAAATACCCTCGAAGGCGTCTACCATCCGCACCCCAGGAACGTTTACCCCGGACCTATGGCATCCAACATCGATCAGCACTCTTTGTCCACGAGGCGCCCGGGCCATCAGTCATCGACTTACCGGAGACATTTTAACAGCGCCCTGGCCTCTCCCACGACACGGGACCGAGTCAACAAGGCATCTAGTGATGGATGCCTGTACTGTTTCTTGAAACGATACTTCAGTAAAATGAAAGGTGCGCCTGGCGTCAAAGATCCTTTGTAGACTTTCTAAAGTCGGGTCGAATGAACCGCCGTAAGTCGAACACATCCATCAGATGATCATGGTAGACTTGCGGCTTCGGCTCCTTGGGCTATCTGCGTTGAAGCCGCAATAAGATCTAAAGATGCGGAGGCCATTATCACCTCTTTAGTTGTAAGCCAGTTGAGATGGTAGTCAAGAGCAAAAGAATTTTGATTGCTTATGTTAGGATCTAAAGCTGTTATCTCCGAACTTGCCTTCAACGCCACTCTAGCCTCCCTCTCCAACCTTCTTAACTTGAACCTTAATCTCAGCCACAACTATGCCAGAACAATGTAAGAACTCTTTCAGATCATCACGGGCGCGGTTATATCGTTCGATCTAGTGCCTTACGCCCCCGCAGCCAGTGTCCCACTCGTCAAATCACCCAGTCTCAGAGTTCCTCAAAGAGTGCGTTCACATAGCCAAGTCTACACTCGGATTTATCTTCACAACATCCAGGTTCAACTTCCACCCGACATACATCCCTTACCAGATTCAGTAACTCCATATGTGAGTGATACCTTCGGACCACATATCATCAACAACCAACCTCCAGCCAGTTCGTCTACCCCTTCACACTGGAACCCCACATAATCACTCTCGAGTCCTCACGCCGAAGCACAATAGCCGCACACACTGCCCGCCGAGAAGAATATCTCCGGTCACGGGAAAGTGAGAAAGAGAGACGAAAGCGTGACGCATTGCGAAAGATCGCGCCTGGCTTCGAACCGACCGGGAACGTTCTCGTGCCGACGAAAAGCATTTCTAGCGGAGGGAACGAGGAGGGAAAAACACATGAACGGACGAGATCGGTCATGGATGATTTGGTGGATCAGCTGGCAGCGCTTGACTCGGCTTCCACGGGGCCGTCTCAACGTCTAGCGTAAGTGGTGTCATCCGGTCCCATGGTCAATGCCATGTTTTCGTATTGAAGACTTTTGTAAGGTTTCCCTCCCCTCCTCTTTTTTTTTTTTGCATCACCATACTTACTGCCTTTGGAAGTTCCTAGTGACCGTGTTGATTAGGATGCGCTGTTTGGTTTATGGGAATGTACCTCATCCTCTAGCATTAACGGTCTAGCAAAGTTCGAGAGGATGCTTAGTTTGTCTTGTCTCACAGACGCTGACAAGGCGTTTTTCAAGAGAGAAGCGATTGTCATGCGCTTTTCCTTCGGAAAAATATCTGGCCGTCCAGATTAAACAGATTAAATTTCTGCACGGGCCGTACGTGTTTCTTATGTAGGTACTTAAAGCCTATGTTCCTTGCGCGGTGTTGTAGTGACAATCTCTGCGTGATAAATTTTGATAGAGAAATCAATCATAAGAATGAAAGGGACATTCCACGCCAAAAAATGGAGAGAAAAGTTGGCAAGCCAGAGTACTTGTTCAGAAAGGTTTCATACATCAGTTCGGAATGTCTCTACGTTCCACGTTTCCGGAACATAGCTTTGGGTATACACGACGATGCCAACCAGACATCAGGCCTCAGGGGTCGCACGCCCATTCTCCATCTTCACGTCGTAGTTGAGAACAATGTGCGCAAGCATGACCTTGAGCTCGCAAGCTCCGAAGTAGCATCCAGGATGACGCCTGCATCCGAAAGGCAAGAAGTGCGCATAAAGTGAGAGTGACGTCACTCCTTTGGCTGACGTGTAACCAAACAATTGCTCATCCATCGCATCGCGCTTACTTGATTCTTCATCACTTCCATCATCTCAGGCGTCCCATCAAGAAATGTCTCTTTCCAATACTGAAATCCAACCAGTGGAGGATATCGAAAGACAAGGGAAACGAGCACAAAATGTCAGAGAGCGGACTGGGCGTTTTCGTGTTCTTATCATTGGCCGTGCCAATGCGGGGAAGACGACTGTCCTCCAGCGAGTTTGCAATACAACAGAACAGCCAAAGATTTTCAATCAGGAGGGTCATGAGGTATTCCATGTACTAGACCTCATCATCTACATATTGATGTTGATAGATTGACTTGTTCAAGCTTAAACCAACAGCACAGGTAGTGTGGATCTACAGTCAATATTACTTTTTACTGAAGGTGTGGCAGAGGGGGGAGCATGATATCGAGAATGAAATGACATTCAAGAGTAACACAGCATTTGTCTTTCATGACTCGCGTGGCTTTGAAGCAGGCAGAACATCTGAGCTGGATAAAGTTAAGGACTTTGTGCAAAAGCGCTCAATGAAAAAATTTCTTGGGAATCATCTGCATGTAATTTGGTAAGTGACTGAGTGATGACATACATCTGAATACTTACATTCTGTTAGGTACTGCATTCCAATCAATGATGAAGCCAGACCAATTACAAGGGCAGAGTTAAATTTCTTCACTGAGTGTGGGACTGGTAAAGGTGTGTACACTGTTGATAATCTCTTGAATCTAACCATTTCTTTTTGTGTCAGTTCCTGTTATTGTCTTGTTCACAAAAGCAGATATGCTTGATGCCCAAATGTTGGAACACCTGGTTAATGCTGGAATGAATGTTGAAGATGCTGCAATCAAAGCTCCAGATGAATCAGTTGCAAGATTTCATAAGATGTTTGGTCAGCAACTCTATAAGAAAAAGTATCCTCCCAAGGAACATGTGTATTTTCGAGGTATAACAAACTCATTTATTTGTAGGCAACAGATTAATTGCATTTGACAGATATGCAAAATCCAACAAGTGATAGCAGTGAACTGCTGAGGAAGACAGCAGCTACACTCTCAGATGATACAATCTTAAAGCTGTTTCTTGCAGTTCAGAAAAATAATGTGTCTCTGTCAATTGAATATGCAATTATAAGGTAGTTGTTTACTTATATAAAGCTAAATTGCTGATCACCCAGAATGATAGAGTGATATTTCCTGGTTGGAAATTAGTCAAAAGAAAGAGAGGGTGGAAGGAGATGGTTGAGAATATATTGTGTTATTTTCCACATATGGTATGAAACTTACTTGACTATCCAACTGTGGAATGAAATAATATATCTGAACAGAATGTAAGCCAATATCCAGCTGGTCTCAACTAGGTGTTAATGAGAATGTGCTTTGGTTATAAATAGAATGTAAGTGAATATTTTGCTTGGACTTATCACTCTGATGCTGACAAGAGCATACTCTCAAACTTAATAAATAGTTTGTAAGCTTGGAGGCATCTGGCCTTTCCCTGCTTGTTGCTGACAAGAGTGTGCTCTGGATTTTGAATAGCATGTAAGTCAGCATCTGGCTGGCTCTTTCTGCTTGTTACTGACAGGAGCATGCTCTGGGTTTTGAAAAGTTGGTAAATCAGCATCTGGCTGGCCCTTCCTACTTACTACTGACAAAAGCATGCTCTGGGTTTTGAACAGGATGTAAGTCAGCATCTGGCTGGCTCTTCCTACTTGTTGCTGACAAGAGCATGCTCTGGGTTTTGAACAGTATGTAAGTCAGCATCTGGCTGGCCCTTCCTGCTTGTTGCTGATGGAAACATGCTCTGGGTTTTGAACAGTATGTAAGTCAGCATCTGGCTGGCCCTTCCTACTTCTTGCTGACAGGAGTGTGCTCTGGGTTTTGAACAGAAAGTAAGTCAGCATCTGGCTGACCCTTCCTGCTTGTTGCTGACAGGAGCATGCTCTGGGTTCAGGATGTAAGTCAACATCTGGCTGGCCCTTCCTGCTTGTTTCTGACAGGAGCATGCTCTGGATTTTAAACAGGATGTATAGTGTTTGGAAGTCCGGTCTCATGACCGGAAAAAAACCGTAACCAGACCGGACCAAGACCGCAAAAGACCGGACCTGCGGTCCGGTCTTTTCATTTTTGAGATGTAAAGACCGCAAAAAGACCG